>VYLT01000081.1_pt1 | contig 22427 bp, 14 predicted proteins | sample 5114261 | NCBI WGS metagenome assembly VYLT01 (sample SAMN12291815, study PRJNA351875) | freshwater metagenome | isolation source: freshwater lake | place: USA: Michigan, Little Long Lake | collected 2011-07-12 | reverse complement strand
GGACGATCTGACGAAGGCGTTACTCGTTCGGGCAGGGGTTGATAAAGATCGTACACACATCATTTATGCAACTGGCGATAAGCTCCCCAATGACGAGATTCTCAGTGCCAGCATGGTTGCCTATGTTCTTGAAAAATACGGGGTGAAGGATATTCGTATCGTCGATGGAGGATTGCCCGCATGGCAGAAAGCGAAACTGCCGACCACGCAAGAATACTTCGGCAATCCCAAAGGCAACCTCCCCGAAAAAGGTAACCCCGAAATCGCCCTCACCGTAACCGACGTGACTAAACGCAAAGCCGGTACGGTGCTTGTCGATGCTCGCCCTCATAATGAATATATTGGTGAAGACGATGTCTGGTTACGCAAAGGGCATATCCCCGGCGCTATTAGCTTCCATTGGGCACGCCTGATGGAGAAAGATAATACCCACGCATTTTTACCGTTCGAGAAAGTGAAAGCCGAACTCGAAAAGGCTGGCCTGACCGCCGACAAAGAGATTTTGGTTTACTGCGGAACCTCACGCGAAGGAAGTCTGCTCCGCTTCTATCTCAAATATGTTGCCAAATATCCCAACGTCCGACTCTACGAAGGTTCTTGGAAGGAATACGCCGCACTGAAAGACCTCCCCGCCGAAACCAACGAAAACAAGAGCAAGTAACGGCACATGTTGGTTGCGCTGCTAGTCATCTCGGTTGCCTTTGTCGCTTTCACAAACGGGGCCAATGCCAATTTCAAAGGAGTGGCATCGCTTTACGGGAGTGGCACAACCACGCTGCAACGGGCTGCCCTTTGGGGAACCCTCACCACTTTTGCCGGATCGGTTGCGTCGATCTTTTTGGCGGAAGGGATACTCAAAGCCTTTGGTGGAAAGGGTGTGGTCTCCGATGAGCTAACCCAATCGCCCGTGTTTCTGTGTGCGGTAGCGATGGGTGGGGCGTGGACGAGCTTCTTGGCAACACGGTTGGGGTTTCCCGTTTCGACAACGCACGCCCTCGTCGGCGCACTCATCGGGGCAGGTCTGGCGGGTAGCGGAAACGTCCATCTCGATGCCCTCGGAGATGTCTTTTTATTTCCCCTTTTTGTAAGCCCTCTGGTGGCGATGTTTCTAGGTGGGTTCGCCTATCTCGTTTTGCGAAAACTCAAACTTGCACCCGATCAACGCACACCAACCCTTGATACCCTGCACTTCCTCAGTACGGGGGCTGCGAGTTTTGCTCGCGGATTGAACGACACCCCCAAAATGGCTGCCCTGTTGGTGTTGGTCCCGAACCTCGAAATAGCGTGGTCTTTTTTACTTGTCGCGATTCTGATTACCCTCGGCGGATTGCTCGATATCAAGCGGGTGGCAGAAACCCTCGGCAAGAAAATCACGGGGATGAATCCTGGTCAAGGCTTTGGTGCAAGCCTTGTTACAGCATTGCTCGTCACAACCGCAAGCCTACACAGCTACCCCGCCAGCACAACGCATGTCAGCGTCGGCTCCCTGTTGGGAATGGGAATCGTCACACGTCAAGCCCGTTGGCGTATGGTCGCCGAGATTCTCCTTGCGTGGATCAGTACGGTTCCCTGCGGTGCGATACTTGCTGCAATTGCGTATGCTATTATTTCGTTGTTTTGATCGGGTCGCTTCTAGCAAATGGGTACCTCCAACTCTATCTCTTGGCGTAACTGCCCTCTGTAGGATTTTTGTCACACCTATTCCCAGCCACGTTACAGCTTTTCGGTCAAAAATTGTTTTCCTTGTGCAATATCGGGACACCTTTCGTAGAATAACTCTATAGAGGTGGGTTGTTCCTACGCCACCAATTATCAAAACAAGGAAACCAAATTATGACGACAACACTCCTTCCTTCCACCACACTCCCTATCCTCAATCCGCAAACGCACGATACGGCGTCATACGACGATACCGACGTGATTGCCGATATTAAGCGTCTTAAGAAAGAGCGTGGGGCAACTATTTTAGCGCACTACTACCAAGAAGGGGAGATTCAAGAACTCGCCGACGTGACGGGCGATAGCCTCAAACTCGCACGGGCTGCAACGCAGGTCGATTCACCCATTATTGTTTTTTGTGGCGTGCATTTCATGGCAGAAACCGCCAAGATGCTAAACCCTTCAAAGAAGGTTCTCCTGCCCGATTTGCAAGCGGGTTGCTCGCTCTCGGATTCGTGCCCTGCCGACAAGCTGTGGCGTTATCAAGAAATGCTCCGCGAAAATGGTCGCAAGTTCCAGACGGTCACTTACATCAATAGCTCTGCTGCGGTGAAAGCCCTTTCGGATTGGATTGTGACTTCGGGTAATGCCGAACAGATCGTTCGTAAGGTTCCCGAAGAATACGAGATTCTTTTTGTACCCGACCAACACCTCGGAAATTATCTCTCGGAAGTGACGGGTCGCAAAATGATTCCTTGGCCGGGGTCGTGCATGGTGCATGAAATTTTCAGCGTCCAAGACCTTGTGGACATGAAACGCAAACATCCGGCAGGGAAGACGATTGCCCACCCCGAATGTCCTAAAAACATTTTGGAACACTCGGACTTCATCGGCGGAACCGAAGCGATGATCCGTTACGTCGGCGGGTTTGCCGAACCTACGGACTTCATCGTCGCTACTGAAGCTAACATGCTCTGGCAACTCGCAAGCAAGCACCCACGTCACCGCTATCTCCCCGTCCCCGGAGTTTCGTGTGCGTGCAACAAATGCCCCCACATGGCACGAAATACCCTCGAAAAATTGCGTGACTGCCTGCGTGACCTCGAACCGGAAATCACATGGCAACCGGAATTCGACAAAGCTAAAGAAGTGTTAGAACGAAGCCTGCTACGAGACTAATTTCCTCAAAGGTTTCCCATGCGGGCGGTTGTGCAACGTGTTTCGTCGGCCTCGGTTGTTATCTCGGGTGATACCGTTGGAACCATAGAGCGTGGTCTTTTGGTATTGCTTGGTATCCACACGTCGGATACTTCGACACAAGTGAAATGGTTAGCCGAGAAAGTCGTTGGTCTGCGTATCTTTGAAGACGATGCCGGAAAGATGAATCGTTCCCTTAACGATGTGCAAGGCGGGTTACTCGTTGTAAGTCAATTCACCCTCTACGGCGATTGCTCGCAAGGCCGTCGCCCCAGTTTTATCGGAGCCGCCCGACCCGAACAAGCCATCCCTCTCTACGAAGAATTCCTTGCCAAATGCCGCGAACTTTGTCCCGCTGTGCAAGCCGGTCAATTCGGCGCCGACATGCAAGTTCATCTCGTCAACGATGGACCCGTGACGCTGATTATCGACACACCTTGAGTGACCTCCTAAACTAAATGACATGCCGTTCGATTGGGACCGATTTCTTGACGAGTGCATTCTGGGTTCTCCTTTCTATGCCCAGAAGTACGGCGGGTTACGCCCAAAGTCTATTCTCGAAGCACCGTTCACCACCAAGCAAGAACTCATGGAGGATCAGGCCAGCTATCCGCCTTATGGGAGTAATCTGGTTTATCCTCTGGGCGATTATGTGCGCCTTCACCAATCGTCGGGGACGACATCGGGACAGCCGTTGCGTTGGCTCGATACGCAGCAGTCGTGGCGGTGGTTGGTGAGCGTGTGGAAAAAGATGATGGTCAAAGCAGGGGTTCGCCCTCACGAAGATCGTATTTTTTTTCCGTTTTCGTTTGGTCCGTTCCTCGGCTTTTGGATGGCGTTTGAAGCCTCTGCCGAATACGGATGTCTCACCTTGACGGGTGGGAGCATGTCCACTTCGGCTCGGTTGAAGTTTTTGATCGAACATCGGGCAACGGTTATTTGTTGCACGCCGACTTATGCCCTTCGGATGGCAGAGATTGCCCAAGCCGAAGGGTACGATCTGGTAAATTCCGATGTTCGTATGTTGATCGTCGCAGGGGAACCGGGGGGCGCCATACCGAGTACACGCCAACAAATCGAAACCCAGTGGAATGCCCGTGTGATCGACCACTACGGGCTAACAGAAGTCGGACCCGTTGCCATCGAAAGCGAATCGCAACCGCTTGACCTTCAGATACTTGCGGAAGATTACTTCGCCGAAGTTGTGGAACTCGGTGGCACAACCCCTGTTGCCGACGGGGCAACAGGGGAACTGGTGTTGACCAACTTAGGAAGGTTCGGTTCGCCGTTAATCCGGTATCGAACTGGAGATATTGTGAAAGGTCTGCGTGATAGTCAGAGTAATCTTATTCTAAAGGGTGGAATTCTCGGTCGTTCTGATGATATGATTCAGATACGGGGGAATAACGTGTACCCCTCGGCTCTCGAAGCCATTATCCGCAAATTCCCCGAAGTGGTCGAGTTTCGGATAACCGCTCGGACAAACCAAAACTTGGGCGATCTTCTGATTGAGGTCGAAATGACCCCAGATAGTACCCCCTCACCCGAAGAGGTTGCTGGAAAAATTGCCCAGATGATACGCACTGAACTCCTTTTCCGAACGGAAGTTACGACCGTTCCCGAAGGAACGCTCCCACGCCCCGAAATGAAAGCCCGAAGATTCTTCCGTCAGCAAGCGTCTGAATCTTAAAGAATACTCAGTTTTGGAGACTGCAAACTCGCTTGGTTTCTCCCTAAACTTGAAGAAAGTGGTTTTTCCCACCGGCAATGGCAACCCTATGAAAAGAATTTTCCTTTCCTTACTCGCCTTTTCGTTTATGGCGATCTCCGGTGTCAGTTCGACCCCGGCAGCCGATTGGCTTCACTGGCGTGGACCCAATCAAACTGGCATAAGCCTTGAAAAGAACCTTCCCGATGACTGGGATCCAAAAACGCCCGGACGAAACAATCTCCTTTGGAAAGCCCCCTACGGTTGTCGTTCGACCCCGTTAATTATGAACGGAAAGGTTTACATCACCTCTTCGCTGAACGATACACCCAAACCGCCGACGGCTGCTCAACGCCAAATCATGGGCGAGCAAGTCATTTGTCTCGATGCCAAAACTGGCAAAATGGTCTGGGAGAAGAAGTACAACGTCTTCCATACCGATATTGTGGCAAACCGACTCGGTTGGTCGCCCCTTGCTGCCGACCCCGAAAACAAATTGGTATTCGTGCATCTGACGGGCGGACAACTAATCGCATTCGATGCCCTCACGGGTAAAGAAGTTTGGGAACACTCGATGACCGAAGAATACGGTCGCGTAACGGGTTACGGTGGGCGTATCGGTGGCGGGCCGATTTTCGATTCCGGTCTTGTCATCGTGGGTGTCGTGCAAGCCAGTTGGGGGAACTACGGTCCCGGTGCAAACCGTTGGGTCGCCTTCGATGCCAAAACCGGAAAGATCGCTTGGTGGTCCGAAGCTCCGGAACCCATTCGCGGAACGTACTATTCCAATCCTGTTGTTGCTGTCATTAAAGGTGAACGGCTGATGATTACGGGCGGGGCCGATGGTGGCGTTCATGCGTTCCAAGTCCGCACCGGAAAACGTGTTTGGAGTTACACAATCGCACGCGGGGTTATCAATCCTTCGCCGGTTGTGAATGGCGATTATGTTTACATCTCGCATGGTGAAGAAAATCCCGAAGGCGGAACCGCAGGGCTTGGCCGTGTGGTCTGTCTCGATGCTGGTAACATTCGTGCTGGCAAGCCCGATCTCGTTTGGGATTTCCGCAAGGGTATTCGTTTCGGGTTAGCTTCGTTGGCTTTTGCAGACGGGTTGCTTTATGTGCCGGACGACGGAGCTAAACTCTATTGCTTCGACGGCAAGACAGGTAAAAACCTTTGGAAGTACAGCTACGGAACCGTTTCGCGGGGTGCTCCTCTGATCGCCGATGGAAAGATGTACCTGAGCGAAACGAATTTCAAATTCCACATCATCAAACTCAAAGGGAAAGATGCTCCCGAAGAAGATGAAACACATACTGTCGCTTTCAAGAATCAACCTGGAGCCGAAGGTTTCGTCGAAGTGAATAGCACACCCAGTGTTGCTGATGGTCGCGTTTACCTTGCAACTCGCGACGAGATTTATTGCATCACCAATCTTGATGCCAAATCGACCGAGCGGAAAGAATTACCTCCTCCGAAATTGGCTGCTGAAACACCTGCCAAAGCCGACGACGCCATTGCTCAAATTCAGATTTTTCCCGCCGATCTCGTTGCCAAACCCGGCGACAAGGTTACCTTTGAAGTGCGAGCATTTAACGAGAAAGGGGCTTTGATTCCCAGTGCGAAACTCGATGGCAAATGGGACCTGCCCATTCCTCCGGTTCCCAAAGGAGCAAAAGCTGCCCCTCCGCCATTGGATGGAAAACTTGAAGAAGGAAGCTTAACCCTCGGTTCCAAACCAGCCCAACAAGGCTATGTTAGCTACAAGGTCGGCGATATTGAAGCAAGGGCACGGGTGCGAGTTGCTCCAAACACTTCCTACAAGCAAGACTTCAAGATGGTTCCGGTTGGTGCAGTGCCTGCCGGTTGGGTCAACGCCCAACTCAAGTACAGCGTGCAAAACATCGGCGGTGAAAATGTCCTCTTCAAGAAGAACGACGACCCACGCCCACCGATTGCACGGGCGATTGCCTACATCACGATGCCGGAATCGAAAGAGTACACCATCGAAGCCGAACTCAAGGGGATCGAGAAGAAGGATAAGCTCCCCGATGTCGGTGTTGTGGCCAACCGCTACGTCTTCTACCTCGACGGCAAGACCGACGAGAAAGGGGAACGCGAAGCCCGTTTGATTTCGTGGGAAGCTCTTCCTCGGATCAATGTTGGAATTCCCTTTACTTGGAAGTCCGATACATGGTATCGTGTTAAGATGACCGTGACGACTGAAGGCAAAGAGACCTTTGTCCGTTGTAAGGTCTGGGAAAGTGGAAAAGAAGAACCTGCCAAATGGAGTCTCGAATTTAAGGACCCCAGCCCGAACCTGAACGGCTCGGCCGGTTTGTATAGCTACATCACCAATGCTGAACCTGCTGATCCAATGAACCCGATGAAACCTACTGGCTCGGAAATTCATTTCCGCAGCGTCGAAATTAAACCAAACCAACCAAAATAAACCCGTAAACCAAACCCGTAAGGATGTTGAATATGTCATTGAGTCGTCGGCTTGCCTTTGTTGCAGCCATTCCCGTAATGGGGTTAGCCGTTTGGGGAGGGTATACCCTTTTCAAATCGAGCAAAGTCCTTCTCGAAGATGAAACCCTTGTGAATGCTCAGGTCAAGGAAGAACCCAAAACCGAGCTTCCGCCCGCTGGCAAATCCGATCTGGTGACCTTCGGCGGGACTCCTGCTCGAAATATGGTCAATACGATTGATAAAGGGATTACCCTGCCTTTCAGTCCCGAAAAAGACCTGAAGTGGAAAGCAACCCTCGGCAGCCGTGCTTACGGCGGGCCGACAATCTCGCGTGGACAAATCTACGTTGGGACCAACAATGACAATCCACGCAATCCACGTGATGTTGCCAAGCCAGCTCCCGGCGAAGCAACCGGACCCGCATTGGATAAAGGTATCCTCATGTGCTTCGGCGAGAAGAAAGGGGATTTCCTGTGGCAATCGGTGAGCAACAAACTCGAAAGCGGACAGGTCAACGATTGGCCTCACGAAGGGGTCTGCTCGATGGCAGCCACCGAGGATGATCGAGTTTACTTCACGACCAATCGTTGCGAGCTTGTTTGTGTCGATATGCACGGGATGGCAAACGGGAATCAAGGTTTCGACAAAGAAACATTCGCGACCAAAACCGATGCCGATGTGATCTGGCGTTTAGACATGATGAAAGACCTCAAGGTCTTCCCGCACAATATGACGGCAGCTTCGCCCTTGATTGTCGGCGATTTGATTTTCGTCGTAACGGCAAACGGTGTCGATGAAAACCACATCAACATTCCATTCCCCGAAGCTCCGAGCTTTATCGCGGTCGAAAAGAAGACGGGTAAAGTGAAATGGCAAAGCAACCTGCCGGGCAAAAACATTATGCACGGCCAATGGGCTAACCCTGCCTATGGCGTAATCAAGGGTAAGGGCCAAGTGATTTTCCCCGGTGGTGATGGTTGGCTTTACAGCTTCGAGCCGGACACGGGTAAGCTCATTTGGAAATTCGACGCCAACCCGAAAGATTCCAAATACGACCTCGGTGGTAAAGGCACCAAGAGCGACTTTATCGGTACTCCTGTGATCTACAACGATAAGGTTTACATCGGAACCGGCCAAGACCCCGAACACTTTGAAGGGATTGGTCACTTCTGGTGTATCGACCCAACCAAAGAAGGCGACGTTTCCCCAGACCTCGTCGTCGAGAAAAAAGAAGACAACGTCAAGACGAAAGCGAACCCCAATAGTGCTGTTGTTTGGCATTACGGCGGAAACGAAAAACGCCCCTTTGCACGTCGCGAATACGTTTTCGGGCGAACCATGTCCACTGCTTGCATCGTGGACGACATCATCTATATCGCCGAGCTTGCGGGCTATCTGCATTGCATCGATGCCAAGACTGGTAAAAAGTACTGGCAATTCGACCTCAAGAGCGGTATCTGGGGATCGGCCTACTTTGTCGATGGCAAAGTGATGATCGGGAACGAAGAAGGCGACTTGTTCGTTTTCAAGCACGATCCGAAACCGGAAGTTCTCGACGAAGTCGAAGAGGGTTCCAAAGCCGGTATCGCTGCTGAGGCGAAGGCCAAAGCCGATGGCAAAGATGAAACCGATGCCAAAAAAGCCGGCGAAAAAGCTGCCAATCTGAAGATTAAGAGCGACGTGCAAAAGAAGGTCGCAGCAAAATATCTACTTGAGAAAATCGAGATCGGCGAACCCATCCGAAGCACCCCCGTTGTTGCCAACGGCGTGGTTTATGTGATGACCGAAAAGACCCTCTTCGCATTCGGGAAGAAGTAAGCCAGTTCTAAAAAAGGATGCCCACCCCCTCTTACCAATCGCTTCCTAATACGGCCCCATCGTTTGGGAGTAACACCATTCGCCAAGTAAGGGGCGAAATAGACGAACGCACGTTTCTTGCACTGCCGTCTGCAACCCCGACCAGTATCCCCGACGAATAAAAACTTTGTGGTAGGTCCGGGTCGCACACGTTGGGTTTGGGGGTAATTTGAAACGGTGTGCCAATACCTGATGCGTCTGGGAGTTTGTGTCCGAAGAATGCCCCGAAGGTCGTTGAGTTGGTGTAACCTGCCAGATCGATTGACGCATACACCGAGCCACCCGAACCACATTTGCCCGCCTTCGTGGTGAACAAAATCACGTTCGATGTGCCATCGGGAAACGAGTGATTCAAATTAGCCCCAGCGTCGGCAACCCCTCCGACTCCGAGGATTGGCAAACCAAAAACTTGACCATTCGCAGCATAGTTACCGACCGGAAGGCCATCGACACCAATCCCGTTCGAGGTCGTCGGGTCTTTGCGAGAGGTGTACATTTTGATAGGCACTTTGGCCCATGCGTCATTCGTTGTACTGACGTTATTAAAACTCACGTCTTGTTCGAGGTAAGGGGTCAGCAACACCCAAAACGAGATAAGCAATTGCGCACTCGAACCGCCAGAACTTGCACTGAAGCGAACCCCGATGAGGGCAGGCATTTGGCCGTTGGCATCGTTTGCATTATGGGTCGCAAGACCGCATTGTCGGATATGGTTAAGGTCCGAAGCACGGGCAGCCGCTTCACGCACTTTCTGCACGGCCGGTAACAGCAACCCAATTAACACTGCAATAATCGCAATGACAACAAGTAATTCGATGAGGGTGAACGCAACCCGAATTTTCTTCACGATCCACCATTCGGCTCGGTTTTGACTTGGTTTAGCTTCTGAAGGCATTCGGAATTTTTAGCGAGCGAAAGGGGTTTTCCCGATTGACCAGATTTCAAATCGAACACTTGCACTTCGTCGAGTGTTTCCGATTCGGTGAGGCTACACCTTATCCTTTTATCGATGGCATTTCGATATTGAATCGGCAGACAATCGAGGCAGACAAGGGCATAGGTCTTCAGTTCGCTCGTAATCCCGTCCGACCATTGGGCAGCGACCTTGTATTCTGCAAGGTGCGTGCAATTCGGCGACGTGCAATAAATGGTATACGAAAAAGCAATCACAATCGGTTACTCAAAGGAACATCAGGCAACACTTGAAGACGTTCATCACAGGTATTATTTAGATTATTAACCAGAGGGGATACTGTCGCACAAAACGGACGGACAGAGCAGTTACCCTATCCCGAAATGCCGACCTTGCACGCCAACAACGGCTTTTCGGTTTGGGGAACTTCCACAATTCGCATAAGTCGATTTTGTAAGATCGGCGAAACTTCGCTATCACCAGCACAGGTTGTACTCATCAATAATTCGCCGGGGTTGGCGTGGCTTGCGAGTTTGGCGACGATCTTTGTTGTTGTCCCGAAATAATCAAGCCGATCATCAACCGTTGTCACCATCACGAAACCCCTGTGTAAACCGGCTCGGAAGACCCGTTGCGGTGTCCCTTCTTCCTCCGAGGGTTTTCCTAAACTCAGCACGGCTCGCACGGCTGCAACCAGCTCTGTGAACGAAACCAAAAGCCCATCGCCGACACTTTTGACGACCGTTCCCCCTTCCTTCTTGACGGCTTTTGTGATTTGCTCGAACCCCTTGCGGACGGTCTCGTAGGCTTGGGCATCCCCTTGTTTTTCAAGGATCGGATCGATTCCGGTTATTTCAATTAAGGCTAGAGTGATCGACGATGCCGGTGTGAGTTGGCCGGGGCTGAGAAGCTCGCCGGGGAAAAGTTCGCGGAACGCCGGAAGGGATAACGCACGAGCTGCGGTGAGAGCATCGTTTCTCGCTGCGGTGCGTTCGATACGCACAACCACTTCGTGCGAACGAGTATTTTCGAGAATTAACTTTTGCCCACCGACACCAAGAGGGGGTATCGGTTCTGGTTGCTTTTGCCCGAGATCGATTTCCAAACGTCGGACCCCTGCCCCTGCAACAACCCTTAGCTCGGCGCTCCACGGCAGCTGCGGGCCACGTAACCGGTAGTTGCCTTCGCTAAGGATCAGTTGCAATTCGATCCGCTCGCTCGGAGCTAAACGGGTTTGAGCAACGACATGCGGTGAATGGACCGGCCCACCCGCACAATAAAGCCCCTTCTCGGCTTTGCGAATTTCCGGATGAACCTCGAACACTAATTCGACTGCCGATGCAAAATCGATGGCGAATGACTTGTCGCAGGTCGGGCAATCTTCGTGGTCTTTCAATTCCTTCAAAGTGTTCTTGCGACCACTTGGCACACGACACAAAGGACAAATCACGTCCCATTGCAACCGCAAAAGCCCGCCGCCAACCGCACGTAAACAAGTATCGATCATTACATTTTCATCGGCGTCGTATTTCTCTGCCACGCTGAGGGGCCGGATACGCGAGACTTCCTGATCGGACGCATGCACCAGATACTCTTGCAACAATTGCGCCCCTTTCGAGGTTGCTCCGTTATTGACGAGTTGCTCGATTCGCTGACCAAGCAAACGACGCCGGTGAGCAGGGATTTGCGTTTTCCCTTCAAACGGATCGATCTGAGGTTGATTCGATTTTACGGCGTCGTCGATATTGGAATAAACCTTCCCGAGAGCTTTCTTCGAGATGATACCCATTTGAATCGGCGTAATGATTTTCCCCAACAAGCCACGCGATTCCACACGCAGAGTATGCCGAAGGGTCGTTCCACCGGTCTCGTTTGGGGTCAGTTCAACCGTACTGAGAAACCACGCAAACGGACCTTTGTGAAATTGTCGCAGGATGCCCATTCGCTTTCCTTCGATCCACTCGAAGGGGTGTTCTTCCCATTGCATTTTCATGCCAATCGCACGGGCATTTGCCACCCGTTTCGTACCACCCCCAACTTGCGGAGTAAGCTTGTACGTTGGCGAGGGCATGCCGATGGTTTTGTTCAGGCGTTCGGTGTTCGAGACGTGTGGCCAAAGTTGGGCAGGTGTGCTTTTGAGTTGCCACACAAACGAGTAAACCTTGACGGTTCCGGCGTCCTTTGGGTCGAACGGGTGATCGGCATTGTGGGTTTGTTCTCCTTTGATTATGCGTTCGAGTTGGTCGAGAAAATCACCAGCATCGGTCGGTCGATTATCTGGCGATTTCGAGAGCGTCTTAGCGACAAACTCTGCAATCGGCCCACTGATTTCCGGTTTGATTGTCCCGAGTGCCGGAGCAGGATCGTTTATAACAGCCTTTGCCAACAACGGCAGACGGGTTGCTTGAAAGGGTGTCCGCCCCGTGAGCAAATGGAACAGCGTCGCTCCGAGCGAATACACGTCGGCACGCGGATCGAGTTGGTTGGAAGAAAATTGCTCTGGCGCCATGTAAAGGGGAGTACCCATCGTTGCGCCGTCTTGGGTCATCGCCATCGACTCGGATTGATCGACCTCACGAGCCATCCCAAAGTCGGTAACCTTGACGCGACCTTCTTTGGTCAAAAGAAGATTTGCGGGTTTAATATCGCGATGAATCATCCCCAACGAATGAGCCGATGCCAACCCCCGTGCAGCATCGAGAATATACGCAATCGCACGTTCTTCCGGTAAGCCTTCCCCTTTTCGCAGCTCGTCGGCAAGATTGGTCCCGTCCACGAATTCGAGTGCGATGTACGGAGTCCCTTTATCGTGATTGACTTCGAGTAACCGTGTCACAAAAGGGGTATCGATTGCAGCAAGTAAGCGACCTTCTTTGATGAACCTCCGTCGGCTTTTATCAGAGGCAATGGCATGAGGTTTCAACACCTTGATAGCAACCTGTTGACCATCAGAAATATCAACCCCACGAAACACGAAGCCGATAGCCCCCTCCCCTAACTTTGCTTCGAGTTTGAAACGCCCTAATGTATCGCCCACCTCTGGCGTTCGACTGGTTTGGGGGGCATCCAAGAGGTTCGATGCAATAATAAGCGAACTATCGATAGTCTGCTGAACGTCGAATCTTTGCATCTGAGCTAAAATCTCGGCTGCAAGGGGTCGTGATTCAAGTTCACTTTGCCTCATTCCCGTGATCAGTTGAATCCAAACTTCGCGGAGTGTGCTATCTTGCGTGCCACCGAGATCAGCGACCCCAAGCAATTGTGACAACAAATCACCCATCCGAGAAACATCGTCAACTGTTGCATCGAGATTTTTTTGGATTCGACTCCCTTTCGTTTCGGTAAGGTCTAACACAAAATGGGCTGGGGAGACTTGCCATAGCTCCAGTTCGCCATGCCCACCGAGGGTCAACCCCGCCCGATGCACCGACGCCAAAAGCTCCACCAACTGCGACGCCACTTTTTCTCGCAGACCTTCCGACAAAACCCCTTTCCAAACGGGTAACTTGGGCACAATCAAATAAGGGGTCTCATGTGCTAAATCGACAACAACAGGCCGAAGCAAATTAGAATGCTGTACAAGGTCCAACAAACGCAAACGACGTGTGAGCGCCTGCCAGTGCTCTGGATCGGCGTGCGCCTGATCGAGAAAACGGACTTCAAAAGGAGATTTCTTGGGATCGTGTGCAAGGAAGATCGCACCTGTCGGCCCCACCCCCAACGCCTCATCGAGACTATATTCGCCAAGCTGCATAACGTACCCGTAAACGCTTTTTGCTCATCCTACGACAGAACGGGGGGTCGGGATTTAGAAATCGGGATTTGCAGAAGCAAGAAAATCGGCTTCGTCATCTTCCTCATCATGGAAAACCCATTCGGTACCGAACACCTTAAGCCACGAATTGATTTCGTCTTCAAACGAGGTATTTGCGTGATGAGCTTCTTGATTTCTGATGTAATTTTGCACTCTCGGAAGAATTGAAGGGCTTACCGAAAAAATTGCATATCCACGTTGCCAAGCGAACTCGATTTGTTTTCGTTCTTGAACCCAAATTGAGGACGAGGATTTGATTTTTCCTATAAACGTTGCCGGAGCTATTGTTGGTGATAATCGCAACAACAAATGAACGTGATCGATATATCCGCCGATCTGAATTGGTTCGCAACCGTAACTGCCTGACATTGTGCCAAATAGCCGAAATAATTCGTTTCGCCACTCAGGTGCTAATAACGGCAAGCGAATTTTGGTTGCAAAAACAATGTGAGTATATAAATAGGAGAGTGATTGAGGCATAAAACACAGGGTTGTAAAGAAAAGTAAGATAGTTGCAAGAGAGTATAGGTGAATGGTTTTGAAATGCAAGGTTGTTGGGTAGGTTTTGTTTGTTGGTGAATCCGCGAAGTTCGCCTAGCCCGCCCTTCGGGCAAGGGCTAGGCTATTCGGGTGCGCCCTAGCGGGCTTTGGTCTCGAAGACTCGACCGAGTGAAAACAACAAACGCCTGCTTTTACCGAGCGAAGCGATGGAAAAGCCCGGTAGGGCGCACCCGAATAGCCTAGCCCTTGCCCGAAGGGCGGGCTAGGCGGAATGACGGGACTTGAGGTGTCTCCCGACTATTTTATCTCTGTCAGGTCAAGCCAATTCGGGCCACTCGATACGGCGACCTCTAACGGCACATCCAAACGCATGGAATTGATCATTTCGTCTTTGATTAACCGGCTCACGACGATGGTTTCTTGTGGGGGGCATTCAAATACTAATTCGTCATGCACGCTAAGAAGCATACGGGTCCGGAAGGAATTTTCCTTGAGCTTGTTATGAATTCGTAGCATGGCAATTTTAATCAGGTCGGCGGCACTGGCTTGAATTTCCATGTTGATTGCTTCGCGTTCGATGCCGTTGCGATTTTCAAAAGTCGATTTCGGACGAATTTGAGCAGGATCGAAGGTTCGTTTGCGCCCCTTGATAGAAGTAACGTATCCCGTTGCTCGCGTTTTTTTTAATAAGGCTTGTTGATAATCTAACACCTTCGGGAAACGGGCAAAATAATCCGAGATAAATTTCGCTGCTTCCGGTTGTTTAATGCTCAGGCGTTGAGCTAACCCCGTGGCGCTCATTCCATAAAGCACCCCGAAGTTAATCGTTTTGGCGACCCGTCGCATATCTTTCGTGACCTCTTCGGGTTTCACGTTAAACACCTGCGATGCCACCTGGTTATGAATATCCTGTTTCTGGGCGTAAGCCTCTAACAGTTGTGGGTCTTTCGAGAGGTGGGCAAGTAAACGTAATTCGATTTGCGAATAATCTGCCGTGAGAATTTTCCATCCTTCGGCAGGGAGAAAGGCTTGACGAATCTCACGTCCCATATCGGTACGGGCAGGGATATTCTGCAAATTCGGATCGGACGAACTCAAACGCCCCGTCGCTGCTACGGTCTGATTAAACGAAGAATGGACCCGTTTTGTGTTTGGGTTGACCATCGTCGGAAGGGCATCGACATAGGTACTCTTGAGCTTGCTTACCTGCCGGTGTTGAATGAGCTTCGAGGGGACGGCATGCCCTTCCCCTGCGAGTATTTCTAAGGTCTCTTGGTCGGTGCTGGGTTCGTTGGTTGTAATCGTCCGTTTGTGAACCGTCAATTTCATTTCGTCATAAAGAACGACCCGAAGTTCCTTTAACGATGCAATGTTAAATTCATGCCCTGCAATCTCGTAAATCTCTTTTTCGAGACCTTCGAGTTGAGTTTGCATCTGTTGCGATAACTGTGTGAGGTAAGTCGTATCGACACGAATACCGTGATATTCCATCTCGCCAATCACAGTAATAAGGGGTATCTCAAGTTCATCGTAAACAGGGCGTAATTTTTGCTTATCGAGATCGGGTTCGAGTCGGTGTTTTAATCGCAAGGCAGCGTCGGCATCCTCTCCGGCATATTCGCACACTTTGGCAGTGGGAACCATGTCCATCGTGATTTGCTTTTTTCCTTTGCCGATTAACTCTTCGATGTGAATGTTGTTATGTTTGAATAATTTGAGAGTAAGATCATCAAGGCCGTGTGTCCGGTCGCTGGAATTTAACAGATAATGGGCTAACATCGAATCGCCTTGAATACCTTGCAAGGTGATTCCGTTATTTTTGAGAACAAGCCAATCGTACTTAATGTTATGATTCGATTTGCTAACCTCGGCATTCTCGAAGATCGGTTTGAGTTGGGCTAACACTTCACCTTTATCCAACACAGGATCGGTAATTGGTCCTTTGACGGGGAGATAGTAACCCTCTTTTTCGACCCACGAAAACGCCAAGCCCACAAGGTCGCATTGCAACGGGTCGAGTCCGGTCGTCTCCAGATCGAAGACGAATTCGCTTTGCTCGCCGAGTTTGCCGAGAAAGTCCGCGAATTTCTCAGGGGTATCGACAAGGTGATACACCCCCCCCCAACCTTCTTCCGGTGCAAGTGCCCCAAACGGGAATTCCTCGCCCCCCATCTCTTCTACCCCCTCTGCGGTTTCGGGGAAGAGGGTTACGGGTGCAGGTGCGGCCTTCGGGGTAGGGGCTTCGCCGAGTGCTTCGAGCAAGTTGAAATTCTTTGCCGTACCCGCACCTTTCATGGCGGATTTAACCCGATTGGCATGGCTCTTAAAGCCGAATTCGACAAACAATTCGTAGAGTTTGTCGTAATTCCACGGCCGACGAAACCATGCTTCCCAATCGAGATTCATGGGGATATTTTTATTTAACGTGACCAGTCGGCGTGCAAGGTCTAACTCTCCCGATTGATGTGATTCGCGTATCGCAGCTTGAATGCGAGGCGGTTTCACCTCGTCGATTTTCGCAATAATGCCATCGATATTACCGAACTCATTCAACAGCTTCGCTGCGGTCTTTTCGCCGACACCTTTTACCCCTTTTACGTTGTCGGCACTATCTCCAACAAGGGCTTGATAATCAATCACCTGTTGCGGTGTAATTCCCCAATCGTTCTTGAGAGTTAACGCATCGAAGAAGATTTTCTTTCGCAAGTTGTAAAGTAGGACATTCTCGGTAATTAACTGGCGACAATCTTTATCGGTTGTGCAAAGAATCACTTCGTACCCGCGTTCCTCACCCGCACGGGCAATCGTCGCCATCACGTCGTCGGCTTCGTAACCTTCGAGTGCGAGATGCGGGACATTCATATCATCAAGCACTTCTCGAATCATCGGGATTTGGGCAACAAGGTCATCGGGTGGAGCAGGCCGATTCTTCTTGTAGATAGGGGAAAGTTCGTCTCGAAAAGTCGGTGCAGCAAGGTCAAAGGCACACAAAAAATAATCCGGTTTGATCTCCTCGAAAATGTTCATAAGATCGCGTACCACGCCAAACACCGCATTTGTCGGCCTTCCATTGGGGGATGACATATGCGGAACAGCATGGAACATCTGAAAGACAATCGCATGGGTATCTAGGACGTAAACTTTTTGCTTGCTCGAACTCACCCCGACCCCTCCAATGTATGGGCAAAAAAATCCTTTACTTCACTATAGCCAAATGCCAGAATTATTCGATGCTAGTAGGAAGAGTGGAGAGTGGTTGGGGAATCCGCGAAGTCAAAGGCCGGGGCCGAAGACCCCGTCTAAGACAACACCCCGTTGGGGCGAAAACAGGGGTTTTGATTTTGTTAGACCGGTGCGTAAGCAACGGTTTTTCTGCCTTAGCCCCAACGGGGCTTTCTCTTAGACGGGGTCTTCGGCCCCGGCCTTTGACTATCAACTAACTCAAGGGGTAAATCTATGCCAGATGTGTCGGCTCCTTCGTTTGCGGGGAAAGTGGCTTTTGTGACGGGTGCTTCGTCGGGGATTGGCCGCGAAACAGCACTGATGCTCGCTTATTCCGGTGCGGATGTGGCGCTCAATTATTGGACCATGCCCGAGGCGGCGGAATCTGTTGCATCCGAGATTCGCGGCTTGGGGCGCAAGGTGTTATTGTTGCGGGAAGATATTAGCAACCAAGAGACCGTCGAGAAAATGGTCGCCAAAACCGTTGACGAGTTGGGCGGAATTCATCTTTTTGTTTCGTCGGCAGTCTACTCGGATCGGGAACCATTTCACACCGCCAATATGGAAGGGTTTAACCGCACAATTAACGTTTCGTTGATGGGTGCCTACTACGCCTTGCGTGCCACAACGAACGTGATGCTCAAGCAAGGGACAGGGGGTTCGGTCGTTATCGTTTCGTCACCGCATGCCCGAATTGCCTTCCCCAATTGCATGGCATACAACATTGCGAAAGCCGGTTTGGATTCGATGGCCCGTACTGCTGCGATGGAACTTCTGCCCCATAAAATTCGGGTGAATATCTTCTATCCGGGGTGGACCGATACCCCCGGCGAACGCAAATTCTTTACCGAAGATGTCCTGCATGAAGCTGGTAAAACAACCCCCGCCGGACGACTGGCAACCAGCGAAGAAATGGCACGCGGAATCCTCTTTTTACTCGACGAAAGAAATGTCTTCGCCAACGGTTCTACAATCGTGATGGACGGGGGATTGATGGACCTACCGCACTGGTCCAAGCGGGGAACGGGCGACTTTTGATTCGTGTTGCGAACTGCTCCTTAATGTCGGCTTCGGTGGGACGTCTTACGATTTCTTTCTACTTGCTCTGTTGAATACGCACGCCGAGTGATTCGATTATAATCGGGTCGGGCTTGCTCCCCTCTTGAAATTGGGGGCGGAGTTCGAGGGTATTTTCTTCGCGGAGAGATGCGGCAGGAATGGGGATAAGTTGGAGGCGTGGGGTTTTGTAGGAATCGAGTTGGGCAAGTCGGGAGCCGTTGAGCCATAATTCCCATTTCGTTTTGGTGTCCTGCGAAAAAGCATTGATTTCAATCACCACTTTTTTCTCGTTGAACCCCTTGAGAGAAAACATCACATCCGTTTTCGCAGTCAAAGGGATACGCTCTCCGTAAAACACAACCTCGACAGAATGGAGTTGCTTGGGGTTCAACTCCAATTCACCGAGTTGCTGATGGAGGAACTGGACTTTCTCGGACGAATACCCTGTAATTACACCCGTTAGAATATCGTTTTCGCTCGACCAACTCCCAAACCTCACTCGCACATGCTCGCCTTTTGTGGGATTTTCGGTCCTTTCGGAGCTTCGAAAAAGCATTTCCCGAAATTCGTGCATGCTATACGTTCGCAAACGGGTCGAACGAAATTCGCATTGCCGAACTTTGATCGACACCAATTGCCCAAAAAGCTCGTCGCCTGTGTGAAAGGTCAGCCGATCCTGTTTCGGGTCGCTACTCGGTTTCGATTTCACCACTTCGGCGGAAAACTCTCGTACAAAGGTAACCACTCCCGCAGCGAATTCGACTTTCTCGAACTTGGCAGGGGGAAGGATTAGGGGTTTCTGGTTGAACCAAATCGTTTCGTTTTTTCCGCGAGAATCGATCACAAGGAGATTCTGCTTTTCTGCTTTCGCCTGTGCAAGAACTTTGTCCCGATCTTTCACAAGTAACGAGTCCTGATCCCATTCCAACGTATAGACCTCCTTTGCACAAGTGAGCTTTCCGTTTCCCGAAAAATTATTATTCAGGGTCAGGATCATTAGCCCGTTTGGACCGGTCGGCAGAAGGGTGACGTTCTTCGTCGGATCGGGCTTGGTTTCACGAACCAAACTGCCAATATTTCCCGGTTCGATACTCCTTAATGCAGAACGGGGAATCTCAAGATTCTCCTTCCACATCGTTTTCAAACGGATTTTTTTCTCGTCGAGTTCTAGCACCTCGGCTTGGATCGTCTCACCTGAGACAAGGCGGATCAATCGTAAATCGCTCCAGTTAGTCTCCTGAAGTTTTGTCCCGAAAACGATCTCGCGAACCCTACCTTTCGGGTGGACAAATTGCCCTTCTTCAAACTTGAGTGAGTTGAGGGTATCGGTCTCGTTTTCTAAGCGGATGCCTTGAGCGTGGGCAGCCGTTGCAAGCACCAGCGACCCGAAAAAAAACAAAATTCGACCGAGGATCGGCATGAGCTACACCGCGTGGGAGGACCAAAAAACGCCTACCTCCTACTATACCCAAACAAGGTCGAAAACAAAAGAGCCGAAAGCCAAGCCAAAAAACTACCCCTTCGTATTTTGCTCCGAAAGGAAAGTCTTGCCCGTTTGCTTCGATGTATGGGGTATCCGATCTTGGTTTTTCGCCGGAAGAGCATTACATGAAGTTTGCAGCACAAAAAGCCTTCTATCAGCAAAATGGGTACGTTGTCCTTGAAAAGGTCATCCCGAAGGAGCAACTTTTTGAAATTCGACGGGCGATTCACTCGGTTTTCCGGTTCCAACTCACTCAGCGATGCCAACCAACCAGCAAGAAAGATTCGCTCGAATCGCTACACGAAGATATGCAAGCCCTGTTGCGTCACGATGTACCCACTTACCTCGCAACCGCTCGTTACGTCGCAAAGTTGGCGACGCTCTACCAACTGAGTGCAAGTGATGATGTTCAAGAAATCATGTCCGAATTTGGGATGCCCATTTGCACGATGAGTACCGAACCCGTTATGCACATCATGTCCGAGAAACTCAAAATTCCCAACGGTTATTTCGGCCTTGAATCGCATCAAGATTGGCCTTCCGTGCAAGGTAGCCTCGACGTTATTACGATGTGGATGCCGTTCATGGATATCGGACCGGAAGTTTATCCCGTACAAGTGATTCCCGAAAGTCACCTCAAAGGGTTGTGGGAAGGGGAGATTACCGCCCATGCCCTCAAGATTAAACCGGACCTCTTAAAGGAAGACATGTTCGTCAGTTGTCCCGTTCCTTTTGGCGGTGTGCTGTTGATGAACGGCTTCACGGTACATCGCTCTGCAACAGAAAATTGCTCCGGTCTGCGGATCGCTTCCAGCACACGCTACGAAAATCCTTTCGAGCCAACCTTCTCCGCAAGAGGCTACCCATGTGCCTATAAACGCACGGTCGAACGCAATTTCTTCACGCCAAACTTCCCCAGCGTCGAACAAGTCCAAAAGACGCTCGGCCTGTGAGATGAATTGTTTGCACACTTTAGAAAACTGGCTACAACAACTTGACCTTCCTCAAATCACCTTTCGGAGAAAAGTCATGGATTCAGAGAAACCCGATCCCGCGTTGGGTCGGCGTGAGATGCTTGGGCTTGGGGCACTTGCTGCGGGCGGGATGATGTTTGTCTCGTCGCAGAATGCACACGGGGCCGAAGTCGAAGATCGCGGGTCAGCAATCAAAATCACCCAAGTCACGGGCATCCCTGCCGGACGAAAAGCCTACGTCAAAATTGAGACCAATCAAAACATCGTCGGTTGGGGTGAGATCACGGGGCTTGTTCCTTCGGTTGCGATCGCCCTTGTCGAGTCGTGGCGTGAGTTACTTGTAAACGAAAATCCGACCCGTATCGAACACCTTTGGCAGAAGGTGTTCCGGTCGCATCGCGATATGCGAGGCGGGCCGTTTATGACGCACACACTCTCGGCCGTCGATATGGCCTTGTGGGATATTACCGGCAAGAAATGGGGAGTGCCGGTTTACAGGTTGTTGGGTGGGCCGTGTCGGGATCGCGTGCGAATGTACCCGACCCCGTTTGCAACAAAGCTCGGAACCGGTGGGCCACATCACTTCTCTTGCAACCCCGACGAGATTCAACGCCTTGTCAAAATGGTCACCGACAAACGCCAGAAGGAAGGCCCTGCTTACACGATTATGTTCGACGCTCACTGTGCCCTTCCACCGGCTGCCCTCATTCAATTTGCAAACTCGATTCAATCACAAGATATTTTGTTCCTCGAAGAGGTAGCCGTGCCGGGTAATATCGAAGTCTTCAAACGCTTGAAAGAGCAAATCCGTATTCCGATGGCAACGGGTGAACGTGACCGGACCATCTGGGAGATGATTGCATATTTGCAGAATGGCTGTATCGATATTCTGCAACCCGATGTCGGTCACACGGGCGGGATTTCGCAAATGCGTAAAATTGCGACACTTGCGGAGGCGTATCACGTTCCGCTTGCTCCGCATTGCACCCAAAGCGAATTGGGCCTGAGTGCCAGCATTCACGTTGCAGCATCGATTCCGTTTTTCTTAATCCAAGAAGGGTATCTCGATGGTCACATCATGCCCCCCGGCGTGGCACGAAAGAGCTTCACCCTCGACAAAGAGGGGTACGCCACACTCCCTGAAGGTAATGGTCTCGGCGTCGAGATGGACGAAGCTGCGATGAAAAAAGTCAACGACGACCCGAAAACGAAATTCATTTGGCCAACACCGAAAGCCAAAGATGGAGCCGTGATCGATTATTGATGCCCTGCTTGGGGCAAGCCCTCAAGCTGTGAAAATACGCCCTAACGGGCTAAGGCATGCGTACTCTGATTCTTTGGAGTCAACCCGAAATGTATTGCGAGCGTGTGTTTTAGGTCCAACGGACCGTATTTACACAGTTTGTGGGCTTGCCCCAAGTTCGTTACTGCTTCTTGATGTTCGGCCACGCAGGGACGACCTTTTCGGCTTTCTCCATTTCTTTTTCGATGGGTTTTGCGGGTGTGAGGTCTTCCGCTGGGCGTCCCAAACTGGCGGGCTTCTCGTGTGTGGGTTCGAGAATCTCGAT
>VYLT01000080.1_pt1 | contig 22458 bp, 16 predicted proteins | sample 5114261 | NCBI WGS metagenome assembly VYLT01 (sample SAMN12291815, study PRJNA351875) | freshwater metagenome | isolation source: freshwater lake | place: USA: Michigan, Little Long Lake | collected 2011-07-12 | reverse complement strand
AACTCCTTCCTTCGTCTTAACATTTGTGCTTTGTTTTTGTCTTAAACAAAAGTATCCACTCTGCTCCTGAAGCCATCTTCCTAGACTGACTGAACAAAATTCTCTATCTCCTAAGACTACTATTTTATGACCTGATAGCACGGTCAATACTTTTTCTAATACTCGCTTTTGTTCTTCGAGATTACTGCTGCCCTTTTTGTCTAATATCTCTCAATAAATTGCCATGGCTCTCTTATCATAAATTAGACTCACCATCAAGATATTTATTGCTCCCCAACTCGTCCGGTCTATGGCCATATATACTAATCCTTTTATTGTGAATCTCTCCGGCTGTTTTAACATCTCTTTTAGGCACGGAAACCAGATTCTTTCAATCTTCAGAATTTCCAGCTTTAAAAATCTTTTTAGTTTTTTTCGCCGACTCTCAAACAGGATTGGTATAGGTAGTGCTTCTGCTAATATCTCTAACTTTGCTTGCTTCAATATTTGTAAGGTTCCAACTATCATTAACAACAGTAGATATCTGGCTCGTCCCAGTTCATTCTCTAAGACTTTCTGATATAGTTCACTTATCATTTTCGTTATCTAGCTCATATCTACTATATATTACTTATCTTTTTTTGGAGTCTTTATCTGTATTCCATGCTACATAAACTTTTCAGCTTGCTTGTCCCCCTGTCAGGGAGAATTCGCCAATGGATTAACACAGGCTAATTGGCTATCTCAAGTTATTTTTCAATTTTTTGGATGGATTATAGTCATGGCATTTACCTTTATTTTTAGTTTAATTCTCTGGCTAATTATTGGCAATGTCCTCTATTATAGCGTTTCCTGTTCACAAGAGGTACATTCTCAATCCTGAAAAGCTTAATCAACAAAGGTTAAAGTGTGCCTCGCAGATGCGAGAACCGCTATATATGCAAGCAACTGTTTTACGTCAAAAGAATCCACAGGTTAATTCCTCTCCTGTTAGAAGGAGTGAATCCTTCAATATTCTTCAAATATTCTCCCTATTTTGGTTACAGGGAAGGTAAGGAATCCGGGTATCATTATCCGAGGAATTAACGGGTGGTGATGGGGTATTTAGTGATTGAAAAATTAATGTTTATTCAATAAGTTTTTGGCAATCTGGATTATCTTGCAAAGCTTTATTGATATCCGATTTCCAAGCTTTGTCGTTATGCCAACGTTTTGCCCAAAATTGAGCGTCTTTAAAGTTGCTAGACGTTGTGGGGATTTTGCACAAAATTTCAAAAGCATCTTCTCTACCCGGTACATTAGCCACAAAATTATTGCTACCCAGTCCTAATGCTTGCTGAATTAACATTAATTCATTTAATTGAGTCGCACACTTGTCAGGAAACTGATTACCTTGTTTCTTTTTCAATTCTTGCAGTTGTTGAATATTCTTTTCTAAGGTAATATTAAAATCTCGTTTAGCACAAATTTCTGGAATACTAGGTGAAGGTGTCACCACGACATTAGGAGTCTTTTCAGGAGTCTTGAATGACCAAAAAGTAAATCCAAGAAAGCCTAATAGTGCCAAGAAAGATAATATTTTAGTTAAACCAGCAGGAGAATTTTCCACCTCAACTAATTTTTCTAGTTCTTGTTTAACCCATTGAACATTAAATACCTCTTTATAAATTCGATTGGTCACTTCTAGATAATCATCATTTTTAATCACTAATTCTGCTTGCTGAAGTGCCAATTTTTCTGGTTTATTATCAGCAAATACTCTCCCCTGCAAAATATCTTGATAGATTTCTAATGTTGACCTAACATTTTTATCAGGAGTTAAGAGACTGTTTTGTATTTTCTGGAGAGGGGATGATGCCTTATTTTGTAACCAATTTTCTACAATATTCTTCTGAATCAATTGTTCAATTACTGGTTTCTCTTGTCCTTCCCGCAACTCATTTTTATTGTCAATTAGCAAACGAATAACTATTTCTGTTAACTCCAAGTTACCACTCGTCCAAGCTAGAATTTCCTCAATTAAAGCTGCTCGTTGATTCTCCTCAAATTTGGGCGTTAATTGTTTTTCAGCCAGTTGATATGCTGCCCCTTGATGCGCTATCTGTGCTTTTCGTTTGGCGGCGATTTCACTTAACTCTAAAAAACGCTTTTCTGACTCATTAATATCTTGATTTTCACTCCAAGTTAAAGCTTCTTCTAAATCTTGATCAGAAAGAAGTTTAGTGGCATCTTCCCCTGAATTTAACCAAACTTCGTACTTGTCAATGTATGGAGGTATTTTATTTAATTCCGTTGTCACCCAAGTTTCATTAAAAACATTTCTATAAATCTTATTATAAACTTTTAACTTTTGTCGGTCTTGAACTACCAATCCCGTCAAGCGTAATTCTATTTGGTCGGGACTACCATCATCGGGAATTTCACTATTTCTTAAAATTTCTTGGTAAAGCTTCAGCATTCTTCTACCCGTGACACGCTTATTTAATAAACGATTCCGAATAGTTTTTAGGTGTTCTGGACTATCTTGAGATACCCAGTTACTAATTACTTGCGACTGGATAAAATCGCCGACATTAATCGGGGTTGCTGCCGATTCCCTGCCAAATCCAGTGCGAGATGTGGAGATTAAATTACAAATTTTTTGAGTTAAAAATGGTTGTCCACCTGTCCATTCTATAACCTCCTCTAAAACCCGTTGCGGTTCGATAAATTTTTCCTGCAATCCCTCGGCCAGTTTTCTGGCATCCCTTATGGTAAATCCAGATAATCGAATATCTTGACCAATATTAAAAGGACTACGATAATTATCTAGAATAAAGTTAGAAACTGCCGCTACCCCCAACATACAAAAGGTTAGACGTTGATAATCACGATTGTGAGGACGTTTTTCATGACAGCTACGCAGCCAAGAAAAGAAATCATCTGTGGAAAAATTTAAACTCAGAACGCTATCAATTTCATCGAAACAGATAACAATAGGTCGGGATACCTCCTTTAAGAGAATTTCCTCAACAAACTGATCAAGACGATTAATAGGTGATTTATAGGCTCGTTCATCCCACCAAGTTTGCTCTTTTTCCCGAATAGAAAGATCAAATCGTTTAACCAGTTGCTCAAATAATACTCGATACCAAATATCTTCGGATATGTTTTTTCCTGAACTACTCAAATCAATGGTAGCACAATCAATATTATCCTCTTTCAGTCGTTTTTGTGTCTGTACCCACAAACTTGATTTTCCCATTTGACGGGAATTTAACACATAGCAATACTGTCCATTTTTTAGATAGTTATAAAATAGATCATCTGCTTCCCGCTTGATATAACTAGGTGCATCTAGGGGAACGCTGCCTCCAACATGATAAAAATTGGTCGCCATAGGATTAAAATTAGCAATTTGTCTGATTGGTTAAGTTCGATGAATAATTTAATCAAAGGTTATCTGTCCCTAAGCTAGTCCGCATTTAAAGTTCTGGGTTCGATGGGGGAACGGGGAACAGGTGAAAACGAATATCAGATTTAGATGTACAACAGTTTAACTCAATATATTGGATTTTAGGAGGATAGGCGATACCTAAAATAGTTGCTGTATAGTGGATAACGGGGTTGAACAGCATTCTGCACAAAGTTTACTAATCCTAAACTATGAAGTTGCCAATTAATTGTTGCACCTAAATCAACGGGAGAAGACGACTCTACAACCTTTTTCATTCCTGCTGCTAGGTTTGGATGTTCTTGTAAGTTTAGCAAATGTCCTCGCAAATGATCCCCATAAATCCCCGCTTCCGTGGCTGCTGTCTGTTCAAAATCTGCTAAAGACAGCTGTTTTTGGGTAATTGCATAAAGCGCTTTTTGGATTAAATAGGGATGTCCCCCAACAAGATTAATTATTTTTTGCAGTTCATCTTTTCCCAAGTTAGCCTGATATTTATTGGCTAGAGTCAAGACCTGTTCTGGAGTAAAATCAGGTAACAGGATTTCTGTTCCCACATTCAAAGGAGATGTATTCAGGTCAGCAGGAACATAATTTTCTGTGGAATAGGTGATAATTAAGTGTAACTTTTGCCAAGTATTATTATTTTTTGCCTCCTCGTGCCAAAGACGAAATAAACTAAGGAAATCATCGGCAACGCTTGCATAAACAAAGAGACTATCTATCTCCTCTAAAACTAAAATTAGGGGTTTATCCAGCTTTTTGAGCAAATGGTCTTCAAAATAGGCAGTACAGCTATAAATTCCTAATCCTTCTTGCCATTTTTCCTGAAAGAGAGCTGCTAACCCTAATTTCTTGGAAATAATCAAAGCAAACCAAGAGAGCAATTGGTCTAAATCGCTGATAATTCTTTTGCTTGCTTGTAAAAAACTCAAACTGACGGTTTTATACCGTCTTTTGTCAACTTGAATCAAAATTCTATCGACTAATAGGGTTTTACCCATCCCCTTGGCTGATTTAATCCGCAATAATGAACCTGCTTGACTCACCGTCTCCAGACAAAGCTGTTCCACTGGAGGACGTTCAACATACTTGGACAAATCCGCAGCCCGGTTTTCTCCCTCATCCTCAGACGTGGCAGCCGCTGTTTCCTCCAACTCATCCCAGTCAGCGATTTCTCGATAATCAAGGGCTAATTTTTGACAAATTTCATAAAAATTGAGATTGCTAATCGATTTACCGTTAAGAAAAAGGTTAAGAGTCGATCTTGCGAATCCTAACTCCTCAGCAAGCAGCTGTTGAGTCGCGTAACCATTGCGTTTAAGTGCTTGTTTGACTCTAGGGATATATTCTGATTTTACTTTAAGCGATCGCCCCATAACCGTCAAGATTATTGAAAAATGAATGACAACCTAATCTTATCTCAAATAAATCAAACGTATCTCAGACATTTACTCAAACGTATCGCAAAAAATTCAGACATATCTCAGACATTTTAAATTGTTCTATCAGAACCTAGAGATTCAGACACAAATTAGTCTTCAAATAAAAGTCAGACATAATATCACAATTCCCAGTCCTCGACTCACACTTCGATGCGTAAATATGAAGGATAGAAAAAAAACTATAGGGAGCAACGACCGTGCATTATCGAAAAATCAAAAAGCTGCTATCTTTAGCTCTAATCACTTTCGCGTTATTGCTGCCTTTTTGGGGCGATAGTCGCGTCCAAGAAGAAGCAAAACCCAAACTCGTCGATCTGATCGAAATTCTGATTCAAGCCACGAAAATCTTGGAGGAATAAGTAGGGAGGCACAATTATTTGTAGGATGGGTTAGCGGTAGCGTAACCCATGCGGGGGTTTGGTTTCATGCTTCAACCCAACCTACGTTCATCTTATATTTAATTCCACCCACCTACTTAACAAAGAAAGGGCGTACGCTATACGCCTCTACCAATCACACCTGATGCAGTGTAGGGGCGCAAAGTGGTCAGTAAGTTGATCGAACTGCTTGCGACCATAATGTAAGATTATGAACATTTTTCACCAAAAAGTAACTGGTGGGCATAATCCTATACTATAATCAGTACAGTCATGAACTAGGCTCCTGTCCATCTGACTTGATTGACGTTTTATCTAATTTGGTTTATACCCCTCAGCAACATTCCTAAATTTATTGGAATTTTATGGCTAAAACAACTGATACCTATTATTTAACCTCTGAGGAGAAGTCTCTTTTATCTGATTTACTCAAAGTTAGGGCTGCCACTGTCGTAAGCTTTAAAATTGAAACAGATAGAGTTGGAGAAGCTGACTTACAACGTAAATTAGTAGAACTAAAGGACAAAGGCTATATCAAAGTCAATAAACAAAAAAACTACGAAATCTTTACTCCCACTTGGAAAACTCGTTGGCTCAGGGTAAATGGTATTTTGTAGTCAGGTTCTAACGGAATTAGATAAGTTTCTTTTTTTCAGTTCATTCACCCATTACCTATTTTTGGTAGATTCTCAGACAGATGCTGCCACCGACCTTTCTAGTGAAATACAGAAATTTGTGGAAGGACATCGGTGGTATTTTGTGTTTGCTTCGATAATTATTGGAGTAGCAGTTTAAACTAGAATTAGCTATTTCTCAGCTTTTAGGATTCGTCATTTATTTCCCGATTTTAAAAAGGATTTTTTAAAGACTTTTTTTCATTTATTAATTGTCAAAATTGTTACATCAATACTCTTATAAGTAGTCGGACATAAATAAACAACACTATGTTAAAGAATGTAAAATAGGCGGTTTTCGCTGCTGCATACAGCCTTCTACCCTATTTACAAAACTTTATACAGCAGCGAAAACTTATGTCCGACTACTTACTACCGAATCACCATCCGCTATTTAACCGGAACGGTCGAACAGTGTTGATTACTGGTTACGAATCAGTGATCACTGAAAAGACTCCCCAACACCCATCTCACTGGCGGGAAAATCGCTATAGAATAGAGAAAAAAAAGAATTGCGAGGAAAAAACTCTGTCTTTTAACCCGATTGTCATTCCCCCTTCCCCGGAAAATCCCGCTCGCTATCTAGTGATCATGCTGCACGGTTGGGGTGCAGATGCCATGGATCTGGCCCCCCTTGCATCGATGCTGGATCTAGCTGATTGTCAATTTTTGTTTCCCAATGCTCCTTTTGATCATCCCCAAGTGCCGGGGGGACGCGCCTGGTATGCTTTAGAAACCTCCGATTATCAAGGTTTAGTCGCTAGTCGTCAACAGTTGCACGATTGGATTATTTCCCTAGAAGCAACTACCGGTATTCCCCTAGAGCGGACTTTTTTGACCGGTTTTTCCCAAGGGGGAGCGATGACGCTGGATGTGGGTTTATCTTTACCCTTGGCGGGATTGGGTTCCTTGAGTGGTTATCTGCACGGTGAACCCCATCCCCAAGGACCACAAAATGTCTTAATTGTTCATGGTAAGCAGGATACCGTCGTTCCTGTCGCCATAGCTCGTCAAGCCAGGGATTTACTGCTTGGTTTGGGGGTTAACGTTGAATATCATGAGTTAAATATGGGTCACGAAATCCCGATTCCGGCGCTGACTATTTTACGCCAATTCCTCCGCAATCGTCTAGAAACTGCATGAATAATGCTCGTCAGCTGGCTTTGCTGATTTTACGGGATATCGATCGCTCCTCCGCTTATCCCGATCGCGCTCTTGATCGCCATTTGTCCGCTAGTTCCTTAAATTGTCTTGACAAGGCCTTGACAACGGAGATTGTTTATGGTATAATGCGCCGACAAAGAACTCTGGATGGGCTGCTCGATCGCCTGGGGAAAAAAACCGCGGCCCAGCAACCCCCGGATTTACGGCGAATTCTCCATATTGGTCTTTATCAACTGCGTTATCTATCCCAGATTCCCCCATCAGCGGCGGTGAATACGGCGGTAGAATTAACTAAAATCAGTCATTTAGGCAAATTAGCGGCGGTGGTTAACGGAATGCTGCGGCAATATCTCCGTTTAACTGCTAATGGCGACGATCCTTTAATTTTACCGGAAAATACCGCTTCTAGATTGGGTATTCTCCACAGTTTCCCCGATTGGTTGGTGCAATTGTGGTTAGATCGCTTTAGTGTTACGGAAACGGAACAACTTTGTCAATGGTTTAATCGCTCTCCTGACCTTGATATTCGGATTAATCCCCTGAAAACTAGCCTAGAAGCCCTAGAAAATGAGTTAGAATCAGCCAATATAACTTTTAATCATCTTAAATTACCTCTAGCTTGCCGTTTAACCTCTGGTTTAGGCAATATTGAGCGTTTAGAGGGATTTCGAGCCGGAAATTACACCCTACAGGATATTAGCGCCCAATTAGTCACTTATCTACTCGATCCCCAGCCCGGAGAGACAATTATCGATGCTTGCGCGGCACCGGGGGGAAAAACCACTCATATCGCCGAATTAATGGGCGATCAGGGTAGAATATTAGCCTGTGATCAAACGGCATCCCGTTTACGACAGTTAGAAGCCAATATTAAAAGATTAGACTTAAAAGCGATCGAAGTACATCTAGGGGATAGTCGCGATCGTCCCCAGTGGTGCGGCATCGCTGATCGTGTACTAATCGATGCTCCCTGTTCAGGATTGGGAACCCTGCACAAGCGTCCTGATATACGTTGGCGACAAACACCCGAAAATTTACCTGTACTAGCTAAACGACAGGGGGAACTTTTAGTCTCGGCTGCCACTTGGGTAAAACCGAAGGGAATCTTAGTTTATGCCACCTGTACTTTAAATCCGTTAGAAAATGAAGGAGTGATCGAGCAGTTTTTAGCCGCTCATCCCGATTGGAAAATGGCCACTCCTGACTCTAATTCATCTTTCTCAGAATACTATACAGAAACGGGAGCGATCGAAGTGTTACCCCATCGGCATAATCAAGACGGTTTTTTTATGGCTAAGTTAGTCAAGGAAGTGTGGGATGAAAAATAAACAATTACTGAAAATTCTCATCGGTGTTGCTTGGATTGATGGTGTCATTCAACCATCAGAAAGAAATTATTTACGACAGGTAGCTGTGATGGAAAAACTTGATGATGATCCGGAGATAAAACCACTATTATCGGAACTGAAACCAGTTAAAACCAGTGAATGTTATCGATGGTTAGAGTCCTATTTAGGCGATAATCCTAGTCCAGAAATCTATCAAGATCTACTAGCATCGATTAGCACTTTAATCTATAGCGATGACGACGTGGATATACAGGAAGCGAAATTATTAACCAAAGTGCAGAGTTTCGATCCGACTCATGATAGCCATCGATCGATGTTAGATAAATTAGTGACGGGAATTCAGAAATTGTACCACAAAGCAATTACTGAAAGTAATTAAGGAGGGGCTATCAGTGGTCAGCAGGTCAAAAAATTCCCCGATAAAAACTGATAGCTGATCCCTAGATTTTAGGTAATAACCGTGGGTTGTTCCCGTCCGGTAGATTGACGAATTTGACCGATTTCTTCGGCTAAATCAATTAAGGGTTGTAGAGCCTTTTGGGTGTCGATATCGTGTTTACTCGCGTCCGGTTCATAACTTTCTAGATAAACCCGGAGAGTTGCCCCTTTAGTTCCCGTACCCGATAGACGGAAAATAATCCGAGAACCATCAGTAAAACCAATGCGAATACCTTGATTTTTACTCACACTACCATCCACGGGATCCGTATAGCTAAAATCATCGGCATACTCCACTTCATAGTTACCAAATTGTTTACCCTTAAGGTCTAAAACCAGCTTCTGGAGACGTGCCATCATCTCTTTTGCCGGTTCTAAGGCGACTTCTTCATAATCATGACGAGAATAGAAATTACGACCGAATTCTTGCCAATGACTACGAACAATTTCCTCTACAGATTCCCCTTTAACTGCCAAAATATTTAACCAGAAAAGAACCGCCCATAAACCATCTTTTTCGCGAATATGATTGGAACCCGTGCCGAAACTTTCCTCCCCGCAAAGGGTTGCTTTCCCCGCATCCAGCAAATTACCGAAGAATTTCCAACCGGTGGGAGTTTCATAACAGTCAATTCCCAGTTTAGCCGCTACGCGATCGGCCGCCGCACTGGTGGGCATCGATCGCGCCACTCCCGTGATACCATTTTGATAGCCTGGTACTAGATGAGCGTTGGCAGTTAGTACAGCTAAACTATCACTGGGGGTGACAAAAAAATTCTGACCGAGGATCATATTGCGATCGCCATCTCCATCGGAAGCAGCCCCAAAATCCGGAGCCTCTTGACCAAAGAGAATTTCCACCAGATCATGGGCATAGACTAGGTTAGGATCGGGATGACCACCACCAAAATCCTCTAAGGGAATACCATTTAATACTGTACCCTTGGGCGCGCCTAAACGCTGTTCAAATAGAGCATAAGCGTAGGGACCCGTCACCGCATGGAGAGAATCCATGCACATTTTAAACTTACCAGAAGTGAGTAAGGCTTGAATGCGATCGAAATCAAAAATCTTTTCCATCATTTTGACGTAGGGAGTGACCCCATCGATCACTTCCACATCCATAGTTCCCAGTTTAAAGGAACTGGGGCGATCGAGGTTAATATCGGCCCCTGAGAGGATTTTATAACTGCTAATCACCTTAGTCTCGGCATAAATTGCATCGGTGATATTTTCCGGGGCCGGTCCACCGTTAGTAACATTGTACTTAATGCCAAAATCCCCCTCTGGACCGCCGGGGTTATGACTAGCGGAGAGAACAATACCGCCAAAAGCGTTATTTTCGCGAATTAACCCAGAAATAGCGGGAGTGGAGACAATACCATCGGTTCCCACGAGGATTCTACCGATACCGTTAGCAGCGGCGATTTTCAGGATAGTTTGAATAGCTTGACGGTTATAATAACGACCATCTCCACCGACAACTAGGGTTTGACCCTCGATACCGTCTAAAGTATTGAAGATAGCTTGAATAAAATTTTCCAGATAATGGGGTTGTTGAAAAACGGGAACGGATTTTCGCAGTCCGGAAGTCCCCGGTTTCTGGTCACTAAAGGGTTTTGTGGCAACGGTTTCAATCGTCATAGTCTTTTCTTGATAGGCTGACGCAATTGTCAACTTAAGTATATAGCAGTGGGTTGACAGCCAAGAAATTGGGTAAGGAAGACAACAGCCGGGGAGTCCCTGTCATAGTAAATCCTGTTTAAAAAGTCTAGGAGAGTGGGGAGACCACTTCGTGCGCGTTGCGGGGGGGAGATAGGGGAGTGGGGAGATAGGGAAGTGGGGGGAAGGGAGCAGGGAGAAGGGAAAACAAATAACAATAGTCTCCTGATTCCTGAATACTGACTTGAAAATAGAAGCTGAAATAACGCCAATTCGTCAATCATACTAAATCCGTTCAGTATAAGCTACATATCAGGAGAGGCACTCCTGCAAGGGGAGTGACTCTTAAATTATTACAGATGCGTCAGCGGCTGCGTGTAAGCATCCCACCGAAAAACTAATGCGCGGGGGGTTTGGGGGCGGCGCCACGCCCCCAACGGGGGGTTTGGGGGGTAGAACCCCCCAAAAGCTTGGATTGAGTGATCAAGTGGCAAGTAATACTAAATCCCTTGAGTATAGGCTAAATATCAGGAGAGGCAAAAGGCAATAGGCAAAACGGAGAATAAATAATCAGTTTTTAATAACTGGATTTAGTCTTAGCCGATAAATGAACCAGATTTGGGGGTATAAACCCCCAATAATAACCAATTTTAGCTATATCGCTTAATCGGCCCCTTCAATCGGTGCAAATCCCTGACGTTGAATATTCTCGCTGATGTGACGAGGTTCGAGGAATTGCAAGAGATAATCCGGACCCCCTGCCTTGGAACCCACCCCCGACATCTTGAAACCCCCGAAGGGTTGACGGGAAACAATCGCGCCGGTGATTCCCCGGTTAATATAGAGGTTTCCCACTTCAAATTCCTGCATAGCTCGGTTAATATGGGCAGGAGTGCGAGAATATAAGCCACCAGTTAAAGCATAGTCGGTTCCGTTAGCTACAGCTAAAGCTTCCTCAAAATTACTCACTTTGATAATTGCCACCACGGGACCGAAAATTTCCTCCATCGCTATTACCGCATCGGGGGGAACATTCTTAAAGACGGTGGGACTGACGAAATAACCCACTTCTGGAATTGGCATTTCTAGGGCCAATTCTGCCTCTTTTTTACCAGTTTCGATATATTCCCGAATTCTTGCTTGAGCTTTCTCGTCGATAACCGGTCCTACTTCCGTACTCGGTAAATCTGTCGGCCCGATATTGAGGGACTTGGTAGCCTGGACAAAGCGATCAACAAAGCTATCATAGACGCTTTCCAGAACGATGATCCTGGAACAGGCGGAACATTTCTGGCCGGTGTAGCCAAAAGCGGACTTAACCGCACCGACAACGGCCTGATCTAAATCGGCACTCTCATCGACGATTAGGGCATTTTTGCCGCCCATTTCGGCGATAACTCGTTTTAGGTGTTTTTGACCCTTTTGCACGATAGAGGCATCTGTATAGATGCGACAGCCCACTTCTCGTGAACCGGTGAAGGCGATTAGGTGAACATCGGGATGGCTGACTAAATGCGCCCCCACTTGCGAACCTTTACCCGGGATATATTGGAAGACTCCAGCAGGAATACCCGCTTCTAGGAGAATCTCGGCAAATTTCGCCGTAATCACCGAAGAAGTCTCGGCTGGTTTCAATAGCGTGCAGTTACCTGCTACTAAAGCTGCTACTGTCATCCCCACTGCGATCGCTAGGGGGAAATTCCAGGGAGAAATCACTAAAGCAATACCCCGGGGTTGGTAGAAATAACGATTATTCTCGCCTGCTACGTCGAAATTATGCCCTAAATCCAGTCTTTCCATCTCGGAAGCATAATAACGGCAAAAATCGATCGCTTCTGACACTTCCGGATCCGCCTGTTGGATAACTTTGCCCACTTCTAAACAAATCCAGGCCGATAACTCGTGTCGTCGCTCTTCCATCAAATCTGCCGCTTTTCGCAGTATTTCGGCTCTTTTAGCCACTGGAGTGCGTTTCCAAGCGGGAAAAGCCTGTTTCGCCGCTATTATCGCTTTTTCTGCCTGTTCCACCTCAATTAAGCCCACTTTACCCACTATTTCCTGCGGGTTACAGGGATTAACGGAATTAATTTGAACATTGGTGGTGACGTATTCACCGTTAATTAGGGGTAAATAGGTCTTACCGAGGGAATTTTTGACAAAAGTAAGGGCTTGATTCGCTTTATTTCGCAATTGCTCGTTGGCATAATCTGTATCAGGGGCATTAGGAAAACCGGGGATAATCGGGCTATCATTGCCTAAAACCCGGGGGGCTGCGATTAAATCTTCCACGGGACGATCCTCCAAATTTTGCCGCAGGAAGGAACTATTAGCGGTATTTTCTAATAAACGGCGGATTAGGTAGGCCATACCAGGTAAGAGTTGTCCGTAGGGGGAATAAACCCGCACCCGATGACCCCGCTTCACTAACGCTTTGGCTAATTGGTCGCCCATGCCGTACAATACCTGCATTTCAAAGCGACGACGGGGAATTTCTAAACTTTCTGCGATCGCACAGGCCAAGGCTTGCGATCGCACGTTATGACTACCGATAGCAGCGGATAAATATTGATGATTTTCCAATAATAACCGCGTCATCCGTTCATAATTGGCATCGGTGGCCGATTTTTCGTTATATACCGGCTGTGACCAATGATTTTGGCGAGATTTAATCGTTTCCTGATCCCAGTAAGCGCCTTTGACTAGCCGGACAGTAACGGGATAACCGCGCTTTTTCGCCCAATTAATTAAATCTTGTAAATCTTGGGCAGAATCTCTTAAATATGCCTGTAGAGTGATGCCAATATCGGTACGACTGCGAAATTCTTCTTCTAGGAGTAATTCTTTCAGGATAGCCAGGGTGAGGTTTTTATAAACGTACTGTTCCATATCAAAATGGACTGCCACCCCTAACTCCTGAGCGCGTCGCAATAGTAGGCGAATGCGATCGCAAACTTTCTCTTTACTGCCAATCGGATCCATGGGATCAAACTGAGAATAAAAGGCAGTTAGCTTGACAGAAACCTGCACTTGTGGTAGTAATTCGCCGTCCGCTTGATCAATTTGGCTAACTTTATTCCATTTGGTTGCTTCTTGAGCCAAATGGGTCATTAAATCGAGATAACTTTGTAGATAAACTTGGGTTTCCGCTTCAGTAATTACCGCTTCACCGAGGAGATCTATGGTAAAAGCCATTTTTTCCTTCCGCAGACGGGTGACAGTGCGAGTAATTTGCTCTAGGTCTTCCCCGGCGATATACTTACGAGCTAAAGTTTCTACGGATTTACTGATCAAACTGGCGGCCGTTTGAGCGGGTAGGGAGTTAGGATCACTAAAGTTGAGGATACTTTTCAGCGCACTGGGCAGTTCTACGGAAGCATCACCGAGGTATTGTTGCAGATGATTAGCGATCTCGGCATTACTGCGTAAAGCGGGTAAACAGTCAATAAAACGGAATAATTGTACTCGTAAATTGGGGTTAGACATGGCCCAATCGAGTAATTTATCATCCCAACGCATTTGATCCTGTAAAGCAGACCAAAGACCTTTTTTTTCGCGAGTTTCGGCTAAAAGTTGTCTAGCGATCTCTTGGGTTTTGGTTTCGTAGTTTTGAGTTGAGTCGATTTGGATAACCACGGTGATTCAAGTAAAAAAATTATCAACGGGATTCAGCTTTCAGCAAGCTAACGTCAGCCTTGAGCCTAAAATTCAGTTTTTGAGCTTTTTCGGCTGATTGCTGCTCTTAATCGGTCTTTTCTCTGGTCTATAACTCTTACCGAAGGACTAATCAAAGCTAATAACCGATCGCTTTTGCTGAACACTCTATTGTACTCGATCGAGTGGTGAAGTGGGGTGTGGGGTGTAGGGTGTGGGGAAGTGGGGAAGTGGGGAAGTGGGGAAATGGGGAAATGGGGAAATGGGGAAGTGGGGAAGTGGGGAAGTGGGGAAATGGGGAAATGGGGAAATGGGGAAGTGGGGAAGTGGGGAAGTGGGGAAGTGGGGAAGTGGGGAAATGGGGAAGTGGGGAAGTGGGAAGAATAAATAAAAATAATCTCCTGACTTGAAAGAGGGTGTAGGGTGTGGGGTGTGGGGTGTAGGGAAGGAAACCTCTTTCATCTTTGGGGGTGAAAATTTTTTCATCGGGACTGACTACTGATTACTGATTACTGATCACTGATTACTGATCACTGATTACTGATCACTGATCACTGATCACTGATCACTGATACCCGATAGTCCTTGTGTATTGTCGAAGCGTTTACTTATAATAACTTTAAAAAGATTTTCGGGATCATCGGTAGCCCTATGGCAAAAATTGAAACGAGAACAGAACCCATGGTTTTAAACATGGGACCCCATCACCCTTCGATGCACGGAGTTTTGCGCTTAATCGTCACCCTTGACGGGGAAGACGTGATTGACTGTGAACCCGTAATCGGTTATCTTCATCGGGGCATGGAAAAAATTGCCGAAAATCGCACCAATGTCATGTACGTTCCCTACGTTAGTCGTTGGGATTACGCCGCAGGGATGTTTAATGAGGCAATTACGGTCAATGCTCCCGAAAAATTAGCCGATATCGCCGTTCCCAAACGAGCGCAATATATCCGGGTGATTATGTTGGAACTCAACCGCATCGCTAACCATTTACTCTGGTTAGGCCCCTTTATGGCGGATGTAGGCGCACAAACTCCCTTTTTCTACATTTTCCGAGAACGGGAGATGATTTATGACCTCTGGGAAGCTGCGACGGGAATGCGGTTAATTAATAACAATTATTTCCGCATTGGTGGCGTGGCGGTGGATTTACCCTACGGATGGGTGGATAAGTGCGCGGATTTCTGTGACTATTTTGAGCCAAAAGTGGACGAATACGAGAAATTAATCACTAATAACCCGATTTTCCGCCGTCGTATTGAAGGGATAGGCTGCATTACCAGAGACGAAGCGATTAACTGGGGTTTATCCGGTCCGATGTTGCGCGCTTCCGGGGTGAAATGGGATTTAAGAAAAGTTGACCATTACGAGTGTTACGACGATTTTGACTGGGAAGTGCATTGGGAAACCGCCGGCGATTGTTTTGCTCGTTATCTGGTGCGGATTCGGGAAATGCGCGAATCAGTGAAAATTATCCGGCAAGCACTGAAAGGTTTACCCGGTGGTCCTTACGAAAATCTGGAAGCGAAACGGATGGCAGAAGGGAAAAAATCAGCTTGGAATGATTTTGACTATCAATATATCGCCAAAAAAGTCGCCCCCACTTTCAAAATCCCTAAAGGTGAACATTATGTGCGTTTGGAAAGTGGTAAAGGGGAATTAGGTATCTTTATCGTCGGTAATGATGATGTTTTCCCTTGGCGTTGGAAAATTCGGGCTGCCGATTTTAATAATCTTCAAATTCTGCCTCATATCCTCAAAGGGGTAAAAGTTGCCGATATTATGGCGATTTTAGGCAGTATTGATATTATTATGGGGTCAGTCGATCGCTAAATCTCCCTCCTAGGGAGCAGGTAGGTTGATTCATGAATCAACCTACTAAGTAGGGAGGCACAATTATTTGTAGGATGGGTTAGCGGTAGCGTAACCCATGCGGGGGTTGGGTTTCATGCTTCAACCCAACCTACGTTCATCTTATATTTAATTCCACCTCAACCTCATTGATAGGGGGAATCTCGCTTTGGGGAATCTTTAACTCCCCCACCTGAACACCCAAACTAGCCAAGGCAGTTAAAGTGGTGATGATGCGGCAAATCAAGTCAATGTCCGCTTTATGCTTTTGCCAGAAATTCATAGATTTTGCTCCTTTCGCCTTATGGCTTGTTTTTTGAGGACAAGTTGATTAAAATGCTTTAAGCAAATGCTGGCAAAAGGGGATCAAAAAGTGGATCAGATGGTAGGTTGACGTTTGACGAGATTTATGTTGAGGTCTGGCGAAATCAGATTATCGGATGAAGATGTAGAAACCCTTCGTAAGGCTAAAGATGCTTATCAGGGAAACTTTTCTTGTGCTTCGGAGAAAACAGAGCAAATATTAATAGAAGCAAGTCGATGGTTACTTGAGGCATTTCTCGAAAAATACCGTAGTCAAACACATCCTCCCAGTTATACCATTCCATTAAATGTCTTGAAAGCTTGGATGACACCATCGCCACAATCCGGAACAACTAAAGAGGTTTTAGAACCAAATAAGAAGAAATTGTACTTACAAAATGAATCTGATTTTAAAAGATTTGAAAATCAGAAGAAAAGCGCATACATTACTCAAAATAAAATAAATAAACCCAGAATTGAAGATATTGATGATAATTCAATTCATTTAACCTTAGCAGATATTAATGATTTATTAGAGCAGTCTATTTTAAAGGTAATTGGCATATCTAGAGATAGTTTGCGGTTTTGTACTGAAAAAAAATATGGACTAGGAAAAAAAGGGCAAAAAACCTCTAAACAGTCTTATATTGTTCAAGCTTATTGTGAAGTATTAAAACTAGATTTTGACAGTTTACAATGTTGTCAACTTACTCAAAACCTAAAAAATCAACAAACAAATAATGAGAAGATTTATCGTGTTTTAACAGAATTTAATTACAATAATGTAGTAAATTTTACTGGTTTAATAGCTGCTAAACCTTTACGAGAAGGCAGTATTTATATTCCCCCTTGTCCTCATCAATATCGTGTTTTGTGTTTGCGTCGTTTAGAAAAACAAATTTTTATCACTAATAATTTGCCCGTTAAAACCATTATTTTTAAGTTTCAAGGAGATGGTCAGGAAGAATGGGATAACTATAGTCTTCATGAACATTTTTTATATAATTCTGGAGGAATTAAAAATTTAAAGGCTCATGATTTTTGTTTGATTTTTGAAGGAATTGATTGTGCAGACTTTTGCCGTTTAAAGGACATTTATTCGTTTTGGCAAAACTTAATTACCAACGCTCGTAAAATATCAAATGGTCCCATTAAAGGCTTTTTATTAATGATTTGGTTAGATTATGGAAAAAGTAATGATTGGAGAGATAAGGACAAATTATCAGAATTAAGTCCTATTCACCGCTTACAGATTGATTCTTGCTTTGAACAACGGTCTTTTCAGGAAATTATTCCTACTTTTGCTCAACAACTTCAGTTAGGTTGTGACTTACAGGATGAAACCACAGAATTATTTGCAGATACTTTGCAGAAATTATGGGAAAATAGCAATCAAGGCAACATAGAAGACACACTGAAAGCTTTTTATCAACAATTTAAAGGACAATTATCGAGGGAAAATAGATGGCTAAACTATCCTTAACTTACAGGGGAAAAATTCAACCAAAATCGGGACTTTATTATGAACCGATTCAACAAAAAATTTATCCCTATGACGCAGGTGATGAGTTAATAGAAGTTGTTAACTTGGCTATTGAATTGGGAATGCCTTTGTTACTAGAAGGTGAGCCGGGATCTGGCAAAAGTCGTCTAGCTCATGCCTTAGTTTATGAATTTAATTATCGCCAGGAAAATAATCCTATAAAATATTATGAGTGGACAGTTCAATCCACAAGTAAAGCGGAAGATAGTCTCTATCAATATGATTATATTGGCCGTTTACAAGCTGCTCAAATTAGCGGAATTTTAAGTCAAAAAGGAACAGAAGAATCTTCTTCTGAGCCAAAAAATCCAGCTATTTCAAAAGATTGGGTTGATTTACAAGCCTTGGGTAAAGCATTTAAACAAAGTCAAGATAAGCAAGAACAATCGGTAGTATTAATTGATGAAATAGATAAAGCAGATCGAGATTTTCCTAATGATTTACTTTTAGCCATTGAATCTCGTCGTTTTTTCATTAAAGAAACAAGAGATTTAATTCCAGCAAATGAGCAAGCTTTTCCTCTGATTATAATTACCAGTAATCAAGAAAAAAACTTACCCAATGCTTTTCTGAGACGTTGCATTTATCACTATATTGAGCTTCCCAACCAAGAAAGATTAAGAAAAATATTAACCGAACGGTTTACCGACGCTGAACAAGATGTTATCATCAAAGCAGTGGACCGTTTTCAGGAAGTGAGAACATCACAAGACGAGACTAAATCTGAAGGAGAAAAAAAAGTTAGCACAAGTGAATTAATAGCCTGGTTTAAATCGTTACTCAAGTACAAACCTGAAGAAATTATCGCCAAATTAAACCAGGACAAATTACCCCACGCTAGTATTTTACTAAAAAGCCGTACTGATTTACAAGATTATGGAACAAGAGGTTAAAAGAGCCAATGACATCCCCCCTACTTGACCTATTTTATCAACTCAGAAATGAAGAAGGATTTCCGCTGTCTATTGAACAATATTATCGGGTGGAAAATTACCTGATTCAAAAACTCGCCAATGATTCTGATATTGCTATTCAAGAGAATCCCAACTTAGAGAATCCTAAAATTAAACTTCTTTGTCAAGCTTTATGGGTTAAATCTCCAGAAGAAAAACAAAAGTTTGATCAGGCCTGGACAGAGATGCTACAATTCCAACCGGAAATAAATATAGAAATACCCAAAAAAACGCCTATTCGCCATCCAGAAGAATCGATTAGCAAAATAATAGACCCGATGGATGATAAGGAATTTCCCTCATTAGCATTTATTACCCCTTCTGGGGATGCACCTTTACCTCCTGAGACTCCATTTCCACAAAGTGCCACAGCTATTGAAAAGCGAAAAAAAATCACCTCCCTAGATAATCCTGATTATTATCCTATTGGTATCGCTAAATTACAAGAAAGTTGGCAGCAACTGCGTCCATTACCCTTAGAAAGTCCTCGACAGACTTGGGATCTAAAAGCTACGGTGATTGCAACAGCTAAACGAGGTTTTTTTGACCAAATAATTTACCAAAAGAAACAACTTTATCGCCGAGAAATTATTATTTTTATTGATTGTTCTGACTCCATGATTCCCTTTGCGGGATTTGGACGAATAATGAAACAAACCTGGGAAAATGTTCCCCATTTTTACTTTGATAATCTGATTAGAGACGAGGTTTTACGACAAGAAAATGGTTGGGAAAGTCAATCTTTAACCAAAGTTCTCTCTAACTATTCTCCTGAAGTAACCAGTTGTCTAATTCTTAGTGATGCGGGTGCTGCTAGAAAACGTTATGTAGAAAAGCGCTTGAGCGCAACAGAAACCCTTATCCGACGATTTAGCCGAAGATTTAGCCGAGTCGCATGGTTAAACCCCTTACCCTATCATCGATGGTATGGGACAACTGCGATCGATATTGCTGATTTAGCTGAAGATATACCCAATTTTTCCATGTTTGAACTAACCACAGAGGATTGGGAAAACTTGATAACATGGCTAAAAGAAGAACCTATCCCACCCCGTCATTTTCAATTTGATCTCGCTCAATTTCAACAAGGGGATAATTGGGATGACGATGAAGATTTTTTTAGCGCAGAAAGCTGTTTAAGATTATTTGAAAAAGAAAACGAACTAAACACCAGAGAACTAGCGAAAAGAGCCGCCTTTCCCCTTAGTTTATCCCCTAATTTACTTTATTATCTGCGTCAACATCAAGATAAAAATAATCAAGCTCCCTGGTATGCGATCGCTGATATTTTACTCTCCAGTTTAGTCCGCAAAATAGATCGAGAACTCTATGAAATGTCCCCCGATATTCGTAAAATACTATTAAAAAAATTAACCCCAGAGGAACTCAAATCTCTGGCCTATCAGTTACAAACCTATATTCAGGAACAAATCGGTGATCGTTGCTCAAAATCGGTTTATTGGCAAAATCAACAATGGTTAGCTCTTGCCTACCTAAAACCTAGTCAAGCGGTCAATGAAATCAAACAGTTACTAGCAGAAGCTATCAAAAATAATAACCGAGTGCGTCTTGTTAGATTGACAGCTTTATTAGAAAATATATCCGCTGCTTTAGCCGATTATGAACCCTTGTTATTGCTTAATGAACCGATTGCCGCCTATTCTAGAAGGGATTTAAGCCCGGAAGACGAAGGAACCCTACAAAAACATTTAATAGACAAAGTAGCAGATATTGTTCCCTACAATGAAAACCTTTTCCTTTTTACCGCAGAAACAGTATTGGTTAATCAAGAAGGCAAAGTTATCGAGAGGAAACCTGTTAAAGCCTATTTTTACGATGAAAACCTTGCAGAAGTTGGCAACCAGAAAAAAGCTCAAAACTATATCCGCATGATGTATATTCCCCAAGGAGAATTCTGGATGGGAACGGAAGACGAGGAAATCGAAAGACTGGTGAAAAAATTTCGTTGGGACGGATCTGGAAGGGAAAGACCACAACAGCTAGTCAAAGTCCCCGCTTTCTACATGAGTCAAACCGCGATTACCCAGGCCCAGTGGAGAGCAGTTGCCTCCCGCACGGATTTAAAAGTAGAACGAGATCTTAACCCTGATCCCTCCAGCTTTAAATATCCCCCGCGCTGGGATAGACCCGTAGAACGAGTCAACTGGTATGATGCCGTCGAATTTTGCGCGAGATTATCGAAGCTGACGGGAAAAGAATACCGACTTCCCAGTGAAGCGGAATGGGAGTACGCCTGTCGTGCCGGGACGACTACTCGCTTTTATTTTGGTGATGATGCTAATCAGTTAGGAGATTACGCTTGGTATAACGGAAATTCTCAGGGTGCAACTCATCCTGTTGGTCAGAAAAAGCCCAATGCTTGGGGACTCTATGACATGAGTGGCAATGTTTGGGAATGGTGCGAAGACAATTGGCATAGCTATAATGATAATGATTATCGAATACTGCGGGGCGGTTCTTGGTACGACGATCCAGATAGCTGCCGTTCCGCTTCCCGCAACGACCTTCTCCGCCGCGTCAACTTCAACAGACTCGACGGTTTTCGGCTGGTGTGCGGTGCCAGGAGGACCCTGTAACCCTTTTCCCCTTTTTTTCCTTTTTTTTCCCTCATTCCCTATTTTTTCTCTTTTCTTTCCCGCCCGTTTTTTGGGGTTTTGGGTCGATTTTGGGGTTATTTGGGCGCACGCGATGCGCCCCTACGGGTTTTTGGGCGCACCAGAAGGCAAAAACCCCCGCATCAAGTTAATCTAGATGCCTTTCGAGAAAAAATTTTTTTTGTACAGGGAGTCCTTAAAATAGAAAGGGGAACCCAAAACCAAGCTGCTGGTATTTTTCCTCTGGGCATGGTGGCGCAGTTTATCTCAAATGTCGGGGTCAAGACCCTCGCTTTTAGCGCGACGGGATGAAACCCCAGCCAATATAAAACAGCGAAGCACGACTAAAATCTTGACAATCTATGCTGTATAGGTTAAGATAAAATAAGTTGTTTGAGGTCGATAAGCAATGATTGTCTTAGAAATGAAAGCAGTGGTCAAACCAAGTCAGTGTTCTGCCATTGATGAGGCTATTCGTACAGTACAATTCATCCGTAATAAGGCTTTAAGGCTTTGGATGGATGCTAAGAAAGAAGACAAAATCGATAAATATTCCCTCAATAAATATTGTGCAGTTCTCGCCAAACAGTTCAAGTTTGTCGATACTCTAAATTCTACGGCTAGACAAGCATCGGCAGAACGAGCCTGGTCGTCTATTGCTCGTTTCTATGACAATTGTAAGAAAAAAATAAAAGGTAAAAAGGGTTATCCTAAATTCCAAAAGAATAATCGTTCTGTGGAATATAAAAACTGTGGCTGGAAACTATCGGAGGATAGAAAGAAAATAACTTTCACAGATAAGAAAAATATTGGCACGGTTAAACTGAAAGGAACCAGAGACCTAAACTTTTACCCTATAGACCAAATTAAACGAGTTAGGATTGTTAAACGAGCGGATGGTTACTATGTCCAATTCTGTCTTAGCGTTGATATTTGGGAATATGCTAAACCCCTAGAACCAACAAAAAGATGTGTGGGATTGGATGTAGGCTTAAAAGTTTTTTATGCTAACAGTGAT
>VYLT01000078.1_pt1 | contig 22666 bp, 21 predicted proteins | sample 5114261 | NCBI WGS metagenome assembly VYLT01 (sample SAMN12291815, study PRJNA351875) | freshwater metagenome | isolation source: freshwater lake | place: USA: Michigan, Little Long Lake | collected 2011-07-12 | reverse complement strand
AAAGAAACAAGCGGGAAATCTTTGTAAGAGTTGATAGAAAATACTGTCAGTTTTCACGCAATTAAACTCAAAAAGATGCCTCTAGTTTAGCAGAAGTTTTTTATTGTGTTCTTCAGTAAGCTCCTGTTTTTGAGCAATTGGGTTGACGACTGTTACCCAACACCATCGGAACCAAGATTAAATAGGGTTTGCGGCAAAAAGTTTTTCTTGGGGGTAGGGTGTGGGGTGTGGGGTGTGGGGTGTGGGGTTTTACCCATTTTCAGGGGGTCAATTACCTAATTTTCAGGGAAAAAGTCCCGGAATTTTCCCCCTGATCACTCCCAGTCCGGTACTTTTTGATTGACAAAAAGTCTAAAAGTCTTACCCAACAAGGTTTTTAGATTTATTCAGCAGACCCTAAATATCAAGGTCGCCGGAGGACATTCGGAGACTAAAAATGGACGGGTCGGAAAGCGTAAGACTTCTGTTAAAGAAGCAGCATCCCGGGTCGCGTCAACCCATCAAAAGTACGAGCAATTAAGCTTGTTCTAGTGGGAATCGCCGTCCGTTTTACGGCGGGGAGGATGTCAATTGTGTTAATCTCATCTTTAAATATCCACACCCCAAATCGTCTAAGGAGACAATGGCCGCTAATTCTCGGAATAAATCGCCCCTTTTTCTCGGCTGTTCCAGTAGGATCGCTATTTTTTGCCTCTTGATGTTATTATCGGCGGCAATAGGCTGGTTAATCGGGAAACAGTGGGTTAAGCACAGCAATCAACCCGAAACCGTTAAACCCGTTTTTGCCACGGAAGAAAATAATTTTAATTCTGCCACAGATCGGGCATGGCAACGGAAAGCTGAGATGAGAAAGCGCCGTCTAGAGTTGGGAATTGATAGTCAGTTTTTTAAAAATCTCGTCAATGAATTGTTTAGCCTCCGCTATGGGGATATCAAAGAGGAAAAACAGAAACAGGAACAAAGAGATATTCTAGCAGCAGAAATCCTCGATCGCTTAGACCGTCTCGATTCTGGCACTAGAGAAGCATTAGGTAGCTACGACGAGCAACAGCGAGAAAAATGGCGAGAACAAGTGAATCAGTTACGATTAAGCAGTAGAGTCCTTAATTTACTCACTGATACTGCCTTTTTTCAGCTACTTCCCGAATTGACAGAAAGACCAAATTTTGATAGCGGCCTAGGTCAACTATGGAGTGGTTTGGCCTGGAATCAGTTACAATCTTTACAGTCTGGCCTATCCTACCAAGCGATCGAAAGTTTAGACGCGGGGGGAGAGGAGATTATCGAGGCAATTCTCAGCCAGGGACAAGGAAAAGCCTATGCAATAAAATTGCGTTCCAGTGATCGGTTAGACTTAAATTTAGAGGCAGAAGGCGAAGTTTTACTATCTTTCTACTCTCCCAGTGGCAAGGTCACTCTTTTAGACAAGTCTAGCGATCGGCAATGGTCTGGTCAATTACCCGAAGAGGGATTTTATGAATTAGTTATTCTCCCCCAGTCTTCTAACCCCGTTAACTTTCGCTTGCAGTTAAAAGTAAGTCAATGACTTTAACCGTCAGGAGACAGTTATCAGTTCACTGTTTACTGATCACTGAAAAGCTCCCCACTTCCCCACTTCCCCACTTCCCCACTTCCCTACACCCTACACCCCACTTCCCCAACCCCTAATCCGCTTTTTTACTTTTCCCCATGTCTCTAACTTTCCAAGCTGTTATTGCTAAATTAAACGAATTTTGGGCCGCTCGCGGTTGTTTAGTTGCTCAACCCTATGATACGGAAAAAGGTGCGGGAACCATGAGTCCCCACACTTTTTTAAGGGCAATTGGTCCGGAACCTTGGGCCGTTGCCTATGTGGAACCCTGTCGTCGTCCTACGGATGGCCGTTATGGCGAAAATCCCAATCGTTTTCAGCATTACTATCAATATCAAGTCCTAATTAAACCCTCTCCCGATAATATTCAGGATATCTATTTAGACTCCCTGCGGGTGTTAGGAATTAACCCAGAAGATCACGATATTCGCTTCGTAGAAGATAACTGGGAATCTCCCACCCTCGGTGCTTGGGGTGTGGGTTGGGAAGTGTGGTTAGATGGGATGGAAATCACCCAATTTACCTACTTTCAACAGTGTGGAGGTATCGATTGTCGTCCCGTGGCGATCGAGATTACCTATGGTTTAGAAAGATTAGCCATGTATCTGCAAGATGTAGAGGCAATTAATGAAATTCAATGGAATGAAAATATCCTCTACGGTGATATTTTTCTGCAAAATGAAATCGAACAATGTACCTACAATTTTGAGGCTTCCAATCCTGAGTTATTATTTAGTTTATTCAGTTTATATGAACAGGAAGCTAAACAATTAATCGATCGCTCTCTGGTGATTCCCAGTCTAGATTATGTTCTCAAATGTTCCCATACTTTTAATTTACTCGATGCTAGAGGTGTGATTGCTGTAGCTGAAAGAACCCGTTATATCGGCAGAATTCGCAATTTAGCTCGACAGGTTGCTCAATTGTATTTACAGCAACGGGAAGCTTTAGGTTTTCCCCTACAAACGGTTTAGCAGTTTATCAGCTATCAGTTATCAGATGCCAGTTTTCAGTTCACTGATTACTGTTGACTGTTCACTGATAAAATCTCCCCAACCTCAAACCAGCAACTTTGTACCTCATAAGTCCAAGAATTAATATATTAAGTTTTGCAAACAGATGCAATATTTCTGGAATCTAACCCAGTTATAACTGTATATAATAGGTGACACTATATCTAGCCAGTAATTTACCTCAAAAGACCCTTTTCTTAGAGATAATTCCTTACTTGACTAGCCTATTAGTGCCATGAAAAGACTAAATTTTTTAAGTTCTAATTTTTTAGACAAGGAGTTACTTTGCTGACACCATCGCTACCCAAAAATGATCCTGATCCTATCAAACGACAAGAATTACTACAAAGACAAAAACAAGTCTACATCTATGATTCCGTTAATGGTATCACCCTCAGCAAAGATTTACCTACCCACGAAAATTTTTCTATTTCCTATCAAGTAATGCGGGGTAAAGGTTTCAGTGCTTTAATTGCCAATGGAGTGGCCACGAGAATAGAAAATATCTTCGATCCCTTTGACAAATTAGAAGATTACGAAGAACTTTTTCCCATCCTTCCCCAACCCACAAGCATTAAAACTTGGCAATCTAATACTAGCTTTGCCTACCAAAGATTAGCGGGAGCAAATCCCATGGTAATCCGCGGGATTAGCAGCTTACCAGATAATTTTCCCGTCAGCGATGCTATCTTCCAAAAAGCCATGGGACCCGATAAAACCATTGCCTCGGAAGCCGCTAAGGGTAACTTATTTCTAGCAGATTATGCCCCCCTAAACAACCTAACTTTAGGCAGTTATCAAAGGGGGATGAAAACTGTAACAGCACCTCTTGTCCTTTTCTGTTGGCGCGCTAGAGGTTTACGGGGTCAAGGGGGATTAGTACCGGTTGCCATTCAATTGTATCAGGATCCGACCCTACCTAATAAGCGCATCTATACCCCCGATGACGGACTTAATTGGTTAATGGCGAAAATTTTCGTCCAAATTGCCGACGGGAATCACCATGAATTAGTTAGTCACCTCAGCCATACCCATTTAGTAGCGGAAGCTTTTGTTTTAGCCACAGCTACCGAGTTAGCACTTAATCATCCTCTGGCAATTCTATTAAGACCTCATTTTCAATTTACCCTCGCTATTAATAGTTTAGCCGAGAGCGAGTTAATTAACCCGGGCGGATTCGTTGATCGTCTATTAGCGGGGACGCTAGAAGCATCTATCGAGCTAATTAAGAGTTCCTATCGTCAAAGATTGGATAATTTCGCCGATTATGCCCTACCAAAGGAATTAGCATTGCGCCAAGTCCAGGATACCTCGCTACTACCAGATTACCCCTACCGAGACGATGCTCTCTTGCTTTGGCAAGCTACGGAAACCTACGTCAAAGATTACCTAAGTCTTTACTATACTTCCGACGCGGACGTAAACGAGGATACAGAATTACAAGCTTGGGCGCGAAAATTGATGTCATCTGAAGGTGGAGGCATCAAAAAATTAGTTTCTGACGGAGAATTAGACACTTTAGCCAAATTAGTTGAAGTTGTCACCCAGATAATTTTTGTGGCCGGACCACAACACGCGGCGGTTAATTATCCTCAATACGATTATCTCGCCTTTAGCCCCAATATTCCCCTAGCGGGTTATCAATCCCCTCCCAAAGCAGCTGAGGAAGTGGATATAAATTATATTCTCCGTCTTTTGCCGCCCCAGGCCCAAGCCGCTTATCAATTGGAAATTATGCAGACTTTAACAGCTTTTCAATTTAACCGTTTTGGTTATCCATCCCGAAGTGCTTTCCCAGATCAACGTGCTTACCCAATTTTGGCGGTTTTCCAAGCTAAATTAACAGCGATCGAAAATGAGATCGAGCGGCGCAATTTAACCCGATTTACGCCTTATATTTTCCTGAAACCCTCTCGCATACCCAATAGTATCAATATTTGATTTTAGCCTGAGTTCAAGAGCAACCGAAACCCTAGAAGTGGGAAGTGGGAAGTGGAGAGAAGGGAGCGGGTTTTTAAAGTTGGATTGGGAGTTAATCATACTATTAAAAACGGATTTGGTATAGTACCAATTCTCACCCACACAAACTAGACGAGAAACACCATAACAAAGAGTCTCTAAGAAAAAAAGATGTTAGCGATAACATCTTTTTGGCATTTTTTACAATTTAACCTCAATATCAACCCCTGCGGGTAAATCTAATTTCATCAAAGCATCGATTGTCTTAGAAGAGGGTTGGTAAATATCAATAATGCGGCGATGGGTGCGGGTTTCAAAATGTTCACGGGAGTCCTTGTCAACGTGAGGGGAACGCAGGACACAATAAATCTTTCTTTTGGTCGGTAGGGGAATCGGTCCGATCGCCGTGGCGTTAGTTCTATTGGCAGTATCGACAATCTTCTCACAGGAAGTATCGAGTAAGCGCCGGTCAAAAGCTTTCAAACGAATGCGAATTTTCTGTTGTTGTAACGTAGCCATAATTTCACCTATTGCAATTGTCAAGGTACGAGATAAAGACAGTAACGGAGCAGCTTTTAAATTCACTGCCCCGTTAATTAGTAGATTAGCCTACTTGATAATTTTCGAGATAACGCCAGAACCGATGGTGCGACCACCTTCGCGAATAGCGAAGCGCATACCCTGTTCAATAGCGATCGGGTTGATCAGTTCCACGGTCATTTTGATCCGGTCTCCCGGCATGACCATTTCTACAGTGCTGCCATCATCGGCGGTGTAGTCTTGGATAGTGCCAGTTACGTCAGTTGTCCGTACATAGAACTGAGGACGATAGTTTTTAAAGAAAGGAGTGTGACGACCACCCTCTTCTTTACTTAACACATACACCTCACCTTCAAACTGGGTGTGGGGTTTGATTGTACCCGGTTTAGCGATAACCATGCCGCGCTCGATGTCGGTTTTTTGGATACCACGCAGGAGGATACCAGCGTTGTCACCGGCCATCCCTTGGTCAAGACTTTTCTTGAACATTTCGATCCCGGTGACGGTGGTGGGGCGAGTTTCTCTGATCCCGACCAATTCCACGTTATCACCCACTTTCACAATACCGCGTTCGATCCGACCGGTAGCCACCGTCCCCCGACCAGTAATCGAGAATACGTCTTCTACCGCCATCAGGAAGGGTTTATCGATATCCCGTTCGGGGGTGGGGATATAGCTATCTACCGCTTCCATTAATTCATAAATTGCGTCCACCCACTCGTTATCGCCTTTTTGGGCCTTGGGATTTTTGGTCATGTACTCGAGGGCTTCTTTCGCAGAACCGGCAATAATGGGGATATCGTCGCCAGCGAAGTCGTAATTGGTGAGAAGTTCGCGTACTTCCAGTTCTACGAGTTCCAGTAACTCCTCGTCGTCCACCATATCTTTTTTGTTGAGGAAGACCACCAGGTTAGGTACACCCACCTGACGAGCCAGCAGGATATGTTCCCGGGTTTGGGGCATCGGGCCATCGGCGGCCGAGACCACGAGAATACCACCGTCCATCTGTGCCGCACCGGTGATCATGTTTTTTACATAATCCGCGTGGCCGGGGCAGTCAACGTGAGCATAGTGGCGATCAGCGGTTTCGTACTCAACGTGAGCGGTGTTGATGGTGATCCCGCGAGCCTTTTCTTCAGGAGCGGCATCGATTTCATCGTATTTTTTAGCTTGGGCATTACCCAGAGCCGCTAGGGTCATAGTGATAGCGGCGGTGAGGGTAGTTTTGCCGTGGTCAACGTGACCGATCGTGCCGATGTTAACGTGGGGTTTCGTCCGTTCAAATTTAGCGCGTGCCATTTACTTTCTGTTCCTTTGTTTTTTTTTCTTCTTCAGCTGGGTGAACAGTAATCAGTCACCGGAGATCAGTTTTAAGTTAGCAGTTATTAGGGTTGACCGACCAACTTTAAATGATCGGTTTATTCTCACTGCTCACTGGTCACTGGTCACTGATTAGCCGTTCCCTTTACTTTTGGTGATAATCGTCTCGGCCACGTTGCGGGGGACTTCTTCGTAATGGCTAAATTCCATCGTGAAGATGCCCCGTCCTTGGGTTTTGGAGCGAATATCAGTGGCGTAACCAAACATTTCCGCTAGGGGAACTTTAGCGGAGACTTTGGCGATGCCGGTCTCGGTTTCTTGACCTTCGATTTGTCCCCGACGGGAGTTAAGATCACCGATGACGTTACCGATGAAGTCTTCGGGTACTTCCACCTCGACCTTCATCATCGGTTCTAGGAGAACGGGAGAAGCTTTCATCACCGCTTCTTTGATCGCCATGGAACCGGCAATCTTAAAGGCCATCTCGGAGGAGTCCACATCGTGGAAAGAACCATCCACAAGGGTTGCTTTCAGGTCGATAACGGGATAACCCGCTACGATCCCCGATTCGCAAGCTTCTTTCATCCCTTGTTCTGACGGGTTGATGTATTCTTTGGGGATAGCACCACCGACAATTTTGGAGACGAAGACAAAGCCAGATCCCGGTTCACCCGGTTCGAGTTCGATGACGACGTGGCCGTACTGTCCTTTACCGCCACTTTGACGGATAAATTTACCCTCGGCCCGTACAGGTTTCCGCACGGTTTCCCGATAGGCAACTTGGGGAGCGCCCACGGTTGCTTCGACTTTGTATTCCCGGAGCATCCGATCGACCAGGATTTCCAGGTGCAGTTCTCCCATCCCGGCGATCACCGTTTGATTGGTTTCGGGATCAACTTTGACCCGGAAGGTGGGATCTTCATCGGAGAGAGCTTGCAGGGCTTTGCTGAGTTTCTCGATGTCCTGTTTGGTTTTCGGTTCCACCGCCACGGAGATAACCGGTTCGGGGATAAAGAGGGATTCTAGGATAATCGGGTTCTTATCATCACAGAGGGTATCCCCGGTAATGGTGTTTTTCAGTCCGATCGCCGCTCCTAGATCACCGGCGCGCAGTTCATCCACTTCGATCCGTTCGTTGGATTTGAGGACGATCAGGCGAGCGATCCGTTCTTTGGTTCCTTTGGTGGAATTGTAGGCGTAGCTGCCTTTAGCTAGTACACCGGAATAGACCCGTAGGAAGGTTAAACGACCGAAGGGATCGGCCATGATTTTGAAGGCGAGAGCCGAGAAGGGAGCATCGTCCTTGGCTTCCCGGATTGCCTCGCTGCCATCGGGAAGAATCCCTTTAACGGCGGCTACTTCCGAGGGTGAGGGTAGGTAATCGACAACGGCATCGAGGAGCAGTTGTACCCCTTTGTTTTTGAAAGCCGAGCCGCAGAGGACGGGAACAATTGTACCAGCAATCGTCCCTTCTCTCAGACCGCGTTTGATTTCGGCTTCGGTGAGTTCTTCACCTTCTAGATATTTTTCTAGGAGTTCTTCATCAGCTTCCGCTACAGCTTCCACCAGCTGCACGCGGAATTCTTCGGCCTTTTCCAATAAGTCTTCGGGAATGTCGGTTTCTTCTATGTCTTTCCCTAGATCGTCCTTATATATATAGGCGCGCATCTTGACGAGATCAACGATCCCGCTCAGTTCGCTTTCCGCGCCGATCGGCATTTGGATGGGAACGGCGTTAGTTCTGAGGCGATCTCTTAATTGTTCGTAAACTTTGAAGAAGTTCGCTCCCGTTCTGTCCATTTTGTTGACAAAGGCAATCCGGGGTACTTTGTACCGATCGGCTTGTCTCCAGACGGTTTCTGATTGGGGTTGTACACCACCAACAGAGCAGAAAACCGCCACCACTCCATCGAGTACCCGCATGGACCGTTCCACTTCAATGGTGAAATCGACGTGGCCGGGGGTGTCAATGATGTTGATGCGATGATCTTGCCAACTGGTACTGATGGCGGCGGCGGTGATGGTGATTCCTCGCTCCCGTTCCTGTTCCATCCAGTCGGTAATTGCCGTTCCGTCGTGGACTTCGCCCAGTTTATGAGCGACTCCCGTGTAGAACAGGATTCTTTCTGTTGTCGTTGTTTTGCCCGCGTCTATATGAGCGGCGATTCCGATGTTTCGCACTCTCTCTAGCGGGATAGTCCGTGCCACAGCAACCTCCTTGCTTTGCTTGCCAGTGATGGGATTTTGTTCTAGGATTTTTTACACTATTTACAATTCTATACTTTTCTTGACAGTTTTTTGGCGGCAGCGGTGTGGTCCACCGCCCTTAAAGTATCTTTAAAGTATCTTTTTAGTAACGATAGTGGGCAAAGGCTTTGTTTGCCTCTGCCATCCGGTGGGTTTCTTCCCGTTTTTTGATCGTGCCGCCAGTTTCATTGGCCGCATCCATGATCTCGTTGGCTAGTTTACCTGCCATGGTTTTGCCGCCTCTAGTCCGAGCATAATGAACCAACCAGCGTAGTGCCAAAGTACTACCACGATTGCTCCGTACTTCCATCGGTACTTGATAGGTGGCTCCACCGACCCGGCGGGCTTTCACTTCCACTAGGGGAGTGGCGTTTTTAACGGCTTTTTCAAATACTTCTAGGGGTTCTTGACCGGTACGTTCGCCGACGGTTTTCAGGGCATCGTAAACGATATTAGCGGCTAGGGATTTTTTGCCCGATCGCATGATCCGGCGGATGGTCATGCTGACTAAACAGCTATTGTAAACGGGATCGGGGGGAATAGGACGTTTTTTGACGTTTTTACGGCGAGACATCGGAATATTCCTGAATTTTCTAGGTTAACTTTAACTTTTGCTTGACAGTCGGATGATTACAGCCCATCTCAAACCCTCTCCTGCGAGTCTTCAGTCTCTTGGGTTAACTTTGACCGACTCGGTGGGAGTATTTTTTTGGTTAATCAATTTCCTGTTTATTTAGCGGCGGGTTTGGGGCGTTTGGTTCCGTACTTAGACCGCGCCTTTTGACGGTTTTTCACCCCGGTGGCATCGAGGGTGCCGCGAATGATGTGATATCTGACTCCGGGCAGATCTTTAACCCGACCGCCCCGAATTAGGACGACGGAGTGTTCTTGCAGGTTATGACCGATCCCGGGGATGTAGGCTGTCACCTCAAATCCAGAGGTTAAACGTACCCTAGCCACTTTCCGTAGGGCTGAGTTGGGTTTTTTCGGTGTGGTGGTATATACTCTTGTACAAACTCCCCGACGTTGGGGGCATTGTTTGAGGGCGGGAGATTTGGTTTTTCTTTTCGCTTTGGATCTTTCGTCGCGTATTAATTGCTGAATGGTGGGCATGATAGGGCTGTATCTAAGGTTACTCTGAACTCCTATTACCGAAGGTCAAATCGTTGACAAAAGGTCATTATACCAAATTGTTGCTCTTGTTGTCAAGTCGCTTATTGTGCTTTTCTCCGGTTTAGATGTTAGAGATTGTCTTTTTCTTGGGCGGCGGCGGCACTTAATTCGAGCGTTATTAGGCGATAAAACTACAGCTTCGTTGTTTTGGCTTGATCATGCAATTGTAGCGATAATTATCGCCTAATTAATCGGCTAATGTCTGAAAAACTGTCTCTAGCTAACCTCATTTTCAGAATTGGTGTCTAGACTGTTAGCTCTTAACGCTATATTTAGAGCTTTTGTACTGGATGCCCCACAAATATGCTGCCATAAAATATTGTTAACCCTAAAGGTTAACAATATTACAAGGGTCATCTACAATGGATATTGTATTTAAGAAAAAAAAATTTGAGAACGAATGCAATAGCCAACGGCTCCTGAAAAAACAGTATGGAGAGAAGATGGCTAAGAAAATCAGGCAAAGACTCGACGATTTAAAACATGACTAATACTATTGAGAACAGATATGCACCGGATTTTATTTCTCCACCGGGAGAAACCCTTGCTGAAATCCTAGAAGAAAGAAATATGTCTCAATCGGAACTGGCCCAACGCATGGGCAGACCGAGAAAGACTATCAATGAGATCATAAAAGGTAAAGCGGAGATTACTAGCGATACCGCTTTACAGATAGAGTTAGTGTTAGGAACTCCCGCTCGTTTCTGGATAGAGCGCGAAAGACTTTATCGGGAATATTTAGCGAGAAAAAACGAGAATCAAAGATTAAAAGGTTATTTAGGCTGGTTAAAAAAAATTCCTTATCGGCAGATGACTAAACTAGGCTGGCTCAAGTTTTATGAGGATAAAATAGAGCAATTACGGGAGAGCTTAATTTTTTTTGCCGTTGTCTCCCCTGAGCAATGGGAGGAGATTTGGGGGAGAAATTTATCGATTGATTTTAGAAAGTCTCAGGCATTTGAGAGCGATCAAGGGGCGATAACAGCATGGTTACGTCAAGGAGAAATAGAGGCATCGAAAATTAATTGTGCTGATTACAACGAGTTGAAATTCAGAGATGTCTTGCAGCAAATTCGTTTGTTAACTGTTAAGTCGATCAAGGTATTTCAACCGCAAATGATCGACCTTTGTGCGGCAGCGGGAGTTGCCTTGGTCTTTGTTCCTGAACTTCCGAAAACAAGGGTACACGGTGCTACCCGTTGGTTAGGTTCTCAGAAAGCTTTAATTCAATTGAGCGATCGATACAAAACAAATGATCATTTTTGGTTTTCTTTTTTTCATGAAGCTGGTCATATTGTATTACATGGGAAACGAATTTTATTTTTCGAGGAGCAAGATATTCAAGATAAAATTAAAGAAAAAGAGGCGGATATTTTTGCGGCTAATTTATTAATTAATTCCAGAGATTGGCAGAGATTTATCGCCAATAATTGTCTAAGTAAAAAAGCTATTAATCAATTTGCCGAACAACTAGGAATACACCCTGGTATTATTGTTGGTAGACTGCAACATGAGCAAATTATTTCTTATCAAAACTGTAATGATCTCAAGGACAAATATTGTCTAAATACACAAGATTCCTTTTTGGTATTGACGAGCGACTCCCCAGAAGGAAAACTTCCTATCTCACCATTAAGATAACTGCTGTAAGCGGAGATTACTAAGGATAAATTTGACAATAACTGACAAAATTGCGATAAAATCAAAAAAAGTCAGGGAGAGGATAGTTATGCTCGATCTTGCGAAATTAGCGGCAAAAATGCCCGGGATTAGTCAACATTTTCAACAGGAAGTGGCAGCTAGTCGCGAGCGAGTGCAGCGAGCGAAAATTCTTTTAGAACAAGCGCAACAGCAACAGGAAAAACTGCTAGAACTCTATCATAACTGGCACGATCGCCTAATTTTCTCCGTAGCGCTACCGATCGAACCTCTCGACACCCGCATTACTATCCTTCCCGCTCCCGAAAGTCATAGCGTTTTTGCCACGGATGGTTCCCAAATTGCCCCTTCTCACCACGAAATCGCCTACTGTTATCTAATTAATATCGGTAGGATTATGTTGCACTATGGTCAAAATTTGCACCCTCTGCTCGATAGCATTCCCGAAGTCTATTACAAATCAGAAGACCTCTACATTTCTAAACAGTGGGGTATTCGCGTGGATGAGTGGATGAGTTATCGTCGGACGGTATTAGAAAGCCAAATGTTAGCAGAAATGGCTACTCGTTGGGTAAAACCCCCTGGGGCCCATTATGAACCAAATTTAGCCCTCGTGGATGGTTCTTTGATCTATTGGTTTATCGATAGTCTCCCCCCGGAAGCAAAAGATTTAATTTTGCCACCGATTTTTCAGTCTTGGGACGATTTAAAATCAGCTAAAATCCCGCTTATGGGTTATATTAGTGCTTCTCGTAGCACGGAAGGCTTAAATTTCCTGCGTTTACAATCTTGTCCCCATGATACTCCCAATTGCTTGATCAATTGCGGTGATTTAGACCCAGAAAAAACTCCTTGTCGCGTCGTCGATCCTCTCCGGGATGCTTCTCTTTGGGGTTATTTATTGGAACCGGGACAAAGAAGTCCTTTTTGGCGCAGTTCTTTGAAAATACTCGATCTTTATGGGGATGAACATCGCATTTACTTCTGTTATCTCCATGTGGGGACGGAAATCGCTAGGGTAGAGGTTCCTGCTTGGGTGGTGGAGGAGCGAGAATTACTCGATCGCTCTTTGAGTATTTTACTGGCCCAGGTGTTAAAAGGTTATGGTTATCCGATCGCCTTAGCGGAAGCGCACAATTTAGCGGTGATTAAAGGTGGCGATCGCCTGCGTTTTTTTGCCCTTTTGGAACAACAGATGATTAAAGTCGGTTTACAGGATGTGGGAACATCTTATAAGGAAGCGAGAAAGCGCAGTAGTATCGCTTAATTGAGGAGGCAGCAGATGGGGAGTGGTCACTGATAACTGATAACTGGTCACTGATAACTGATAACTGGTCACTGATAACTGAAAAAGGTGGGAATTACCCACCTTAAACTTGATTTTTGCTGAATTTTTCTAGCGACTGCTCCGATCTTGGTCCAAGACGCTGACGGGGAAATTATTATAACCAACGTGATGCTTGCTAGTTTTTTGAATTTCTTCTTTGATTTGATCTAGATCAACATAGCGATCGGCTACATTAATTAAACTATCACTGGTCATCGATCGCAAACTAACCACTTCCACTCGCGCACCACGGTAACTGACGGAATCGGCAGCATAGGCCAAATCCCCATCACCACTGACAATGACTGCGGTATCATAGGAACCCACTAGCGCCATTAAATCCACGGCAATTTCCACGTCAAGATTGGCTTTTTTGGAACCATCGGGCAATTGTACTAGATCTTTAGCGATGACTCGATAACCGTTGCGACGCATCCAGAGGAGAAATCCCTGCTGTTTTTCGTTAGTGCGATCGACTCCAGTATAAAAGAAGGCGCGCAAGAGACGAGAACCGGCAGTTAAACGACAAAGTAATTTGGTGTAGTCAATTTCGATACCTAATTGCAGAGCCGCATAAAATAAATTGGAACCATCGATGAAAATCGCCACACGACCGCGATTTTCTAGCACTTGTTCGGGGGTGAAGACTGGGGCCGTGTCATAATCATCAAACATTTTATTTTTCCTCGTTTGTTAAAAGTTTAGTGTTGAGTGTTTGCCAGTTGTATCCGAAAGGACAACAGACCTTAAAAAATAGAGTTATTAAAAAATTCCTTTAGGAATCGTTTAACGGCAGTTCTAGTTTAGAAAAGATCGGTTCAGGTGTTCCTAGTTGTGGATTTGTGGGTAATCCCCATTGACAGTGTTGGGAAAAAGAGACACCATCAGGGGAGTTTTCTCCGTCCTCCGACCTGAAAGTATTAAAATCAATAACAAAACCTAGTTGTTGATAAATTTTACTGCTCAAGGTCGGTATTATCGGTGAGAGTAGGTAGGCAGAGAGTCTGACTGATTCCAAAACTGCGTAGAGAACCTGTTCTACCGCTGCTTGTTGTTTCTGTTTAAATAAACTCCAGGGCGCACTCTCATCGATAAACTTGTTACTGGCACGAATTAACGCCAATATTTCCTCACAGGCTTGATTAAATTGTAGCGCATCATACTTCTGTTCAACAATGACCCCTAGATTGATCCCCATATTCTTAAGATGATTTTCGTTCGGGATATCTACGCCAGTCAACTGGGGGGGGATATTTTGGCAGTATTTTTTAACCATGCCTAGGGTGCGATTGAGGAGGTTGCCTAAATCGTTGGCTAAATCCGCGTTAAGAATATTAACAAATCTGGTTTCCTGAAAATCGCCATCCTGTCCTAATTCAATCTCTTTGACGAAATAGTAACGGACGGCATCGGCCCCATAGCGCTCAACCAAATCGAAGGGATCGAGGGTATTACCGAGACTTTTGCCCATTTTCCGCCCGTCTTTGGTCAAAAAGCCATGGCCGAACACTCTTTTGGGCAAGGGTAAACCCGCCGACATTAGCATAGCCGGCCAATAAATGGCATGGAATCTTAATATATCTTTACCGATCAGATGCAGATCGATCGGCCACCATTTGGCCAAGGCATTTTCTAGGGTGGGTTCGTCTTCGGGGTCGAGAAGGGCGGTAACATAGCCAAGAAGGGCATCAAACCAAACGTAGATGGTATGCTGACCATCGTGGGGAATGGGAAACCCCCAAGCGACATTAACCCTAGAGATGGAGAAGTCCTGTAGTCCCTGGTTGACGAAGTTGAGAACCTCATTACGTCGGCTTTCCGGTTGAATAAAATCGGGTTGTTCTTGGTAAAGTTGTTCTAGTTGTGTCTGATACTTAGAGAGACGGAAAAAATAGTTTTCCTCGTCGCGCCATTCGGCGGCCAGATTAGTATGAATGGGACAACAGCCATTATCTAACAGTTCTCTTTTTTCCTTAAATTCTTCACAGGCGACGCAATACCAACCCTGTTGGCGATCGAGATAGATATCGCCCTTTTCCCGGACTCTTTCAAAAAATTCGTTAACAATTGCCTGATGACGGGGGGCAGTGGTGCGACTAAAGCGATCATACTGGATGTGTAGCTTTGCCCAGAGATTGGCAAAACTGGTGGCAATGCGATCGCAGTGTTCCTGGGGATTGAGTCCTTTGGCCGCAGCAGTCCGTTCGATTTTCTGTCCGTGTTCGTCGGTTCCTGTAATCAAGAGGACAGAATTGCCCTGTAACCGCTGCCATCGTGCCATAACATCCGCTACGATCGTCGTGTAAGCACTACCGATGTGAGGGATATCGTTGACATAATAAAGAGGTGTTGTCAAAGCAAATGTTTTTCGCTCATTCAAATCATTCATGAAATTTATTTTTTTAAATAGACGAGGCTGCCCCGAGGCTGATCCGTAGATGATTGGGACATAATCCCTATATTTTATGATCCTCTAATTCTGTTTTATCCTTTAGTTGTGATCTAAGTCAATAAAAACAATCTTAAGGCCGATTTTTTTTTTCCATGAAGCTGCTTACCCCCCTATCTACCTCTCGTTTAATTCTTGATACCACCCGCACGGGTCTGTTTACCGTCGGTCAAGAAAATCTACCCGGCCAAGGAGTGGCGATCGTGGTAAGTAACCATCGTAGCTTTTTGGACGCGCCGATCTTAATTCAAGCTTTGGGCAAAACTCTCCCGATCGCCTGTCATCACTACATGGGAAAAACGCCGCTTTTGCGGGAATTAATCGGAGAATTGGGCTGTTTTCCCTTTGATACCCCGGAAAAACGCCACCAGACTTTTTTTCGGCAAGCAACGGATTTTTTACAGTCCGGACGATGGATCGGTTTATTTCCAGAAGGTGGATCGCCGATGTTAAATTTGACTCCTCCTCGTCAAATTAGCCGTTTTCAAAGCGGATTTGCCCATTTAGCCCTACGTTGTCCCGTGGAGAATTTATCTGTCTTACCTGTGGCTATTCTCTCCGAGTCGGAAACTGCTATTAGTCCTTTTCCCGTGCGTTTGCTACGCTGGTTAGATACCACGGAACCTTTATTCGATCAAGATGGTTGGCATCCCGTTGTATTTTATCATCGTGTCAAGGTGGCGATCGGTCGTCCCTACCGAATTACTGAGAGCGATCGCTCAGATTATCAAGGTAAACAAGGAAAAAAAGCGATTAATCGTTTAATTGGTCATTGCCAGTCGGAAATTAGCGATTTATTGCTGAAGGGCTAAGTCAGGAGACAGGAGACTCCGAGACAGGAGATTGCTTTTATTTAGGGCTTGCTGAATAATGGTGAAATATAGACGAGGTAAGGGTTTTAGTGTCTTGTTTCGCGAAACAGGTGCAAGATTTTGAGAGAATCGTGGTTCAAAACCTTGCATCTTCGGGGCGAAGCATTCGGATAGGAAATCTACGGTTTCAGCGATAGGTTATGCCCGAATGCTTCGCCCCTACTTTTTCAGCATACCCTATTTATTCTCCCCATTTCCCACTTCCTAACTCATAATTCATAATTCATAATTGATACTCCTTTTTCTATTGCGCTAATATTCTGACTAGCTCTGCTTTCTTCATCTTGCTTAAACCAACGATTCCCTTTTCTTTGGCTAGACTCTTTAATTCAGAAACAGTCTTGAGTTTGAGAGTTTCTTCTGAAAATTCCTCAATCACTGCATCTTGTTGAGATTGAGGAGTGAGATAAAAGACAGTTTTGAGTAAATCTAATCCCTTCCCTTTTGTAATTCCACACTTGAGGGCGACAATTGAATCTAAACTCTTCCAGAATTGACGGGGAGCCTCATCAATCCTAGCAGTAGCAGTAGCTAATTTAACTGTTTTTAGTGGGCTATTCGGTTGTTCAATCAAGAACTGTAAAGCAGATTTAATTTCTTCTCTTGAAGCTGTTGACAGATTTAGTTTTGGGGTTTCTTCTCTTGCCAAAACTCTGGATATATTCCTAGCATCTTCTGTTCCATCGGCAATAATACACCAAATTCTTTCTAGTCCAGCCCTTTCAGCCACAGCATAAACAAATGAGTTGCCGATAACTTCATAGCGATCCTCTGATAGTTCTTTCACGATCACAGGCAGCCAATTGCGTCCACCTTTCTGCTGTAATAGTTTAGCAGTAACTTCAATTAAAAAACTCTCAGCATCGGTTCCATTGGTAATTTCTATTTCATCTAGGTATAGATACTTTAAAGTACCAATATCGGTATATTCCATCATTGTAAAAAATACTCCTTTGCTAAGTCTTTGTAGTAGTCATAAACGGAACGATTTTTATAAACTGCTGGCACGCGAGCGAAAGCAGCACTAGCTATAATAGCGTATTCTGGCAAGTGATGAATATGTAAATCTTTTTTGGCATTAGTGTGTCTGGGATAAAAATAGGGTAAAAGGGTTTTGTCATTTTTTAGTATTTGATCAATTTCTTTTTGGGCAAGCTCTAACTGTGGTTGAGTAATCTTCTCACCGTTGAAAAAAATTGGTAAGGCTATGGGAGTCCCATCTTTTTTCAAATTTTGCATTTGCGGCAGAAACTTCTTGATGGCAATGGCTGCATTATTAAGGGAGAATGAATTGTTATGTTTTGTGGGTAAGAGGACAACATCGGCAGCATAAACAGCCAGCTGGCTAGGAAATCGCCAATTGGGAGCTGCATCTATAAAGATGTAATCATATTCATATCTAGCTAAGTCTAATTTTCTATGGAGAGTGTATATTTGCATTTTAGAATTATACTCAAATTCTGGATACTCTGCCATTAGGCTCAGCAGGAACAACATCGAAGGTAATTTGTAGTTTTGTATTCTTAAAAATATAGGGACGAATCACTGATCTTAAGATCAATATTGCGGTCAGTTAAAGCCTTTTCTAGTAGGACATATTCTGGTTTTATATTTAGGAGAGAGCGAGTTAAATCTCGTTGATTAAAATCAAAGTCTAAAACTAGAACTTTTTTACCTAAAAAGGCAAGGAAAGCTGCAAGATTTACGGTTGTGGTGGTTTTGCCTATACCACCTTTATTATTGTAAACAGTAACTGTTAATGCTTTGGGAGTATTGTCAATTTTTGTCTTGATCAGAGCTATGGTCTCATCAATGTTCTCAGGAGTTATTGCTATGCAAGTAGTGGCAGGAAAAATGGTTTTACCATGTTTTCTAAATAACTGGATGTGTGAACTATTATTGATAATTCCCCATTGGGCTGCTTTACAGTTAGTCCCTAATAACTGACGCTTTAACTGATTGACAGTTGCCCTATAACTTGGACTATTTTCAGTTAAGTTAGTATCTCTACCCTTTAACTCTATCAGCAGAAAAGGATTACTCTTTGTCTGCAAAAAAATATCGTTTTCTAGGTTTCTCCGAGTGGCAAAGTCGGTAATCCCACCGCCCCCCGTGTCGTACTGTGGAATTATCTCCGTGGTTGAAAATCCTAAATATGATATCAGGTAAGGTGCAAAGTTTGTGCTAACAATCGCTTGAGAGGCATCTTGAGGCAAATGCTGAAGATAAGATTTGAGACTTGTTACTCTGGGGGTGTTATCTTTCATTTCAGAAGTTCACAAACTATAGACTAAAGTTAATGAATTGCTCTTTTTTTGAGTGTAACACCCTATCACCCCCCGCAACGCGCACGCAGTGACCACCCCACTTCCCACTTCATAATTCATAATTTATAATTCATACGGGCAATTGTCGGCAAAAGGGGTGATATCGCCACGTCGGGATTGTGTACGGTGGTTTATCAGGGTAGCTGTCCGGTGGTGGTGGGACAAACTATAGGAGATAATCGCATCCGTCAGGATATAGCCGTCGCTTTGGGGATAAAAACGGCTTTAGCTGTGCCAATTAGGGTTAATAATCAGTTATTTGGTGCAGTAATGCTTTTAAACCGTCTCGATGGTCAGGAATTGACCGATCGAGATAGTTTATTAGTGGAGGAATATCTTTGTTCTTGGCCAGATTTTTAGTAAAAGCGATTTTTGATCAGATTGGCATTGACGAATAAAGCGTTACAGTAAATTAGTCCTTCATAGGGATAGGGAGACCAATAGGATAAATCGTATAGACCATTAAAACGAAAGCCTTTTTGATACAATTGGTCGTAAATTTTTGTAAAAAATGTATGGCGAAAATCGGAGGGACGAAACCCAACTTCTGAAAGAATCATGGCAATTTTTCTCTCTTCTAGAAAATTGGTTGCTCCAGCTAAAACCTGTAGCTCATAACCCTCTGTGTCCATTTTAAGCAGGTCTATCCTATCTATCCCCTGAGCTTGACAAAAATTATCTAAGCTATCAATTGTAATTGCTTCTGTTTTGTCGGTGGATTGGCCTTGATTCTCGTCTATAGGCCGGTTTAAGGCCTCGGTGAGAGAGTTTTGTTGAGAATTAGAGTTTAAGATAATTGTTTTTTCTGAAGGTTGCTCGCCGAAAGCGATCGGAAAACAGCGAATTCGCTGATTATTAGCAAATTTTTGAGATAATTGGGTAAAAGTTTCCTTGATTGGCTCGAAACAAAGAATATCAGCTTGAGGAAATTTTTGATGAAAGTAACTACCTGTTTGTCCAATATTAGCCCCGACATCAAAAATAATCCTTGGTTGCTGGTGATGACAAATTCTTTCTATATCTGAGGCCACATCCCAACCAGCAGGGAAGGAATCGGGGGAAACTTTCTTGTAAGTCTCAAGACTCAATTCATGAATCAAATTTTTCAGCCGGCTTTTAATGCTCATAATTGTTTTGTAAATTAGGAGGGTAATTGATACAGTCAATATAGCAATCCAAGTGACAAGTAACTAGAGTAAAAAAAGCCACTTTAATTATCCTCTATCCCTGCAACTGCTACTCAGAGATGAGGGATAGAAGCGGTTGGGTAATCCAGTTGAATGCTACGGCGATTTGATGGTTGAGGGTGGGCAGACGGTAGAGATAGACTAAGCGACGGGTAAGATGGGCAAGGGGGCCGGCTAATTGTAGTCCTAAACCGCTAATGGTAGCTTCATCGACTCCGAGGGTCAACATTTCGCCTAAAGGTTGATAACGGAAGGGTAAAGCCGGTTTATCGTGGAAACTCGCCCAAATATTCCAAGCGCAGTAGTCGGACTGTTGAAGGGCCACTTGGGCTGTGGCAGCATAGGGTTTATCGTCTTGATCGCGACTATCGGCCGCATCGCCGATCGCGTAGATGCTGGGGTTTTCGACAGTTTGTAAATATTGATTAACTTTTAGTAATTTGCGCTCATTATGTGCTATAGGCAAATTAGCGATCAGTGGGGAGGCGATCGGACTAACGGTCCAGAGAATTAGATCAACGGGGATATTGTCGATCTGTCCTTTGTAGTCAAGGGAGAGGCGATCAGCTTGGATATCGGCGACGGTGGTTTCTAGGTCTAACCAAACCAGACGTTTTTCTAGGGCTTTTTTGGCGGTTTCGCGGTTAAATTGGGGTGAAAGGGCAATTATATCGCTATTTCTTTCGATCAGACGAATTCTTCCCCTTTCTCCGAGGCGATCGGCCAGCTTACAGGCTAATTCTACGCCGCTATAACCGCCCCCGATAATGGCGACCCGAATTTTATCGCGATCGGATTGTTCTAGGGTTTTGAGTCGATCCCGAAGACGATAGGCATCCTCGAGACTACGAAAGGGGATAGCGTGGGTTTTGGCCCCGGGTAGGAAGTCAAGGGAGGATTGACCACCGAGGGCGATCACGAGGCGGTCATAGCATATATCGTTTTGATTGTCAAGGGTTATTTTATGATTATTAACATCGATCGCCGTGACGGTTCCCTGTTGGAAGTCAACGGGGGTATTGGCGAGCAATTCGCTGAAAGGGGGAGCAATTTCCCAGGATTCTAGTTCTGAGGTGACTAATTCGTAGAGAAGGGGAGAAAATAAAAAGCGATCGTTTTTATCAATTAAGGTAATTTGGGGGGGGTGTTGATCGGGCCAAGGCAATTGACTCAAACGTAAAGCAGTATAGAGTCCACCAAAACCACCACCGAGAATACAAATTTTTGGGTTTGAGTCAGTCATATTGATCGCTGAGGGTTTTGTTTCTTATTTTGACACTCCTTGCCGTAAAATGGACGGGGAACCTTAAACCCAAATTTTCGGTAAAGCAAGGAAAGAAAAATAGTTTTTATTTATCTAACCAGCCAAATGGTCAGCAAAGCCACAATTGTAGCCAGAAAAAGGATATGATTCATCCAATCGTCGAAAGACCAATTTTTAAACATAATTAGTTCCTTAAAATCTCACTGCTCAACAGCTTACCTTAATTCCTGATAGAAGTGCTATCGGGTGCGGCCGGTTGACTGGGGCAATATGTTGAGAGCGGTTACTAATTTGACCGCCGGATAAAATTAAGATTAGAGCTTATTAGAGAGGAAAAACCTAACCAGAAGAATTTTTAGGTGAATCCTAATTGAGATGGGAGTCTTTGGGAATAACATCCAAACCGAGGAGAACCTTTTGAGTATTGGACATATCGCCGATAATTCTTTGTAGGGGTGGGGGAAGTTGTTTGACTAAAGTAGGAGTTACGAGAATTTTATCCTGTTCCGCTAATTGGGGCTGTTCGAGAACATCAATTATTTCTACCGTATAAAGATCGGATAACTCCTCGCGACAGATACGAAAAATATTGGCGATCGCCCTCTGGGATTTACTGGAATCGCCCATAATGTAGAGTTTGAGAAGATATTGACTCATGATTGCGTGTTATTGAACAGTTTAATGTTGCTGAGACCGATATAGTATTTACGATAGAAAGAGACGAGATAACCCATCAATTCTAAGACCATGAGACGACCTTCGCTAACGTAGGCCTGCGCTTTAGCCAGGGTGACATCCTGATTTTTTTGGCGTAGGGTGGTGGTATGAATATCCACCACATCGCGAGGACTAGCTTTTAAGAATCCTAACTTATCGGCCAAGCTTCGCAGTCGTTCCGATAGATTATGTTCCACTTTGTATGCTTGTTCTTCTAAAGCTAAGTCTAATAAGTCTCCGTAATTTTGGACTAATTCTTGAAAAATATCGGGAATACTCTGCTTTATTGCCTCAGAACCGAACATTTTCGCCGTGATGCTAGTTTGTACTCCCTTGATTAACTGTTCCAGTTCGCGAAATTCCTCTTCCTGTTGTTGATGTTTAAGATTGAGGATATATTGCTGACGCTCGATCGCCACACGAATTTGATAGACTAAAAGACTACTATCGATATTATTTAACTGAATATAACCGTCAGCACCCAGTTGAAAGGCTTTAACGACTAATTTCTCATCATTGCTAGTAGTTTGAACTACTATCGGTATATCAGAGGCTAATTCTCTGGTTTTGACTAGAATATTTAAGCCGGGGGGGACAGAGATTTCCAAGCTTAAGAGGATGAGATCAAATTTCTCCCCTGCTAGTTTTTCGGCAGTTTCCTGTAGATCCTGAGCTTGGGTGAGGGCAAAAGTCAACCCCCCGGCCAGGGAACATTGGGGGGCCTTTAACAGCAATCTCTGGATTAATTTAACAGTCGTCGGTTCATCCTCTATCAATAAAATCCTACAGATATCCCTAGTCATTGTTAATCGATCGCTAAAATTATCTTTTTCCCCTACTTTCATAGTACGCCCATCTTTGGGAAACGCAAGGACAAAATCACAATCTAGCACCCGCTATCTCGAAGTCTTATCGAAAATTTGGGTTAAAACCCCGTCGTTTTACGACGGCTTTAAGCTACAATGGAAAAAGCGATAACCAAGCTAAAAACTGAACCTTGACAACAGATAGTAGGGGGTTT
>VYLT01000077.1_pt1 | contig 22687 bp, 33 predicted proteins | sample 5114261 | NCBI WGS metagenome assembly VYLT01 (sample SAMN12291815, study PRJNA351875) | freshwater metagenome | isolation source: freshwater lake | place: USA: Michigan, Little Long Lake | collected 2011-07-12 | reverse complement strand
ATCTTAACTCATACGCACGGCTCAATTGCTTTTTCTGATAAAGCAATTGAGTTCTGTGGAGGCATGGTCGAGGAAGATGACGACACTTACACAATTCGTTGCAAGTACGAACCAAGTATAGTTGCAGTGGCTCGTGAGGTAGCACGGTTTTCCGAGATTCCTGACCGCCTACTTCCGCCACGAAATCCAAAAGATGAGGAGGAGTCCTGATGCAGTTTTGGATTCAACCGTACCAAGGCACAACCGAGCTTGCTGATAGTGATTCGATTCGAATCATAGAGGCATTTTCCAGCGTAGAAGCTCGTCGCATAGCTACAGAAAAATACGGTGGCCTTTGGCACATCGCGATAGCTCCGAGGGTAAACGGGTATAAAGTTCGTCCTGATGGAATGATCGTGACTCAAACGGGTTACTCACCACATTCACAACCGCAGCGGAGATAAGTGATGAAAATGACAGAAACAGTGATCGACAATGTTCAGACAACACTCTGTGAATACAAGGGTTACACCTTCTTTTTTCAATTGGAAACATTGGAAGCTGGTGATGGCTTTAAGGGGTGGATTCAGTCTGGCGACAAGCAAGTGATGACCTTCTTTCGCCGCACGGATAACCCAACTGTGACACCAAATTTGATTGAGGAAACTTATCAAAATCTGCAAACATACCAAGACACAAACCGAGAATTAGCCCGAAGCAACAAGGAGATGCGATGTTGATCTTTAATTTCAAACTGACCCTTGAAGGGTCGAACCACACCCGCCAATTCACGATAACCGTGCTGGCAACCGATGAGGCCGAAGCCAACCGGCGAGCTTGGCAAGAAGTCGAGAAAAAGGCGACCGAAGAACATGAAATCCAGACGTTGGATTTACTCAACTCTCGACCAGTGAAGCTGCCCTATGTGTTAGCTTTCGTTGAGGATCGGTAAACATGATCGGCATGCGCCCGATTATCGAAGTCGATCCTTTGTTATTCTCAATTTATATCCGTGTTGAGATTGAATTAAAGCGATTAGACGCAACGTTCGATTCACGCAAGCTATGGGCAAATGTGATTGAGAAATTCGAGAACCGAACCGTGACAAAGAACGTGATTGTGTGGGACAATCAACCATTGCCGCGAGCATCCATAATGGGTCTAATTTGTCGAGTTAAAAAAGGCGAATGATATGACTGCAACGAAAGCCACACTCAGCGTTATCACTGAAATCCAATCTGTCCCGTTCCATCTCGACGATGGGGAGTACCCCGGCAAATGGCTTGGGTATCGGGTTACGATTGAGATTGGACGTTACCGCTATCACCTCATCACAACAACGAATTACCAAGAGATCGAGCGAGATTGCCTCGTGAAGGTCAACGGCAAAGAAATCACAGTGGAGCTTCAAGGATGAGTTTACCCTATGACAGTGCGACAAGTGGCAAGCAAGCACTTGAACAGACCCAGAAGATTCTTGCCAAATTTGGCGTGTCTCGATTCGGCTGGATGACCGATTCCGAAAGTGGAGAGTTGATTGTTCAGTTCACTTACAAGAATCGCAACATTCAATTAAAGGCCAGTTACAAAGGGTACGCCTCGGCTTGGCTCAAGCAAAACCCACACACCTACCGAATGCGACACACAAAGCAACAGCACGAGCAGAGGGCTTTTGCTCAAGCCCAGATTAGCGTGTACTCGGTTCTTCGTGATTGGGTCAAAGGCCAAATAACTGCGATTGAGACAGGAATGCTTTCTTTCGATGAAGCATTCCTCGGGCAGATTCTCACGGAAAGCGGTAAGACTGTTTTTCAGGAAGCAACCGAGCAATCAATCCTCCCTGCTATCGGAGACAAGGTATGAGCAATTATTTCGACCACCCCGACTATATCGCCTTGCGAAATAACGTGCTTCTGAATGCCCACGATGATGCCCCTCGGCTTGTGTTGGCGGACTGGATCGAGGAGCACGGCGACGAGAATCGGGCGGAGTATATCCGAGCAGCGATTGGGGTGGATCGATGCCCAATTCGCACCACTGTCTGCCCAATAGATTTGCATGATATTGATTTCGAGAAAATGGGTGTTAGTGATAGATGGGAAATGAGATCGGCAATGTCTGCTTGCGATTTATTGGTTCTAAAATCTTTCCGTGGTTCCAAAGACATTCCATTATTCGTCAACGAAGACAGAAATTATATATTTGAAATTTACCACAACGAATACCTGCGGAACAATCACTCCGAACGGCCTCTTGCTACTACAAAAGCGATGCGATTCACTTCTTCGCATAGTCAAAACACACGACTTGCCTTTTTAGAGAAGGACGAACGCCCCGAATGGATCAAAGTCCAGCAGGATCGCGCCACGAAGGAAAAGTACCGTACCTTTGTGGATCAAGGCTCATCTGCGACGATGATTGAAGATGAGTGTCGCCAATTCACCTTGAAGCATTTGCTGCCCCCAGCCAGTCATCGGATCGATCCTCAAGCATATTTCGTTTACAAGCGTGGATTTCCAGAACGATTTGTTTGTTTGATGGAATTCTTTGTGCAACATCACAAAACGATGTTTGAATCAATGCCTTTGTCAGAAGTGGAGATCAGGGATGCGACCCCTTCCAGAGCAGGTGGTCGGGCAACATGGAATTCAACGGAATCTACCCAATATTATTTGAGTGGCACTTTGATTCCCATGTTTCTTTTCAGGCACATGAATCAAGGATACGGAAGTGATCTTCATGGCCGTACTTATCCAACGGTCGAATCTGCAAACAAAGCCCTGCAAGACGCTATCGAAACCTACCGAATATGCTCGCTAACAAGCGAACCCACGAAAGCAAAAGAATATACCGCCAGTCATTTCATGTGGTGGACACGTCAGGGTGAGATCGACAGCCTTCTTTCGGATTACAGTTGGGTTCCTGTTTACGATCAACCTCCCAAACTATCCGGCCTTCAGTCAGCGTTCATTCGTCGAAATTTGCACCGTCAAAATCTGATACGTATCAACTTTCAACCTAATTCGGCTTCGCCGTTCAGGTTACAGCACCACTCCCCAGAAAGCCGACGAAGTGTTGGAGGTTCCCAAACCCCCACGAGACCAACTATCGTTGAACTCTCGATTGAAAGATCACCCTTAACTCTGACCCTCGCTCAGGATTACCAAGCCGTTATTCTCCCCGCATCCGAACTCCCGAACATCATTGACCTACCCGGCATCATCACCGACCTGAATGGCAAAAGGATTTGACCATGAAAATCACTTCACTCGCACCGTGGTATGGGGCTAAGCGAGCACTCGCGAGCAGGATCATCGAGCACTTTGGCGAGCACCAAGTGTATTGGGAGCCCTTCTGCGGTTCGATGGCGATGCTATTCGCCAAAGACCAAGTCAGACAGGAAACCGTAAACGACTTGCACAAAGACCTTGCGAACCTCGCAACCGTGGTAGCCGACCCAAAGAAGGCTTGCGAGCTTGAATGGATGCTTCGACGAACCCTTGTTTCGGAGGACCTCTTCAAGCGTTCCCGTGATTGGCTTACGGTCTTTCGGAATCAACGTGAGTTCCTCGGCGATGTCGAACGGGCCTACCACTACTTCGTGGCATCGTGGATGGGGATGAACGGTGTCGCAGGTCTTGATCGAACCTCGGCGAGCTTCGCCAAGCGATACACCTCGAATGGGGGATGCCCAGCTCATCGGTTCGTTTCCGCCGTCGATTCTCTCCCCGATTGGCACGAGCGACTTCGGAACGTGATGATCTACAACTCGTGCGGTTTAGCCATGTGTGAGAAGATCGAAGACAAGACAGGGACTTTGATTTATTGCGATCCTCCTTACATTGCAAAATCCGACTCCTATGCCCATGATTTCGAGAGTGAAGACCATCTGAGATTAGCACGGGCGCTCCAGCGTTTCCAGAAGACCAAAGTGATCGTGAGTTACTACGAACATGACCTTCTGGACACCCTCTACCCCAACTGGAAAAAGGTCTCACTCGAAACAACCAAACTGCTGTTTAACCCGAATCAACCGACCGAGAAAGCCTTAGCCCCAGAAGTCATTCTGATTAACCGATAGGCAACAAGGAAGAACACCCATGCCAAAAGCAAACATCACCCGAAACCCGCCAGAACTCGTCGAGAAATTCGTCAGCGAGAACCTCTTGCTCGTACCGCACACACTCGCGAAGTATTTCCGGTTTTTCCCTGAATCGATTCGGGAAGATGCTATCGCCGATGGGAACATTATCCTCTTGAAGTGTGCAAGGAACTTCGATGCCTCAAGAGGATTTCAGTTCTCGACTTACGTCGTGCGGAGCTTGCGGATGTACTTTTTGGATTATCTTCACCGCAAACACAAGAACCCCAAAGAAGTCTCTCTTAGTGCCCCTGTTCGATCAAAGGGTGGCAACATGGTTTTGTCAGATACGTTATTCGATCCTCGAAGCATTCCAGAACCAATCGAAGATGAATTCATCACAAAAGCATTGAGCATTCTTCGTGAACGCGATCGAGAGATTTTTATTGACCGGGTTGTTAGCGGACTGACGCTGGAAACGATCAGCGAAAAACATGGCATCTCGAAAGAGCGAGTTCGGCAGATATTCAACCAAGCAACCACGTTCCTTCAGGACAAGTTTCAGATCGCCTAAGCATTCAACCACGGAGTTAGGTTACATGAATTACCCTGTTATCTCAATCCAGAATCCTTGGGCCCATGCGATTATGCACCTCGGGAAAGACATCGAGAATCGATTCTGGTCACCCACCTATCGAGGGTGGATTTGGATTCATTCAAGCAAGAAACCCCAACCCTACCCCAACTGGGATTCCCTCATCCTCGGTGAGATGCCCGATCCGTCCACCACTTCCAACGGTTGTCTCTTGGGTGTCGTGAAGCTGGTCAACGTGGTCGAGCTGCGAGACACACAATCGAAGTGGGCAGAAGGCCCGTGTTGCTGGGTCTTGGAGAATCCAAGACTCCTGCCCAAGCCTTACCCGATTCGAGGAAAGCAGAGTCTATGGCGATTGCCTGCCGAGGTAATCGAAGAGTTGAAACAAATTGTCGCCAAAACCAAACCATAAGGAGAACGTATGTTAGCTAACCCGAAAGTCGGCCAAGTGGTCACGATTCACTACGCCAAAGACAAACGCGATACGATGCCTTATCACGGGCATCGTGGAATTATCGTCGCAGTGGGAGTGGGAAAACCGAAGAATCATCTTGTTCAAATTGGTACTGTGCAAGTTGTCGTACCTTGCGGGAACTTGCTCAAAGGTGGGGTGTGGCTACCCAAAGATAAAGCGAAACACTTCTCGCCAGAAAATGCCAATCACACAACCAACGAATAGCAAAAAGGCCGATCCAAGACAACCGATAGAGGATCGTTTCTCTTCGTCGAGCTTCTCGGCAAGACGTTGATACTCTTCGTCCCAATTGACCTTTTTGCCGTTGATTTTCATCGGTTCATCCCAATCGCATCACGGAGTTGATTCTGGTTTTGAATGGCCCAATCCGCAAGGGCATTCAGGAACATCTTGGCGAAAGGTCGCATGATCCACGAGACCGGAAGGTTCCCGTTGGCCCACACTCGCAGGAACTCCACCAGACCCGCGTAGTCGCCTCGGTTGAAGAAGTCTTCGATCTGAGCTTTCACGGAATCGAGGTTGGTCAAGACGAAGGTTCGCAGGGCCTTGAAGTAGTAGCCGTTGAAGAAGAGTATCGGCTTGACGCGCACTTCGAGTCGATCAAACCAGAATTCAATCTTCGATTTTAATTCAGCAATAGCAGCCATGTTCGGAATCTCCTGAGTAATTGAGTGAATGCCCAGTCTAGCCGAGCTAATCGGGCAGATGCGATGGCATCCACCGCCAGTCCCAGCACGAGAATTGACCCCGACCAAAGGGAGCAAGTGCTTGCCGAAAGTAGTAAGCATTGAATAGGCGAACCCCATCAATGTTGGATGGATCAAGAGCTTCCGAGAGGTGAAACCAAACAGTAATCCGATCTGTTTGCCAAGACTCCCAAACAGGATGGAGGTTTTTTCCGTGTTGCTTTCTAGCTTCCGCAAGCACTGCTTTTGCCACTTGGTAATTCAACTGCGCCACAGGGTGGGTTACCCCGAATTGCATACAGTCACCGATAGAGACTCCGTTAAGTTCCCGTGTGAGATCACAAGGAGGAAGCATCACGAAGAAAGAGAGTAGCCATCCCATAGGTCACCAATCAGGGGCGAGGTAGACTCGGATTATGAAAAGTGCTGTCAGCGAATCTGAATGATGCCCTCGCAGGGCTTGGGTTCTTCGAGCAATGGGAGCTTCTCAAGGTCAATCGATCTGACCTTGTCTTTGCTGTCTCGATACCAGATGTAAGGCTTTCCGTTTTGAACACCCAGACCGAGCTTAACTGGATTGTCTTTAGTGTCGTCAGACCCAAACACAATTCGAGACCCATTGCCATCGGCGATCAATGCTGTCTGAGCGTGCGATTTCTCATCAAACGCCCAGATGCCACTCATGTCGGCAAGCCGACCATATCGCAGGTTTACACCTGTCTTCTTGTTGCCAACCGTGAAGTAGTCCGGTTGTTCCTTCATGTCCTTGCCATCGTCGGCAAAAGCTGTCAGAACACAAGCTCCGACAAAAAGAATCATCACGGCGAGAGTCAAAACCTTTTTCATGTTGCACCTTTGGTTAGGTTGATAAAACTGCTGACACTCTGCCGGAATTGAACCGACTTTTCGGTAACAAACCGAAACCCGAAATAGCCGAATCGTGCTATTTTTCTGCCCGTAACGCGATACGGGTAAACAGTGGGGTCACCGTCCCCGCCGAGAGTGTCGATTGTGTTGTTATGCCTCTGGCGGCTCTGGCAGTCGAAGGATCCCCGTCGATCCCCACTGGAGAGCGAAGCCCAGTAAGTTCCAAATCCGCTCTTTGATTCGTTTGAGAGCGATTCCTTCACCCATCCTCTCATCGTAATTCGCCGGATCGACGCAAGAAGACGATTCGACGATCTCGAACCCGTTCACAAGGGTGGCGCAGACAATCGCGGTCTTACCTTCCGTTCTTGTAGACCAGCAAAGGATAAACGCATCGACCATCTCTTGCGTCACCTTGTTGTCATTACCGTGCCCCATCGGGACATAGGCAGACTCAAACTCGGCTTTCGGACTCCACGAGTGATACTCGTTTGGGAGTCCGTATTGGTAAACGACGTGGTAACCGTCGTGCTCATTTCTTCGTTCGGGCCAAGCGAAAATCTTCTTTGTGCCGATGTAAAACTGACTCATGTGAACCCCATTTCTTTTGTGAGCAAACCAATCGGCAAGGTTGGAATCGAACCAACTATCTCAGGATTATGAGACCTGTGAGATGCCATTTCTCCACTCGCCGAATTAAACCATCGCACGGATGGGATGGAACCTACCTTCAACCACTCTCGCAAACTGGACCATAAGCAGGCAACGAATAAGGGATGTAAATCGGAGTCACCCGTCGAGACACTTTCTCCATCTCGGCAGCCCCGACCTTCTTCTTGTCACTCCACCATTGTTTCATCTCGTCGGCAGTGTCTTTCCCTTTGAGATTTCCTTTTACCCATCGCTTTGCGTTCTTGTAATCCGTCGGGTCAAACACGATCACCCTCGGCGTTTTGTCTCCATTCGAGATGTCGCAGTGACAGTGAATCGCATCTTGTAAGCCAATTCGCAAAGCAGGAGACTCACAGCAATCCATCCCCACCCACCAAACCAGCATTCGACCGGTTTTCTTCGCCAATTCAATCGACTTGTCCTTATCATCCAGACAAGGATTCGCTTGTCGCATCTTGGTAAGAGCCTCTCGTTCTCGTTGGGCTTGAGCCAGTGCCAGTGCCGACTTACTCGCAGAATCTTCCCCGCGAGTCTTTGCGGGATCGCACCCTTCGAGCCAACATGCAAAAATAGTCCCCACAACAATCACCCGGATAATATCGGGGGGCAGGGCGCAGATTTTGGCAACCAAACTCATTTCGATCTCACTTCCCCTGAAAGGGTCGAATGAACACGTAGAGCCATTTGTCACCCCACCCGCAGCAGCCTGCACAACAAAGCAGGAGCAGCATCACGAGCAAGAGTTGGCAAACGTCTTTCATTGCCCATTGACTTTAATCCCCCCATACGGGCGAGGGGGATCGTTATCACCAACGGTCTGGGGAAGCATGAGAGGAGCACTCGAAGGAATTGATCTGGGAGGAGCCGGTTTCGTGGGTAATTCAGGGACTGGTTTTAGAGCAGGCTTGTCGTCGTTGATTGGATAGGTCGGATTGAGAATCGACGGAGACGGGTAGTTGTAATGTCGATGATGTTCTGAGAAACAACATCCCGTTGAGAGAGCGGACAGAAAGAAGAGCCAGAATCGCATGGCACGTTCCTTTGTGCAGTAGCGATCTTGGAGTTTGGTTCGAGTTCAGCATTGCGCACAGGTTGACTGGGCGCAACTACGATCCAGTCTTCGACACGAAGTTTCTTGCGAGGAAAACCCTTCACATCGGAAACAGCGTAAGAATCGTTTTGGCGGAGCATTCGATCAACAGAAGCTCGATCAGCCCAGAATCCCCCATCAGGGATGTCGGGATACTGTGTCCCTTTGGGCCCACCGACCCACGATCCCGAACCTGTTGCAGCCCAAGAGTTCACAATCAAGAACGCCGGTCGAGGATTCTCTCGATACCCCGAAATGTACATGCAGTGATTCCATTGTCCTTGAGCCCGAAGATACCCTTCTGAATCTCGGATCGATTGACCTTGAAGAGGGCCGTATCCCACATTCGAGCAAACGAACATCGGATAGCCCTGTCGAATCGCTTTTTCGGCTTCGTCGGCATTGGCAACCTTCGTGCAAGTGATGAGGTTCTTCTTGGCGATCTCTTGAATCTCTTTGGGAACACCTTGATCTCCCCAACGTCGGCACAGGGCCACATCGTATCGGGTGAGATCGTATTCGCCATACTTACCACGAGCTACAGCCCCACCGGTCGAGAGCCAGATAGCAAGCCATGAACCCATTGAGCCCTCTTTCGGGAATGGTTGACGTGGATCGACTCTCTGTTTGCCCACTTGAATCCGAGAGCCACCATAGAGAACCTCAGTCGAGATTTGAATTTGTGGATCGAAAGTGGCTTTCTTGAGAGCCACGAGAACAGCAATCAGGGTCTCGATAGCCCCCGCTCCACCAAAGGCCACACAAGACCCCAGCTGGCCTTGATCGAGCGTAGGCCAAACTTTCACCCCACGCCCCCTTGCAGCGAGCCGATAGAGCAACACATCGCCCTTCTCGAAGTCTTTGGCAAGGTCAGTCTTCCCTGCCTCGGTATCGGCAAAGTACGGGTGCGGAAGAATCTGGCTTACGAGCTTGAGGTCTTCCTCAGTGGGTGGAACCCAACCTGTCGGCCATTCAGGAACCGGAGCCGGTGGAAGCGGGATAGCGTCTCCACCTTGCTTTTTCGTGATGCAATTCCAACTTGTGATACCCACCGAGGCTACCAACCACCAGACGATTGCCTTCCAGTTCAAGGGAAGCAATCGTACAAGGTAGGCAAGGATCGGGGCCCAGCGAGAAAGGTTCTCCGGCTTTGGATCGGGTGCGGGTGTAGGGCTTGGTGTCGGGGGAATGTCTGGGGTATCGCTCATTTGATTTTCTTCAACGAGGTTTGAATGCGGGTAAACAGGTCAACGAGTTTGGGACGAAGTACTGGATTGAGTAGGGCTTCGGAGTCGTCCCCAACCAACAAGGCAATTTCTTCCCCACAAGCCCGTCGGAGCGCAGGGATGGAGCCTTCAGGTAACACGGTGGGGATCGCAGCCCGATAATCGGCTAGTAATTCTCCAACGGTCTTCGCACTCGTCCCTTTCGTATGGTTCGACATCGCTTCATAGAACCCTGCGAGTGTGGCGAGATGCTTGGAAGAATCCACAAGAGATCGGTCGGAGTCGAAAGCCTTTTTGAGCTTGTTGGTCAAAGGATCGTCAGGAACGGGTTCTGGTGGTTTCGGATCGGGTCCGGGTGCGGGAACGTCACCCACCACGATAACGACTTCCATAATCGCCGAGGGAATATCCCCTTCTGCGGTGACGGCATGAAGGCGATACCGTCCGGGTTTGTTGGCAATCACAACCGCCGTTTTTGTGTCTCGAAGTAACTCCGAAGGAATCACGGACAATCCCGCATCAACGGCTTTCCAACGAACGATCTTCCCAGTCGTATTGGCTTTCACGAATCCAAATTCACCGACGTTGATTTTGACTTCACCGCCCAAAATCAGAGTGGGTCCGCCGAGGGAGTCTTCTTCACGGATTAGTGCTTTTGGGGATCCAACAGGTCGAGGTTTCGGAAGGGTATCCGAACCGACTTGGGCCCATGCGGAATGCGTGAGAATCAAAAGCAGGAGAAAGGATCGCATGACCCGAAATTAACAGACTTCGAGGGCATCGTTAATTCCAGAGGTATTGCTGATCGGGATGGGGTTTTCGCTTGCGAGGAAGGCGTCTCTCTTTGCGAGCTCCGCCGACCATCCGATCTCCAATCCACAAAGGAGCGGAATGTCGTTGACGCCAAAACAGGCCAAAGTGACTCAGCCAGAAACCCACAATAGCGGTTGCAGCTTCTTGCTCCGTCGAGAAGCTCCCGAGGTTATGCTTTCGGCCACACCAATACGGCCTTGCTCGATAACGATTCTTATCTCGTTCGATGCCCACTCTCGCTGCGTTCAAATCTTCGTCAAGTGCCCACGAGTCATCTTCTCGAGGAGTAACCACATAGAGTTGCGATTCCGGAAGTTCAGGATCGGTACTCGCAATCGCCCCCGACATATCGGCATCACCATCGGCAAAGAGTTCCTGCCCTTGCTCATACCGTTCTTGCATGGCAAGGATTTTGCCAGCACTACCCGGTGGATAATTGGTGGCTTGAGCCGGTCGGCATTTCAACCGTCGCAATCGAAGTTCGTTATTTACAATGCCTTCATCATCGCGACAGGTATCACACATTCCGAAGTAGGCAAATTGACGGCCACGAAAGTGATTCAACTCGCCACAATAACCACAAGTGAATGAAGGATTTTCTTTCTCGAATTGAATATCATCTATTCGACGCGAGAGCGTAATTGGGTCTTTTTCGCACCAAAGACACAGGCCAAGATCGTGATAGTGATTTCCGGTGTCGAAATTTCGAGCGCCACAACCAAAACAGTGCATTTTTTACACGCCATGACGTATAATGGAAATGCACGGGGGAATTCGTGTAGGGGATCGAAGGGGTGACGGCCTTCGATCCCCATCTAAGAGGAACGTCAGCAACTCTAATCACATCGTCGGGCAAGCCAAAAACTGACCCTTATCAGTCACCTAACTCTGTTGAAATAAGCACGAATACAGCACTATAAAAACGTATCTTCTGAGCTGCGCGAGCGCAATGGAATTCGATAATTTGAAGGAAGGCTCTTTAGGGGAACGATTGGATTGTGTGGTCTGGGAATCTGTTTATACACCTTCGTTACGACTTCGCTACGACCCCTTCAAAATCCCATTATTACTCATCCCAAAGTTGGGATCGCTCGGAGCTTCGATTGCTCTCGGAGTCTCTGGAAGCACATACTTCAGCTTCCACCTGCAAGCGTAAATCGGCACACCGACGTGCCCTATCACTTTCGTTTCGACAAACGGTTCGCCTACCAAGGTTGCTGAAATGCCACCAACACTCACTAATTCAGGAGGATAAGGTTGCCACCCTGCGCGGATCGCTTGTCCCGTCATAATCACGTATCGCGTTGGGGCCGATCTTCTGTAAACGATAGATTTGGATTTGAGGCTTGCATCAAACACCGAGAGGGGCAGAGAGTCATTAGTCTTCCCAAACTGACCTCCGCCAATGTTTAGGGGGCCTGCCATTCCGCGAAGGACGGGTTGTTGATTGAATTTTTCTTCTGAAAGAGGAGTGTGAACGACGACGCCACCGCTTTGGACATAGCGGATGCTGTTCTCGTAGTCCATCCACGAGAATTCTGGAGACACCTGCCCAACAGGATTTGATCCACCAAGAACTGTTATTGGAATCGGCTTGGAGGCTTGGAATTTCAAACTCGAAGGCTCTCCTCGGCAAGCGTCAATAATCGCATCGTCAGCAGGGTTGAACCTGAGATCGGCGCTTGCGCGAGGGCCAAAACTCATGGATTGAGCCCAGAGTTTCCAGTTGCTTTGTGGGACTGGTGACCACAGACCGGCGGTCATAAATACCGGAAGACCAGCAGCCAGCCGGTAGGTTAATGAAAATCTTGCAAGCGTATTTTGACCGTAAATTTCGGGTTCGGCAGCCGAGAAAACCATTGGAATCATCGCTGGCTTTCTTCCAACATCGTCGTCAATACCAAAAAACAAAGCTGCTGCCGGATTCTGGATAATCGCTACAACTCTTGCGGCATCTTTCAGGGTCTTGTTTTTCTCTTTTTGCTTGCCGCCAATCTCAATCATATCTTGTGCGAGCAACTGTTCTTCTGTTTGTGAGATGTAGCTCTGGCACAGTTCCCGAAAATGCCGAAACGCAATCCGGTTATCCGCATCCCTTGCAAGAGTGTATTCAGCGTTGATCCGTCCGCTCCACAGGAGGAAATTCAAGGGATTGTCATTATCCCATGATCTCGACGCCTTAACGCTAATCACACCCGGTGGTGGGTAAAACCGCCCCATCTGAGTGTCAGTTACATCAAACTTAATCGTGGATCGATCTTCGGACAGATTCCACGATTCTGGGCCACGCCGAAATCCCTCGATCAAAGCGGGAGTGATTTTCTCTCGCCATTCGTCGGCACTCGTGAAGACCTGTCGGCCCCCTGCTTGACGGGTTTGAGCAATGGTTAAAGTGCCGTTGACTTTGCGGGTCGTATTCCGGTTCTCATCGTGGCCGTAGGTAACCTCGTAATTGAATTCGATAGGTGTGTTCTGGTAACGGGCTGCATTGCAATCAACGGTTGCCACTTCGATCTGCCAGATCAACTCTTGGGCATATTTGTCTCCGATATGCTTGAGGCTCACGAGCTTTGGTTTTGGCCCCCACTTTACGTCTTTCCTTCGAGTGCCTGCCACATTCACGGAGAGCGTACCGAATCCCCGATCTTGAAAGTAGAAGTCTTGGCCCGGTGTGGTAAGACGCTGGATCGCATCTTGGACGATTGTATCAGTAGTTGTTGGGTGGGAGGATGTGATGACCGTGCGAAGGCGGATCGAATGCAGGTTATGGCTAACCGTTCGACCTGCGCGGTCGTACTTGGGGGAGATGTCGCACGTGAGAGTTTCTGTCCACGCAGGGTCGAAGTTGAACCCGTTGTAGATACAGATAACGCCGTTACCCGGAAGAATCGATGCCATTCACCGAGGGTAATGGGTGGGGTGGGGCAGTCTCGACTCTTCCCCTCTCGCAGGTTAGACTTCTCTTCATGATTCCAGTCATTCTTTCTACTGCTGCCCGTGTTGCTCCTATGCTTGCTGGCGAAGGTGCTGCCGTTTCTTCTGCGGCAGGCTCAAGCGGTTCTCTTCAGACTGCCTTGCAAGGACTTAAAGGCGCTCCTTCTGCTGGTTCCTATCTTCAGAAACTTAGTGCCGGATCGCGGGGCGGTTCTTTTACGAGTATGCTCAAAAACGCTGGCGAAGGTAAGCGTATTGCGGACATGCTTGGGGGTGGCGGGAATCCAGTGCCAAGTTCCAGAAGCGGGTATGGCCCTCCACCAAATCCAACGGGGGGGCCGAGCACTTGGGGCAACTTTACACCGCCTCCAAATCTCCCAACAGGAGGCGGTGGTAGTGGAGGGAATGGTAGCGGGGGAGGAGGAGGTGGTGGGAATGGAGGCGGTGGGGGATCACCTCCGAACCTTCCATCTGGTGGAAGTGGAGGTCTGCCAAGTCCGAGCAGCATCGGTAATGATTGGAAAGACAAGTTCGATCAGTTGGGGAATTGGAGCCAGAAAGCTGCCGAACAAGTTGGAATGTTGGCAAAAAATGATTGGCGAGGAATGTTAGAAAGCATACCTGCCATCCCACCGGGTATGAAAAAGATGGTAGGTGCCTTAGATGACGCCACCGAAGCCATAATCGCTCGTGGAAAAGAGTTGAAAAACTACGACGCTAATCTCGCCCAAGCAGCAGCCCAAGCCGATCAACGAAAATTCATGGCAGATATGCGTGAGGCAAATCGGACAGGTGAAAGCGTAGGGAATCTGATCGATACCAAGTCACGTTTCGAGACAGGCATTCAAGATGCGTTTGCACCTGTGAAAGATGGAGTGGCGAGGATTCTCAATACCCTGTTAGTGTTGGTTGAAAAGACGGGAATCTTGGAGGTCTTGCAGGTTACAGGAGAATTGATCGGAGCTGCACTGAGCAATATCAGTGACTTCGTGACGGGCCGATGGGATAAGATTATCGAGAGGATGTTTGAAGCGCTTCCTGAACGGATCGCCGATGCGATCACGGGCAAGAATAAGAAACAGGCCAAAGACTACTTCAAAGAAGTTTGGGATAATGCTGATAAACTGAATGAAGGGAGGGAAGTTCAGCCAGCTCCTCGGTTAGGAGATGGGCGAATGGGTTTAGGGATTTTTGATGGAGTGTAGATCAGCTTCTTTGGCAACGCGACTACATGAGAGGATTGCCCACTCACAAACGCTCCACATACCCTCTCCTCTCGTGATACTTTTCGCAACGGTAGACAAAAAGACCTGAACACCTTCTGTGACGTTTTCGACTTCCATTCTTTTTGGTTCAGGGCGAGGTTCCAATGAGAAGGTGAAAGGTTTGTAGTTAGCCCAAATGATACTCACGACATCGAATTCAGGTTGCGTGAGGTGTTTTAGAAACTCTGCGACAGACCCAAAAACATCTGCAACTAATTCTGATGGTTGCAGAACATCGTAAAAGGGAAGATAAGAGCTCGATGAAATTGCGTCGAGGTGAGTATGAGCTTGAAGACTTAGGATTCCTTCTCTTCCGTCATCTAGGATCAGATCCCTCAGTTTTTGAACTTCTGGTGGCATTGTGTCACGCCACCCACGACCAAACCGAACTTTCCAGTTTTGCATTGAATACTCCGTTGCAATCCATTTGAGGGGGTACAGCAAAATATACTGTAGTTTACCGAGAGCGTTATTTGATCCCGAGAGCTTTTTTGACTTTCGGGAAAGCGGTATCGCTACATTCGATTGAAAACCGCCCCCAAGCAATATGCCGAAAAGATTGACCGCTGGCAGTTTTAGCTTCATCGGCAGTTTTGTGATGCGAGATATGAACAGCGTCACCAGTTGTGAGGCTCATCTGATCTTTCCAATACCGCTTTTTAGGTTCGGTCGCAAACACCGTAACTTGACCGGTCGTTGAATTTGTTTCGCTATCAACCTGCTCAACGATGACACCTTCCTTTTTCAGGAAAGCGAGCATATCTTGTGCTGTCCAATTATCTCTTTCACTGGTTGGTGGTGGGTTTGATGTTTTCGATCCTTCAGGGGGTTTCGTTCCCGATCCGTTAGCAGTGCTATTCTTGCCAGCATTGCCCCCACTTTCGTTTCCACAACCACGAAAGAGAAAAACTCCACCCCCGCAAATGAGAGCAATTCCCGCCGTGAGAGCGAGAGCTTGAAGACCTGTTTTAGTTTCCAACGTCATAGGCAACCCTCCTCGGAAAAGTGTAGTGAGAGGAGCTTGAAGTGGCATTTCGATTTAAGGTTTTGGCTTTTTTGGTTTTGGTTTCGGACTTGGTTCGGGTCTTGGTTCAGGCTCTGAATTTGATTGCTCAGTTGAGACACCATCTTCTCCCGCTTGCAGTCTTTCGGAGACAACCCTGAAACTTGCCTCAACGAGCGGCGTTAATCGCCACTCAATATAAGTTGGGAGCTTCGCGTCGTGATGAGCAGCAATTACCCTCGCCTTTTTTGTAATCGTGCGGGGGATGCTCAATTGATCCGTTTGCTCGGTAGTCCTCTCGGGCACAGAAATGGCGATAGGTTCAGCATCCATTCTTGACGTCATCTCGTTGTAATCGCTCTCGATTACAGGTGTAAGTTGATCTGTGATATATTTCGGAACACTCACATCGTAAAACGCAGCAATAATGCGTAATTTCCGCATTACAGCCTTGTTTATCCTGACTGGTTCAAGTTCGGTTTTAGATTCTGCCATGCCTAAAATTGTAGCCAACATCAGTCCCTCCAATTATCAGTCTACCCTAAATAATCGACTCTTAGAAAAATAACATATCAGAATTTTAGTAATTCATCTTGCATCTTTTGCTAAATTATAGTAAATTATCTTTGTATCAAATTAACAGGAGACGAAAGATGTCACGCAAGACCCGCAACAGCCTGATCCGCAAAGCCTGCTATGTGGCTTTCACCGCAAGCCTCGCAGGGATTTTCATGCTGGGCGGAATGGAACCGATGACCGCTGTGCAGTGGGCCATCGGAACTGTGCTCGTGACCTCGATCTAACCTCAAAAACAGGAGTATTGCAATGGTCGCAGTTGTCAAAAGAACTCCGCAAGAGTGGCTCGATCTCGTGAAGAAGATAAATCTGGAAGGCCCCATATCGCTTCCGCAAGCAGCGAAGTTGATTAAAGCAAAATCGAAATCAGGACACGTTTCAGTCAACACGCTGATGCGTTGGATTCTGAACGGTTGTCGTGGAGTTTTCCTTGAAGGGTGTCGCACAAACGGTCAGCAATGGTCAACGAGTAAGCAAGCGATTGAACGGTTTCAGGCGGAACAAAGTAGCCTCGGCATCACGCGAGCGATTCGCAGGATTAAAGATGCCAGAACCCCAGAAGCATCGGACGATTCACCGGAAGCGAAGAAGCAAAGGGCACTCGACAGGTTGAAGGGCTTGAGGCCCAAACGACAGAGAGTCTAACAACAACCGCTAACCCTAAAACATAAACCCTCAAATATAAGGAACCCCCTCCATGTTAACGATTTATTGTGTGCCAGTGAGACAGATTCGGAAGGGCGTGAAATCGACCCGACAGGTCGATGTGACCTATGATTCAAACCGAGATATTGAAGGCGCATTGCCTTTGATGACTATTGACGAAGCGAAATACAAAGTCAAAGAATCGACTTTTGACGCTGAATTTGGCATCGGTCGAGCATTTCAGATAGAGAAACTTGACCCCAAGAAACCCGAATCTTATTCGGTTTTTGTTGGTTGCGATTCCAACGGGCCCGCCAATTACTGTGACTGTATTGGCTTCTCGAAGGGTGGATATTGCAAACACATCGATGCCCTCGGTTACCTAACCCAAAAGGGAATCATTGATGAACTAAAGCCCATTGAATGCGACGAACCTGAAGTCGATATGGATGAGTTCTGGGAGCAATTCGCCCAAGAGAAGGTTCTTGAAAACTGTGCCCCCGTTCTGTGAGCAATCCATCCTTTTCGCCCGTTTCTTTGGAGATGAAATCAAATGGCACCAAAATCGAACCTCGCCCCGTATCGGAAAATCATCGGTCACTGTCTTGTCGCTGGCTTGTTGATGGAGTGTTTGGAGTGTGGACACATCGTCCGACCTCAACAGAAAGCGACAGATAAGCCAAGTGCGACTCGTCGCCGATGCCGTCGATGCAAGCACCGGCAACGACGGCATTTCGTAGGCTATCCACCGGAAACCATGACTTACTTGGAGCACGCGAAATGAGCAAGCCACAAGTTAGGATTGTTCTTCGGCCCGGTGGAGATTGGGAAGTTGAAGTCGCCGAGTGTGAGTGTTGTTGCGACGACGAATGGAAAACGATTATCTTCGGGGAGAGTATCGCTGAGTTGGTGAAACCTCTTAGAGCCTTAATCGAAAGGTTACAGGAGCTTCATTGCTCGATCAAGCACCACAGCAAGGAAGAGTAAAGAGATGCCAGTGACCCATTACACTTACCGTTTCCGCTTGTACCCCACGAAGGCCCAAGAGAACCTTCTTGCAAGGCATTTCGGAGCGTGTCGCTTCGTGTACAACCATTTTCTCGCTCGAAGGATGAAGATGTACGAGGAGACGGGAAAGGGGTCTTCGTACGCCGAGGATTGCAGGGAACTGACGAAGCTGAGAAAAGAGTTGGTTTGGTTAAGCGAAGTGAGTGTTAATTCTCTCCAACAATCGCTAATGAATTTGGATGCTGCGTTTAAAAGATTTTTCAAGAAGATCTCTAATCGGCCGAAGTTCCACAGCAAACATTCAGGGAAAAATGCCTATCGCGAACCAAGTAGTGCCGCAAGTATTGTTCGTATTCAAGATGGCCGACTTTTAATTGCTAAATTTCGTGAAGGAATCAAAATTTGCCAACATCGCTCCATCGAAGGAAAGATTAAACGCGCTTCCGTGTCTCGCAATAAAGCCGGGCAGTACTACGTTGCGATCTTGACTGATCGCAACATCGACTCTCTACCTACGACAGACCATGAAGTCGGCATTGATCTTGGTCTAAAAACCCTTGCCACTCTCAGCGACGGCAAGACCTTTGAAAACATCCGCCCGTATCAAAATCTCGAAAGGAGGTTAAAACGATTAAACCGTGAACTTTGTCGACGGGTAAAGGGGTCAAAATCGCGTGAAAAGACAAGAAAAAAATTCGCACGACTTCATCAACGAATTGTCGATATCCGCAAGGATTATTTGCACAAAATCAGCCACCAGATAACCAGCGAAAACCAAGCAATCTATCTGGAGGATTTGAATGTCGAAGGGATGAAAGCGAATAGGAGCCTTGCAAGATCTGTTTATGACGTTTCGTTTGCTGAGTTAGTTCGACAGTTGGAATACAAAGCGAAATGGAGAGGTCGTACCTTCATAAAGGTTAGCCGATTCTTTCCATCATCCAAAACGTGTTCGTGTTGTGGGTTTGTTCACAAGGGACTAACCATGAAAGAAAGAACTTGGGTCTGTGAAAAGTGCAACACAACTCACGAAAGGGATTTGAACGCGGCGACAAACATATTGAATGAAGGGAAAAGAACCGTAAGGACTACGGGGATAGCGGGTGGAGAGAGGCAGAAGACTTCCGCAAGGAAGCAGCACTCTGAGAAACCTGAAACAGTGATAACTTTACAAGCAAAGGCAAGTGAAGAATAGCTGTAGTCCGTTTTATGGTTTGTTTTTTTGCTTGCGCCCGCACAAATCTTGATTTTTGGCGTGCCGATCTACGCTTATCCGTAACCATTAAGTGAGAAAGGGGACGAGTTACCGAAGCAACTCGTCCCCTTCTGCTGTTTTGTTGTCAAGCCGTATCGAGTCGGTTCTTGACGATATTCAAGACCATTCCACCAAACGTCTTTGGTTTCCTGATCCTGCCTTAGTTCCAATTCTCTCGCTTGGCGCTCCAAGGATCGTAAAGTTAGTAAAGATTCTCTCGGGTGGAGGATACCGATAGCGAAGCATCCTCCACCCATTTCATTAGTGTTGATGTTAACATAGCGCTTGACCTGCGCGGGCGCAAGTAGGGGTGTTAGATTTTTCCGGAGAGTTATTGTTAATTTGTGACGGGTGTTATTTTGCTCGTTCAAGAATTGTTTGATATCCACTTTCGGGTCGAACACGCCAACCCTTCGAGGTAAGCCACGGGACAGCCAATCGACCCTTTCCGTCCCAACCCGTTCCATTTGGTGGAGTATCATCGAACACAATCAAACCATTTTCGGAGATATTGTCCACTACAAGTTTTGCTTCTCGCAGACCGTGTTCGGCGCAGCCTGCCTCGTAAGTATCCAACGAGTCGAGATAAGCTACATCGATCTCATATTCATTGTCAATTAGAAAGTGCAACGAATCGGCCTGCACAACTTCGACTCTTTCCCAGCCCTTGCAAAGTCTTCGAGCTGTCGCTACGTTCTGCGGGTTAATATCCACACTTGTTAAACTTCCGCCCTCGCACTCTTCGAGAAGCCAACCGAGCAACCACGTCATGTAACCTGCCGACCAATCCTCTTTGGATCGCACGCAACCCGTTTCGATTATCTGAGGTTGTTTCCAACGGGTTTTAATCTCACGGAATAGCCACTCTGTCGAAGATGCCCGTTGACCGAGCTTCTGTCGAATCGTGTGGAACAAATCGCCTTTGGGCTTCGCTTGGGGAGGTTCGGAGAGTACAAGAACGTCACTTGCGGGAATGTCGCCTAACCATTGCCGATATCGCCCAACCCCTCGAAGAGAAGGGGCTTGATCGAACACAAACGAGAACGGGAACATCGACATCACAACCGCTCCCGGCGTGCCGTACATTCCCGCGATGTGAGCCATACCCGAATCATTCCCGACGAACCAACTGGCGTTTGCGATCAGTCGAGAGACCCATTCTGGGGGCCGACCTGCAAACCAAGTGGCACGAGTCCAGCCAAATTCCTGTTGGAGTCGATGATCGTCACCGGGCCTACCAAGAACATGCGGATGAATCCCTTGCGAGACTAATCCTTCGACCAACTCTCGCCAGTGTTGCATCGGCCACTCCCTCCCTGAATGCAGCGAGAAGGGAGATACAACGGCATAGCGATCAAGGGTCACTTCGGGAACCCGTTGGGGCTTGATGATCCTTTTAGGTCTTGCGGGAGTAAATTGAGGGATAGAGAGAGCATCGGCTAATCGGTCACAATACCACTGGCAACGAGAAGTTACAGAGCCGTTCTCCGAAGCTCGAATCTGTCCGGGATAATCAGGATTACACTCCACCCCTGAGCCGTTGTGCAGGCGGATTTCGAGATTTGGATGAGAGATGCCAGTGAACCAACCGAGGTCGTGACGAGATCGCATAATCACTCGTTGGCCTGTTGCATCAGCCAAACCACAACAGGCGTAGAGCTGCGAGACAGCATCGCCGATGCCTTGACCATCAGTCTGCACCTCGATAGCGTTTTCGTCGGCTTCGGGGGTATACCCCCGACAATTCACCCCACACCCTGCACAGGCGCACACAACGGGGCCAAGAGGTTGCGTCGGGTGTTCGCAGTGCTTCCAGTCTCTCGAATGATCTAAACCGAGTTGCTCTCTCTCAAATCCGAGAAGGGACTCCGCAAGGTACTTGCAAGGAGAGGGCGAGGTAGACCGCGCTTGGTCGGAGATTGCTGTATTGTCGAAGAGATTGCGATAGGTCGCATCATGGGTGTAGAGGTAACACAATCGGCAAGTGTCTTGCGATTCTGCGGGATTCGGGTGAATATCGTGGCAGGGTCGAGGCATGGGTTATGGGGTGAGTGTGAGAGTGAAGAAATCGGTTGGACCTGCGGTCGCACAAAACCAACATGATGGCACTGTAAACGTAAACGCAAAAGGTGAACACGAACCCGAGGTCATTCCGTAGTAACCAGACGGAGGAGCCGTCGGGCATGTTCCTGAACTAATACCGGTCGAAAGTCCCCAAACACCACTAAAGCACTTCAATTCAATTGGATTAAAAAAACCGCATACCAAACTTGTGTTTGCCCATACATACGAACCCATCGAACCGCTTCGAGTCAGTGTGATCGACGATCCGTTGAGGCACGAGCAGGTCGGGTTTGTAGAGCCGGTTAAGGTTCCAGTAATCGTCATCGGGAGACTGGTATCGGGACAGCCTGTGCAATTCGGCACGCTCCCGCCTGATCCCGTACCAGAACCAGTGCCACTACCAGAACCCCCTGAACCCGATCCGCTTGGGCAACAGGTCGTCGGATTGGTCGCACACGTTGCATTTGCAGGGGGCGTTGCCGTTGGCACAAGGACATTCACAAGTCGAGTTTGCACGGTGAATCCCGCAATCCTTCGACGTGTGCCCGATCCAGTTCCTGAAGCACTCATATCACCACCCCATAGCTCGTTGGATTTCGTTGGGGCCTTGCACGATACCTACCAACCCCAGTTGATCGAGTCGAGATTCTGTCACAAGACCAACGGGATAATCTGAGGCAATCAATCCTGCTTGGACTGCGAGAGGCTTGAGGGCTTCGACGACAGCACGAGATACCGGTTTCCCGTCCAGCATTTGAATCTGAGCTTGGCAAAGCCCCGCCCATCGAGAGCGAGTGTCGGCATCGAGCGAAGGAGAGAGATAAGCCTTTGTAAGCAGGTTATTCAAATCTCTTTTTACAACCTCGACCGGTATCGGATCGGGTTGCGATTGGATCGTTTTTGCAGCGAGCAAAAGCCAGATAGCGTCGGCATCCTCGTTGGCAATCGCCGTCTCATATACGGGTTTGGCAAGCTCTTCGGCGAGTGTATCGAACCACCAGAACTTCAGTGAATCCCGTTCCTGTTCGAGTTCCGTAATCCGGTCTTCGAGTGCGGAAACGGTGTTTGCAATCACCAGCAAGCGATTGCCTTCTGCTCGAATCTCTTCAATGTTCAGTTGCTGCACTTGGGTCAACAATCGATATTGCCCCAACCTCTCCGCCGCGACAAGAGCCAATGGCTCTTCGGTGAGTAAAAGTCTCTCGATAATCAGATTTGTATCAGGGTATGCCATAATTTTTTACCGTTTGACCGCCCATCGAATTACGAGCGATGGTTGCATATTTTCATGCGGTGTACCTGAACCGCTGGATTCCGTAAATCCCGCAGCACTGGCTGTTATACCGTTAACATTCGCCCATACGTTTGTGTCTGAGAATGCGGTTCCACCGTCCCCGAAAGCCTGAAATTTTTGGTGAGCGTGTGGTCCGTTATTGGCAGCAACTAAGCCAAC
>VYLT01000075.1_pt1 | contig 22769 bp, 21 predicted proteins | sample 5114261 | NCBI WGS metagenome assembly VYLT01 (sample SAMN12291815, study PRJNA351875) | freshwater metagenome | isolation source: freshwater lake | place: USA: Michigan, Little Long Lake | collected 2011-07-12 | reverse complement strand
TTGCAGAAGCTCCCCGCCCACACACTCCTTGCGTGCAAACTTGAAACGGGTCGCACCCACCAAATACGCATTCACCTTTCGGAAGCAGGTCACCCCATCTGCGGCGAAACAGTCTACACCAAGAAGACCGACGGCACACAATTACCCGTCGATGAAACCGCCCCAAGATTATGCCTCCACGCCACCGAATTAGGCTTCACCCACCCCGTCAGCGAAGAACCGATGTTGTGGGAAATGCCCCTGCCAGCAGATTTGCAAGCGTACTTGGATCGGATTAAAAAGGGGTGAGGTCGGGATGCTGGAGTCGGGGATCTGGGATCGGGAAACGGGAGTCGGGAGTCGGGAAAGTTGGAATGCAATGATTAGACCGGTGCGCAAGCAACGGACGTGTTTTGAGTGTGCAGGGAACCTTCACGTTTTGCTCAACCAAAAAACCGTTGCTCGCGCACCGGTCTAACCATTGCCATAATATCTTCTTTGTCCTAAAAACATCCCCCCACAACCTTCACCTTAGCTCCTCGCGGGTCGCTTCCGCCGAGTAGCTCGGTGAAGTAGCCCTCAAAATGCGGAATAAAATGGAATGGATCCCATGAATAGTGGAAGGAGAGATTTCCAGCAACGAATCCTTGACTGACGTTGGCTTGTTCGATGTGCGTTTCTGCTCCGCAACGGGGGCATATGGCAAACGGATTCGGTTGATAGTCACGCCAACGTTTGTAAGCCTCGCCCCAAGTGGGAATCTCGTCAAGCGATCCTATCCAACCGCACCCAGAGCAAGTGAATTGGTAATCCGCCCATTCAAGTTGGGCGTGCGTGTGTGACGTTCGACCAATCGTGACATACATAATGTGGGAATTGTTGTCACACTCTCTTAACACCTGCTTACGTTGATCCTTTTTCAAAAAACGTCTTGCAAACCAACGTATTTCCTCACCATAACCAAACCACCACGATTCTCGATTCGATTCGGGATAAAAGTGCTTTTCTGGTTCAGCAGAGATGAAACCGTCCGCAATCAATGTATCGCAAACCCGCCCAGCAAAATCGCGGGCGTGAGTGTGTTCGACATGCAACGGGAACCATTCGTAATAGGGAACCGACATTCCAAACCCCCTCCCCCTCTTTCCCAATACAATACCCACACCCCCAAAGGCTTGTCAATCTCCGCTCTTGGCCTTTCTCACCCACCCGATGCCCGCACGACACCGGACGAATCCCGATATTCGCCTTCTTCGTTAAATTAGGGGGATTTTTCCGAGAGCGTAAAATACCCCCAGTTAAAACATTATCTCAGAAACATTGCGAAATAGTGTACATGCTGACATATGCCTCCACTGGCCTTGAGGGTATGCTTCACCTACGATCTACTTCTTATTGATATTGCGATGCTCTAGGGATGGGGTTGGAGATATTGTACGATGGCGGAAACGATCCAAACCGTGTCGATTGCCCGTGAAACTCACGAGCGTTACTTGCGTTATGCCGTCTCGGTAATCACTTCGCGTGCGTTGCCCGATGTGCGTGATGGGTTAAAGCCGGTTCAACGACGCATTTTGTACACCATGTTTAACGACCTGCGTTTACCCTTCGAGGGGCGACCTGCGAAGTGTGCTCGTATCGTCGGGGATGTGATGGGAAAATATCACCCGCACGGCGACAGTGCCATTTACGACGCCCTCGTTCGGCTTGCCCAATCGTGGGTTATGCGAGTCCCGCTCGTTCAAGGTCAGGGTAACTTTGGTTCGGTCGATGGCGACGCACCTGCTGCCTATCGTTACACCGAAGCAAAGTTAGGGGCTGCTGCCGATTCGTTGCTCAAAGAGCTGCGACAAGAAACGGTCGAAATGCGACCCACTTATAATAACGAAACGCAAGAACCCGTTGTGCTGCCTGCCGAGTTTCCGAATCTCCTTGTCAACGGAACGTCGGGAATTGCCGTGGGGATGGCGACCAACATTCCTCCGCATAACTTGGGTGAAGTCGTGCGTGCGTGTATTCACCTCATCGAAGAACCCGATGCAACAACAGCAGAATTGATGAACCGCGTGAAGGGGCCGGACTTTCCTTTAGGTGGAAAGATCGTCACGGATCGCAGCACACTACGCAAAATCTACGAGGACGGCGAAGGGAGCATCAAAGTACAAGCCGAGTGGAAGGTCGAAGACGACGATCCCAAGAAACCGCAAATCGTAATCGATTCGATCCCTTACGGGACGGACAAAGGGAAGATCGAAAACGACATTGGCGACATTATCGAGAACAAGAAACTACCCGGCCTAATCGGTCTCACCAACGAGACAAACCAAAAGGACGGGCTGCGAATTACCCTCGACCTCAAGCCGGGAACCGATGCCGAATTGGTGATGGCGTACCTTTATAAGCACACCGATTTGCAATCGAACTTCGCTTATAATATGACGTGTCTGATCCCGCAAGACGATGGTTCACTGCGTCCCAATAAAATTGGCCTCAAGCCGATTCTGCAAGAGTTTCTCAAGTTCCGTTTAGCAACGGTTCGCAAACGGTTTGAATATGAACTGGCAGTGTTGAAACGTCGCATTCACCTTTTGGAAGGATTCCAGATCGTCTTTAATGCCCTAGATAAAGCGATCAAAATTATACGCGAATCGTCGGGCAAGGCCGATGCTGCAACCAAGTTGATTGCCCAACTGAAGCTCGACCAAGAGCAAGCAACGGCGGTTCTCGATGCCCAGTTATACAAAATCGCTCAGATGGAAATTCAGAAAATCCTCGACGAGTTGGCCGAAAAGCAAAAGGAAGCCAAGAAGATCGAAACGATTCTCGGCAGCGAAAAGAAACTCTGGGGCGTTATCAAGGACGAGATGACGGCTCTCATCGAGAAGCTCGGCACACGTCGTCAAACACGAATGGCCAGCGACGAAGATGTTTTAGAGTTCAACGAAGAAGCCTACATCGTCCGCGAAAACACCAACGTCATTCTCACACGCGATGGTTGGATTAAGCGTGTGGGGCGTTTGGCATCGGCAACGGGAACCCGTCTGCGTGAAGGTGACGAGGTGATAGCCGTCGTTGCAACAAGTACGCTCGATAACATCATGTTCTTTGCCGACGATGGCACGGCTTACACCATGCGAGCGAACGAAATTCCTGCGGGTGGCGGATATGGCGAACCGATCACAAAATTCTTTAAGTTGGCCGACCAAGTGAAAATCGTTGGTCTCGACACAACCGACCCGCGATTCACACCCGAAGACAAAGCAACCAAAGGCGACACCCCTGCTGGCCCCTATGTTTTTGCGGTGACCAGTGGCGGATTCGTTGTGCGAACACCGCTCAACCCCTTCCGCACTGCCAGCACAAAAGCAGGCCGACGCTACATCCGTGCAGGCGAAGGGGAAAAGGTCGTCTTCGCCAAAGTGATACGCCACGAAGAAGATGCCTTCCTCGCCACATCGGGAGGTTATGTCACCCACTTTGAACTCGACCAAGTGAGCATCCTTGCAGGGGCAGGGAAAGGGGTCGTCGGTATCAAACTCAAGTCCGATGATACCTGTATTGGTGCTGCCATCTTCGAGGGCAAATATACTCTGGTGCTTGAAACGACCGGCGGAACCACACGCGAAGTCACGGCCAAGCAAGTATCGGCCACAAACCGAGGCGGAACCGGAACCGAAATCGTGAAACGGGCCGGAGTCACAAGGATCGTCCCACCCGAAATCGAACTGGTAGACTGGGATGCAATCGAAGCCGGCCAAACCCCCGAACAAGCGAAAAAGCCCTCCACGAACGGCAAACACAACGGGACGCTTTTTGAGTAGTGGATAGTAGCGGACGACTCACAGCGAACCCAACCCTGTGGGGCTGGGTTTTTAGAACCAACTAACAACCACACACCAATATGTCAACACTAACATCACCGACGAAATACACCGCCGAATCTTCCATTACCGTTCTCGAAGGGCTTGAGGCCGTTCGGGTACGACCGAGTATGTACATTGGAAGCCCAGACTCGAAAGGGTTGCACCACCTTGTTTGGGAAATCGTCGATAACTCGGTTGACGAATATCTCAACGGTCACGGCGATTCCATTACGATCACGCTTCATAAATCGGGCGATGCTGTTTCCGTTGCCGATAACGGGCGTGGGATTCCCATTGATATTCACCCCAAGTTCAAGAAAACCGGTTTGGAGTTGGTGCTTACCGTTCTCCATGCGGGTGGAAAATTCGGGCAAACCGATGGCTACAAATACTCCGGTGGATTGCATGGGGTGGGAGCTTCCGTTGTGAATGCTCTTTCTCGCAAGCTCACTGCAACGGTTCGGCGTGACGGGTTCGAGTGGCGACAGACTTATTCAAAGGGCATTCCGCAAACCAAGATTGAAAAACTCGGAACCTTCAAAGGTCACGGTACGATTATCACTTTCGAGCCGGACGAGACAATTTTCAAAGTGACGAAATTCACTGCCGATGTGATTAAAGATCACCTCGAAGCCATGTCCTACATCCATCCGGGTCTGAAGATCATCTTCAAGGACGAGGTCAAAGGAGAAACCTACGATCTCACTCAACCGGGTGGGTTGCCAGATTTTTTGAAGCGAATCGTCACAGAAGGTCAGAAAGGGGTCGTTCACGAGGTTCCTTTCGTAGCCGTTCGGGAAGGCGAAGGAAAGCTGGAAATCGCTTTGCAATGGACGCAAGCAACCGACGAATCGTTCCGCTCTTATGTAAACGGGATTCGTACCCCTGACGGCGGAACGCACGAAAAGGGCTTGAAGGATGCCGTAACTAAAGCGATTCGCAACTACATGGAAACGCATGAGGTCAAAACCAAAGGCTTGAGCATCACTGCTGAGGACATTCGAGAAGGGATCGTCGCCTTGCTGAGTGTGTTTGTCCGTGAACCGCAATTCCAGAGCCAAACCAAAGAAAAACTTAACAACGCCGAGATGACAGCCGTTGTTGAAAACTTTGCTCGACCGGCCCTTGAAGCATGGTTGAATAATAACACAAGCGTAGCAGGTGAGATTATCGGCCGTATCGTCATGGCCGCTCGTGCCCGTCTTGCGTCACGCGAAGCCATTGCCGAAGTGAAACGCAAGACGGCAGGCTCACGGCGGTTGAATCTCCCCGGTAAACTGGCGGATTGCAAATCGACCGACGTCGAAGACACGGAGCTTTTCATCGTCGAAGGTGATTCGGCAGGCGGGTCGGCCAAACAAGGACGGGACAATCGTTATCAAGCGATCCTCCCCCTACGCGGAAAGATTCTCAATAGCGAAGGAATGGCGACTGCCAAAGCTCTCGGCAATCAGGAATTGAACGATCTCGTCACTGCAATCGGAACGGGTGCAGGCGAAAAGTTCAACATCGAAGGTCTTCGGTACGGGAAAGTTATTCTGCTGATGGATGCCGATGCCGACGGTCATCACATTTCGACGTTATTGTTAGATTTCTTCTTCCGCCACATGACCGACCTCATTCGCAAAGGGCATGTGTACATTGCACAACCACCCCTGTACCGCTTGGACGTGGGTAAAGAAACCTTCTGGGCACGCGACGATAATCACAAGGAAGAAATCATCTCGAAATTGCGAGCCAATGCCCACTACGAAGTGACACGCTTCAAAGGTCTTGGTGAGATGAATGCCGAAACCCTCAAGCAAACAACACTTGATTCGCGTACCCGTATCTTGCTCAAAGTCGAGATCGATAACCCGTTGAAGGCCGATGAAACCTTCGACCACTTACTCGGAAAGGACGCCAGCCACCGCTACCGCGAGATCATGGCGAATGCCGACAAGATTGCCGCAGACGAGATTGATGTCTAACCCTTACGCTCCGCTCCATAATGCCATTCTCGCCATTGTGAGTTTGGCGACGTTGCTCATGTATTCGTAATCGAGGGTGTCAGGGGTGTCGGTCACTTCGTGATAGTTGGCGTTGCGGAATTCGGATGTATCGGTCCACATGATCGAAGGGATACGGGCTTCCCAGAACGGAGCATGGTCACTTCGCAGCAGATGGCTGAAACGCTTTTCCAACCCGAACATGACTTTCAGTGCCAACACGGGAAAGTCTCGCAGGTACGTTGCTGCGGTCGAAAGAAGCTGCTCTGCAATCTTGTTGGAATCTCGATTGGCGAGTAAGCCCAAGAAGTTACCGACACTCGGTGCAAAGACCCCCGGCAGTCCAGGTGGCATGCGTTGCGAATTCGGTTCGTTTGTGCAATAGCCGACCATCTCAAAGATATGCGATTCTGCAATCATCCCCTTATTCTTGCCGAGGTACTCGACAAATTCCATTGCTCCGAGTAACCCGTCTTCCTCACGATTGAAAAAGACGATCATCACCGGCCCGACATCGTATAACTTGGCGAGACGCGCACATTCAAGGGCGACTGCAACGGCACTTCCGTTATCGTCGGCACCGGGGGTTTCCGGAACCGAATCGTAATGAGCACCAAGCAAAAGGTACGGCTCACTGGTAAGTTCGTTCATAGCGATGATGTTGTCATAATTCCCTTGCAAATACGGGGTGTAACCAAACTCGACGAGCTTTTTCTGCAAGAGATTGCGTGCTTTGACATTGGCCCGATGCTCGGCGAAGTAATGCCTCGGAAAAGCGATCATCTCGACGAACTCACGAAGATTGGTTGCAGAGACCTCCTTGAGCAATTGGATAATCTCGGGTTGCGTGCGACGGGCACGACGATTTTGCGATTTGGCAACGAACATGATGGACCCTCTCGACAAGTTGCTACCTATAGGACACAATAACCGATAATCTCGCCCCTGTACAGAGGTGCAACCATGTTTCGCAACTTGTTTTTGATCGGTGCTGTGTTGGCTCTCGGAGGGGTGGGTACGGCCAAAGATGAACCCCTCTCCCCGCAAGAACAAACCAAAATCGTTTTACAAAAAGGAACGGATGTGGTTCTCTATTCACTCGATCCCGAAGCCAAAGCCGACAAGAATAACGCTCTGCACAGTTGGAAGATTCTCGGTTCAACCGCATTGAAAGACGCCGATACTCGCAAGCAAATTCTGACAATTATGGAAAAGAATATCAGCGACCCGAAAGCAGTCGGGGCAAAATGTTTCGAGCCACGCCATGCTCTGCAAATTACTCACGAAAAGCAAAAGTACGATATCCTGATTTGCTTCGAGTGCCACTGGGCTTATGTATACCGTGAAGGGAAGATGATCGGGCGAATGGAAATGGGCCGCGACAGTAAACAAGACACCTTCGATAAAGTCCTCACAGATGCAAAGGTCCCCCTACCCAAACAGGCCAAAGACTAACCCGCGCAAGGCTCATCGCAAGAAGCCGATGCCTTTTGTTTCGATTCGGTAAAACGACTTGCCTGCGGTGATGTAAAGGGTTTTCATGTCCTTTCCAGCAAAGCACACGTTGGTCGGGTCCTCGGGTGTGGCAAGGAAATCGACGACCTTGCCTTCGCTATTGAAAACGTAAATTCCGGCCTCTTTGCCAGACCCTGCGGTCGCAACGACAAGCCCATCTTTCGTAATCGCCATGCCATCGATTGCGCGACCTTTGAAGGTGTAGAGAATCTTCTTTTCGCCAACGCTGCCATCTTCTTTCAAAGGAAACGCTAACAGGTGACGTGCCCCTTTATCAGCAGGGTTGTTGTCGGCAACGTAAAGGGTTTTCCCATCGGGTGAAATTACGATGCCATTCGGTTTTTCCACGTCCTTGATGAGCATGGTTACTTTGCCGTCGGTATCAATCCGGTAAACGCTTTCGGTGTCGATCTCCCGTTTCTCATCCCCGCCGTAGCGAGGATCGGTGAAATAGACACGCCCTTTGGAATCAATGATAAGGTCGTTAGGACTGTTGAACTTTTTTCCATCGTATTTATCGGCAAGGGTTTTTGTCTCCCCTTTGGGTGAAGTGACACTCACACGACGGTTACCCCCTTTGCTGGCTCCCTCGCAAGCGTAGAGGTTGCCATCTTTGTCGAACTTCAACCCGTTCGAGCGACCGGAAGGATTGCGAAACTCGGTGAACTTTTTTGTTGCAGGGTCGAACTTCATAGTCCGATTTCCAATATCGCTGAAGTAAATGCAGCCGTCCGGCCCTAAGCACGGACCCTCGGTAAATTCGCCTTCGCTCCAGAGTTTTTCGAGCTTGGCTTCTTCGGTGAATAAGGGTCCTGCACTGGCAAAACCACAAACGAAAAGGAACAGAATCAGAGTACGCATAGTTGCCCCTCGGTGAGAATGAGAATCATTGTAGCGACACAGCAAGAAGAGTTCTATCTTAAACGACATCTCGACGATTTTGGGAGTCCCCTTGATGCGACCTTTATTTGCTTGCGTTTCCTTTTTGTTCTGGGGTTCGCTTGTCCTTTCGCAAGAGAAACCAGAGCAGACCTTTCGCAAAGAGGTTTTGGAGGGGATGAAAAAAGCATCGGGGTATTATCACTCAAAAGTCGCTAGTCACGGGGGGTATGTTTACTACTACAGCGACGATCTCAAAGAGCGTTGGGGGGAAGGGAAAGCGGGTGTCGATACCCTTTTTGTGCAACCGCCGGGAACACCGACCGTAGGTTTGGCCTACCTGCGAGCGTATCGGGCAACGGGTGAGAAGTTCTATCTCGATGCCGCACGCGATGCTGCCCTTGCCCTTGTGAAGGGGCAGTTAGAATCAGGTGGATGGACACAAGTGATCCATTTTGCAAAACCCGATAAAGGGCAGGTCGGCAAATATCGCAAAGGTAACGGGGGAAATTGGAACGTCTCTTCCCTTGATGACGGGCAAACGCAAGCTGCTCTCAAGTGCTTAATCCTTGTGGACGAAGCCCTGAACTTCAAAGACGAAGCCATTCACGAAGCAGCCCTTTACGGGTTGAATGCGTTAATCAAGGCTCAGTTTCCCAACGGAGCATTCCCGCAGGCATGGCGTGAGATCGTGGATAAACACCCTGCCGACAAACACCCCATCACAAAGGCTAAGCTCCCCGATTACGATTGGAAGACCGAAGGTAAAATCAAAGAGTATTACTACGCCTACACGCTGAACGACGGGGTTGCAGGCACGGTTGCAGAAACCCTCATCACTGCTCACAAGGTTTACAGGGACGCCAAATCTCAAACCTCACTCGAAAAGCTCGGTGACTTTCTGGTTCTTGCCCAAATGCCAAGCCCGCAGCCGGGGTGGTGCCAACAGTATAACTATTCGATGTACCCCATCTGGGCACGCAAGTTTGAACCCCCTGCAATCTCCGGTTGGGAATCGCAAGACGCCATGCGAACACTCATTCGGATTGCAGAATATACCAGCCAGAAAAAGTATCTCGAACCCGTTGCCCCTGCCATCGAGTATTTCCAAAAGAGCCTTCTCAAAGAGGGAAAGGTTGCACGATATTACGAGTTCAAGACCAACAAGCCTCTCTACATGGATGCTGAGTACCAACTCACTTACGACGATGCCGAAGCCCCTGCCCATTACGGGTGGAAGCAATCGGCCAAGTTCGACGAGATCGAAAAATACCTGAAAGCCGTGCAAAAAGGCGAGAGTACGACAAAACCTGCCGACAAAGTGAAACTCGAAAAGGCAGCCCGTGAGATTCTCAAAAACCTCGACGAGAAAGGCCGTTGGGTTAGCGTTTACGATAACGAGCATCTCGTCGGCCAACCGAAATTTGCCAAAGGTTTCCGCTACCTTTCGAGCGAAGTCTTTGCCCAAAACCTCGAAGCATTAAGCCAATACCTTGCCGCAACAGGGAAATAACTCTGAGGTCCGGCCCCCGATTTCCGAAAATTTTGGCCTACCAACAAGGCGAATACTCGATAAAGTCGGTAGAAGTAAAAGGATGGAGCAACGAATGGACGATCAATTTGTCGTCTTGGGTAGCGGGAGTTCTGGGAATTGCACGTTTGTTGGTTCTTCAAATGGCGGTTTCCTGATCGACTGCGGATTCGATGGACGAGTGATAGGCTCCCGTTTATCAACGGTGGGTTATAGCTGGAATCACGTTCGGGCGGTCGTCCTTACTCATACCCATACCGATCACTGGAAGGGGCTTGCTTTCGATCAACTCAAGATTCACAGAATCCCCCTCTACATTCACCCGCTACACCGACCTACTCTCAACAACCTTGCTTCGGATCGTTTCGACGACCTTACGGCATTAGGGCTTATCCGCGAGTTTGAACCGAGTAGCCCGTTACTCCTTCCATCGCAACACCTCGTTACACCGATCTGGGTTCCGCACGACAGCGACCCAACTTTTGCTTTCCGTGTTGATGGCCCGATAGTGGAAGAGGAACCTCTTTGGTCGGTTGGTTATGCAAGCGATCTCGGGGCGGTGACACCAGAGCTACTGACCTTGTTCCAGAATGTACAAGTCCTTGCCCTTGAGTTTAACCACGATGTGGAAATGCAAAAGGCAAGTGGTCGTTCGTGGACGTTAATCCGACGGGTCCTTAGCGATAAGGGGCATCTCTCGAATGTACAAGGGGGCAAGGCTGTAGAGACCATCGTGAGTACCTCGCGCCCGCACACCATCAAGTACGTTGTTCCTCTTCACCTGAGCAAGGATTGTAACCGTGAAAGGTTAGCTCTCGAAGAAGCCCGCAAAGCCTTGAATCTCTGCGGATCGAGTGCCGAGATCGTCCCCGCACGCCAAGACGTGCCAACCCGATTGCTTCCCCTCTACGCAAAATCGACCTCGTAAGATGAAGCTCTGAAGGGATAAGCGTTACCCATTCCCGAAACCCCTATCTCTGTTGTCTTCCTCTGACCGGTTCGTAAACTATCTTCGTATAAAAGGGGATGTTATGCAGCGGTTGATGTTCAAGTCGAAAATCCATCGGGCGACGGTGACGCAGACCAATAAAGATTACGAAGGAAGTTTGACCATTGACGAAGACTTGATGGAAGCGGCCGATATTCTCCCGTTCGAGCAAATTCATGTTTGGGATGTGACCAACGGCGCGCGACTGGTGACCTATGCCCTTGCGGGTGAACGCGGAAGCGGAGTCATTGGCGTGAATGGTGCAGGCGCGCATCTTATTCATCAGGACGATTTGGTTATCATTGCAACCTACTCCCCGATGACGACGAAGAAAGCCAAAAAGTACGAGCCGACCGTTGTGTTTGTCGATGCTCAAAATAAAATCAAATCGCCCGAATAACCTTGAGGATTAACATGCGATTATTATCGCTCTGTTTGTTGACCGGTTTCGCTCTGGCTTTCGGTGGCTGTGATAGCCCAAAGAAACCCGATTCGATCACCACTCCTCCGCCGGGTTCCTCTTTGGGAACCAACACCAACACGAAGGGTAGTTCCTCTTCGGGTTCGTAATTCTTCTTTTCAGGATGGCATAATGCCACTCAATGCACTCGTTGCTCCGCAAACCGACCCCACGCCCATCTTTGAAATGTTCCGCAACGGGTACGCAACAGAGCTTCTGACGTTGGCGGTTACGGACTTTGACCTTTTCGGGTTGTTGGCAAAAAATCCCCTTACATTTCCCGAAGTTTGCGACCGATTGAAGCTGGCTCCGCGTGCTGCGAACGTCCTTTTGACGGCGATTCGATCTATGGGGTTTGTCAATTTTCAAAATGGGAAGTACGCCCCGAGCGAGGCTGCCCGTGAGCATCTCGTTTCGGGGGAGTATTTCGAGGTCGGCGGTTACGTTGGCCTTGTTTCGGATGCTCCGCAAGTGCGAGCGATGGCCCAATGTTTGAAGACTAATAAGCCGATGAAGAATCGGGAAGAAGATACGGGCGCTGCATTCATCTTTCGCGATGGGGTTACCTCCGCGATGGAGCAAGAATCGTCGGCCCGACGCCTCACCCTTGCCCTTGCAGGTCGGGCCAAGAACGTCGCCCCAAGTTTGGCTGCCCAGATCGATTTGACCGGTACAAAGACACTTCTTGATTTAGGGGGCGGTACGGGGATTTACTCGATTGCCTGCTTGCAAAAATATCCTCATCTCCAAGCGATTGTCTTCGATCACCCGCAGGTTCTCAAGGTCGCGGCCGAGATGGGTGAAGCCTACGGGGTGAGCGACCGGTTGATTCTGCAAGCAGGGGATATGTTTGCTGATCCTTTGCCCGAATGCCAGACGATTTTGCTCTCGAATATCTTGCATGATTGGGATGTTCCCGAATGCGAAACCCTTGTACGCCGTTGTGCGGAACGAATCCCGACGGGGGGAAGGGTGATTATTCACGATGTCTTTTTGAGTGACGATCTCGGCGGACCCTATGCCCTTGCCATGTACTCGGCAGCGTTATTCACTCTCACGGAAGGTCGTGCCTACTCTGCCGAAGAATACCGAACGTGGCTCCGAAGTGCGAACCTATCTCCGCAACCCGTCAGACCAACGCTTGTGCATTGCGGGCTATTGGCAGGGGCTAAGGGGTAAGGAAAAACAACCAATAACTCTCCGAGGTTGAACATGGACTTACAGCTTCAAGGCCAAACGGCCCTGATCTTTGGTGGTGCTCGCGGAATTGGACACGCTATCGGGCAGCAATTTCTGGCCGAAGGTGCAAAACTCATTCTTGCGGATCGGGTGGCAGATACCCCTCAGATTGCCACATCGCTCGGCGGGTCTGGCTATGCGCTCGATGTGACCTCGCTCGAATCGGTCACACAGTTTGCCGCCGAGTTGACCAAGAAAAAACAAAAGGTCGATCATGTGGTCTATGCCGTCGGGATCGGGTCGGGGCAGTTCGGCTTTCCATTCTGGAACGTACACCCCAGCGTGTGGCAGAATGTGTACAACGTCAACGTCATCGGTGCAGTTCATGTGGCCCATCTTTTTGGCCCCATGATGGCAAACCAAAAATCGGGAACAATGCTGTTTCTTTCGAGTGTGGCAGGTCAAATCGGCTCGCAAACCGACCCGCCGTATAGTGCCGCAAAGGCTGCGTTGATTAACTTCGCCCAATGTGCTGCCAAAGACTTAGCTCCGTTTAATGTGCGTGTGAATACCCTTTGTCCGGGGATGGTCAAAACCGATCTGAACAGAAGCGTCTGGCAATCGTGGGCCAACCAACAACCCGAACATGCCCGTAAAAGTTACGAGGAATGGACTGCCGAGAAAATATCGAAAGTGGTTCCGTTAAACCGGTGGCAAACACCCGAAGATATCGCAAAGATGGCCGTATTTCTGGCCTCGAATGCCGCCGAAAACGTCACCGGTCAAACGATTAACGTCGATGGCGGATTCGTCATGCACTGGTGACTTTGTCGGGATTCGGGATTCGGGGATCGGGAAAGACAGAAGCGAGCCGTTCACTAACGCTCTTGGCTCGCTGAGTCTTCTGGTTTCGGTAGGTTATGTGATAAACCAGTAATCTCAGCGAGCCGAGAGCGTTACAGTAGTTGCAAATCGGTTTCACTTGAAGGAGCTTATTCTTGTGGAGGTATTTCCGTTTACTGTGGTGGAGTGGGAAAGGATCAAGGAAGCTGCGCGGCATGTGGTGAATGCGACCTTTGCCGAAGATGAGATACTTCGGGCTTCGAAACTGATCGATCTGCTGGACGTGTTGGACGAATTGCAGACCAAGTACGGTACGCATCCCGTGTTACTCGAAACCGAAGCCGATTTTATCAGCGATGAAAACGAGCGTGTGACCCTTTACCTACAAGCCGTTGAGCTTGCAAACACCCATCATTTCCCGAGCCTGAGTATTCGCTTATCGCTTGCAGGGTTGTTTGTGGATTTAGAACGATTCGCAGAAGCCAACGCCCAACTTTTGGCTTGCGAGAATGAGCTACCCGATGCCGATGAATCAGAAGGAGAAACGTGGGTGGAGTTAAGGGGGATTGTTCAGGAAGCGAAGGAATCTGAACCGGAGTGAATGGCCCTATCCCCTTCCCATACTCCGAGAAGAAGTCGAGAAGACCCTCGCTTTGGGAATACTCGTTCAATATAACGAGATTGAGTCGAAGTCTTGTCCTATTCCATAGGTGGCAGGGTGAGTCGGTGTACAACCTCACTACTCTCCATACGAATCGGAATTGACGGGGCAAACTCTAATGAATCGGCATCATCTCTCCACAAGGGTTTGTGAATCACCCAAAGATATTCTATAACTTGCTGAATGAACTCGATCTAATACTATCAAAATCGATAACCAGATATTCAAAGGAAGTCATTTGTGACGGAAGAAATCATTGTACCCACCACCGAAACACCCCTTATCGAAGAGACACATGAGCGGGTTTCGATGGTTGCCCGTGTGGGGACATTTATTGCAATTACCGTTCCCCTATTGGCGGTGGTTGCTGCTCCCTATTTCATGTGGGGATGGGGGTTTGGTTGGGTGGATCTGGGTTTGTTAGTCGGCATGTACCTTCTGACTGCTATTGGAATTACGGTCGGTTTTCATCGGTTGTTTGTTCACCGATCCTTTGAGACGTATGCCCCGATCAAGTTTGTTCTGGCGTTCCTCGGATCGATGGCAGTGCAAGGGTCAATTCTGCGTTGGGCTGCTCAACATCGTCGTCATCACCAACATAGCGATACACCCGACGATCCACACACACCTCATCACGGCGGGCACGGGTTGTTCGGGTTCATTCGAGGATTTTGGCATGCCCACATCGGCTGGATGTTCAAGCCCGATGCAACCGGACTGGAACGCTACGTCAAAGACTTACGGGCAAGTCGCACCATTCGCGTAGCCAGTGCCTTGTTCCCCGTGTGGATTCTGCTTGGGCTTCTCATTCCCGTCGTGCTTGGCGGGTTGATTACCGGAACTTGGGCAGGCGTTTGGACAGGGCTTATCTGGGGCGGGTTAGTGCGAGTTTTCTTGGTTCACCATGTAACGTGGAGCGTTAATTCGGCATGTCACCTTTGGGGGATGCGTCCTTATCAAAGTAATGACGAAAGTCGGAATAACTTCGTCTTCGGTGTCTTAGCAATGGGTGAAGGTTGGCACAACACGCACCACGCCTTTCCGACCTCTGCCCGTCACGGTCTACGCTGGTGGCAAATCGATATGAGTTACTGGATCATCCGAATCCTAGCAATCACCCGTCTTGCATGGAACGTCAAACTCCCGTCGAAACAATTACAAGAACGTGTCCGCCGAGTGCGATAAGGGATGATCAACTTTATGTGCTAATCGCCTGAGATCGATTCAATCGACATCCAACCCCTCTTGCTTTGGTACATCTTTCCTTTAAGCCAATGGGATAGCGACCATCAAACCTCATCAGGAAATGCTATGAGCAATGCAGCGAATCTCAGTTACGGAATCGTGATTCAGTTTCTCGTTATGGGTTTTGGTGACGATGAGGACTTTGAACGTCGGGTCCAGATCGAAGGTCTCATTGGCGAGGTTCTCGAAGCCGATAACAATGGCGGGTGTACCGGTGGGGATGGTGGAAGTGGGACGATGAATGCGTTCTTCACGGTGAATGATCCCGCCCGTGCGAAAGAAAGTGTTCTGAGTGCTCTTCGTCAAGCTGGTCACTTAGACGAAGGTTTGGTCGTCGTGCAACAGACCTTTCGTGAAGACGATGACGAGCTTCCCGAAGAAATTTGGTGGCCGACCGACTACGCTTTCACTTTCTCGACCTTTGGCCCGATATGGAATCCGCAATACGCTAACGAGAACTTGAATTCGTTAAGCGAAGGTTTGCGAATCCTTCAAGGGGATTGGAGTACGTTACGCTACGATGCCGGCGATGGGGCTGATACCAGCGATTGGGCAAGACAGCTTCGAGTTTTCTTTGCACGCGACCAGTTGATGGTACGTCATGGCGTAGCGGTGATCTCTGCGAGTCGAATTAGTAGCGAGACGATTGGCGAAATCGATGTTCGCCCAATTATGGGGCCGAACAAAGGGCGACTTTCGTTAGGGCGTTTTGGAATTCGTGGTGACGAATTGCATCTTTGTATCTATCCCCCTGAAGAAGGTCGCCCCGACGGGATTGCTCCAAGCGAAGAAGAACAACCCGGACGGATGATCCTTCGACGCACCTAAACCCTTCTGCAATCGTTGAAATTTTATCGGCCAAATACAACCGATAAGTCTACCGGTCGTTGTTCTTGATAAAAGTGTCGAACAGCGATTAGGCGTTCGGGATGGGTGGGATGGTAGGTATGAATTACACGCCATTGCTTACGCCAGTATTCGGAAATTCGTATTGGCCCTTGAGCTTGGGGATCATGCACGAACTCGCCAGCCACCACAACACAATGCAGCGTTCTCCATTTCCAAGGTTGACGAATCACGACAAGAATGGGGTACTCTTTTGGGGTCAACTTTGCAATAGGACGATACCAACCAAACTTGGGGTTACGCCATGAAACACCGGTCGTCGCCTCTAAAATCACGATGACTTCCAAAGGCAAAGCACCTTTCGTTGCACAGATAGCAGGGCTACGCTGAAGAGCTATTTCGTAGGGTATCTCGGCAATCATCGCCGCACACGCAATGGAACAATCCATCGGCCCGCGTTGAGCCACATGACGAATATCACTCATGTTTGGTAGCTCCGTTTTCGTCGGTGTGAGTTTGTATTTTATCCTCTGACAGACACAAACTCAAGTTCTGGTACGTTCAAACATCTATTTTCGTTGGGCGTGTCCCTTGAAATCGATCATTGAGGGTTCGTTCAAATTCCTCGCGTGCGGCCGTGTCTGGGAATGCACTCGATGGGATGACAATGGCGATCAACGGAGCCAGAAAAATCAACGTTCTATCGGGGGTCTGTTCGATTCGTAGCACATCTGCCCATGCGACTTTTGCCGTGAGAATTGGGCCGACCTCTTCGATATGGTGTTCATCGAGTGTCAGTGTGGTCGGTCCAACGAGACCACAAAGAGTTTCCTCTGTGAGTATTGATTTGAAGAAAGATCGCTGATATCGACGATAAAGCCACGGCAGGGAAATCGTCAAGACCGCAGCGAATGCGGCATAACCCAGATACCCAAAATTACGATCTCCCTGTTTCACATAAAACAAGATCGCACTGAACCAAGCCAACGCACAGATAGCAAAATATGCAAAGATCAGAAAACGACGGGACACAAGCGAACCGCTTGCGAAACGATCTAGTTTGGCAATCTGGTCTGCCGGAGTGGTCACATATTCGAGTCGCAAGCTCATCCCTTATCCTCTAAGAAACATGTGTGCATTCAAGGGACAAGGGACGAAGAAAATCTCGCAAGCTCCTCCTCGAAAAAAGGAGGGACTCGCTTTTCTTTTTCCTCAATCTACAATTCCTTTATGCGAATTTACCTCTCTACTCTGTTAGTATTTTCCCTGTGTGGGCTTTCCGTTGCGGACGAGAAGCTCAAGGGGATTGCATGCCGGTCGGTTCACTTGGGTTACACTGCGGAGGCGGGTAACGCCTTCTACATCGAAGCCAAAGTGCAAAAATCGGCGGACGGGACCTACTTCTGTGCCGTCGGTTTTAACTCCGGTTACTTCGGTATTCAGGAACTTGCGAACGGCAAAAAGCTGGTTATCTTCAGTGTGTGGGACCCGACATCGGGCGACGATCCGAAAAAGGTACCCGAAGAAAAGAAGGTCAAACAACTCCACAAAGACGAATCCGTGCGGGTTGGGCGTTTCGGTGGCGAAGGGACCGGTGGACAATCCTTCTTCGATTACGAATGGAAGGTTGGTGAGACCTATCGCTTTTTGGTCACTGCCACACCCGTTGAGAAAGAACCAGATCGCGTAGCGTTTGCAGGATACTTCTACATCCCCGAAAAGAAAGAGTGGAAGCACCTTGTGACCTTCTCGACTATCACCGAGAAAAAGACCCTCGGGGGCTATTATTCCTTTGTGGAAGACTTCCGACGTAACAAGGTTTCGACAACAAAGACCCGTGAAGCCGAATACGGAAACGCATGGGTTCACACAACCAAAAACGAATGGAAGCCCGTTACCGAAGCACGCTTTACGGGTGATAGTAACCCTGTCACGAATATCGATGCCGGTTTGAATAAAGACAAGAACCGATTCTATTTAATGACGGGTGGCGACATCGAGAACAAGACCACGAAGTTGAAAGATAAAATCCCGCTCCCGAAAGAAACAAAGCTCACTCAACCGGCCGATTTACCGATCAAGTGAGCCTTGCGAATTAACTTGGTGCGTGCGAATTATTTCTTTTCGTAATCGCCTTCGATGGCGGACTTGGCTTCGGCGGGAAGGTCGTCCCCTTCGAGGTCGGACATGGTCACTTTCTTTTCGGTGGTCTTGAGCTTGAAGCTGAACTTGTAGCCTTTGGGTTTCACACCGATACCGTCATCTTCGACGCCCGTGATTTCGCATTTGTAGACGCCGTCTTTTTCGGTGTATTTGACGTCCATCTTGGCGGTTTTACCGTCGGTCTTCAGCGTCAGAACCAAGAGTTCGTCTTTGGCAAAGTCCAGAACGAGTTCGTTTCCGCCACCATTCTTTTCGTACTTCCCTTTGGGTTTAACGGCTTTCTCTTCGGCCACACCGAAGCTGACGCACAACAGGGTTAGGGTGATTGCAAGCAAACGCATTTTTCAACTCCTTGAAAAGGTGATATGTTCAGGCAACGAGATTTTAGGAAAGCAATCAAGAAGAAAGAAGGGCAAGTGTGAGAAGATTGAATGAGCTTGCGGATCGCGTTCAGAAATCCAAGACAGATTGAACCGCAAAGACGCAGAGAAGACAGCAAAGAGCAAGCAGATAATGAACAAATCGGTAGTCTTGACCAGACAGAACGTGTCGGAACTCCTTGCAATTGCCTCTTTTCTTTCTCGACTGTCTTCTTTGCGTCTTTGCGGTTCAATCCACTCTTTCTCTCATACAATGTTTCTGTCGCCATGTCGGGTTGTGAATTTGCGAAACTCAAGAGGAGATTCGTTTATGTCGGCCACACGTCCCGAAGTCATCATCTCTCATTCCGATGAGTTGCTCGATTGCCTTGCGGAATTGCAAGAAGAACCGCAGATCGCTTTTGATACCGAGTTTATTGGCGAGCAAACGTATATCCCTCATCTCTGTCTGGTTCAGGTTGCTACTCGGAAAAAACTTTACCTCATCGATCCTCTTAAATGTGGTTCGCTCGACGATTTCTGGAATCTGGTCACTTCGCCGGGTAAAGAAATTATCGTCCATTCGGGTCGAGAGGAAATGCGGATTTGCCAGCGTGGTTGCGGAAGGGTTCCCGAAAATCTGGTCGATGTGCAGATAGGTTGCGGTCTCGTCGGGCATGGATACCCGCTCAATTATGCAAGCATTGTCCAGAAGACAACCAAGCAATCGATCAACAAAAGCGAGACCCTAACCGATTGGGCGCACCGGCCTTTGACAAAGGAACAAATACGCTACGCCTTCGAGGATGTACGCGACCTTCTCCAAGTCTGGGATGCCTTGACCAAGCAGCTTGCCAAGCACAAGCGAATCGAGTGGGCCAAAGAAGACTTTGCGACCTTTCGTAAAAAGGCTTTGATCGAAGAAGAGGAAGTTGAGCGTTGGCGACGGCTTAAGGGGATTGGTGCATTCAACCGGCGTCGCTTGGGGATATTGCGGGCCGTGTACTTGTGGCGTGAGGATGAGGCGTATCGGCTCAATCGACCGGCTCGCTTTGTCTTGCGAGACGATCTGGTTGTCGAAATTGCCAAACGCAACCCGCAACGCGATTCCGATATTCGCAACCTTCGCGGAGTGGGCCGACTCGATACGCAATCCCTTCTCGATGCGGTTTCGCAAGCAAACGATATTCCTGAACGCGACCTTCCCAAAGAACCCGAACGGGATTTCGAGTCCCCCAGCTTGAACCAAACGGTCAGCGTATTGAACCTTGTGTTAAGCGATTGGTGCAACACAAATTCCGTTGCTCAACAGATCGTCTCCACAACATCAGACGTTCGCAAACTCGTTAAAGCATGGAGCGAAGGGTCCCCCCCACCCGATGACTGTGCCTTCTCAAAGGGTTGGCGTGCCGAGTACGTTTACCCGTTTATCAAAGATGTCCTTGATGGGAAAGTGAGTTTCAAAATGCTCCCCCCTAATCAAGAAGGAGCCTTCGAGTACATCCGCGAATCGGAAGGAAAGGGGTAAGATCAACGACTGAAATTTATTTGATTCCTCAAACGATTGGAGGGTTGTCGATCTTGTTTTCTTAAATGATATAATTAAAACACTTCCCACCTTTGCGAGGCTCTCCCATGCCTGAACCTTTTTCAACCGATCCTGATCGAACAGAGTCTGCCCCACTCACACCCGATACCCAAACCCTTGCCCCGCCACCTCGGCAAAATTTATCGGCTTCAAACGATGCTCACCTTCCGGAAATCAAGGGGTACGAACTTATCCGCGAGATTGCACGTGGCGGAATGGGACGTGTTCTCGAAGGTCGGGAACTCCTTTTGAATCGAGAGGTTGCGGTCAAGGTTTTACTTCCCAATACAAGGGACGACCGTTTCGTTCTGGAATCGAGAATCACGGCTCAACTTCCGCACCCGAACATCCCGCCGGTGTACGCTCTGGGTACGCTCGATGATGGCTCGCCTTATCTGGTGATGAAGCTCATTCATGGCAGAACGCTTGCTCAAGAGTTGAAGAATCGTGCGGAGTCTAAATCCTCGGATTGGTTAGGGGTGTTTGAACAGATTTGCCTTGCGGTCGGGTTTGCCCATTCTAAGGGGATCATTCATCGTGACCTTAAGCCCGCAAACGTGATGGTCGGTGAGTTTGGCGAAGTGCAAGTGATGGATTGGGGGCTTGCGAAAAGCCTTCTCGTTCCTGATTCTGATATCCCTTATCCCGAAGCTCTTCCTTCGTCGGGTGAGGAACTCACCGTGCAAGGTTCCGTTATGGGAACCCCTGCGTATATGGCCCCTGAGCAAGCACGCGGGGAAACGCTCGACTATCGGGCCGATGTGTTTTCTCTGGGCGGTATCCTCTGTGCCATCCTGACGGGGTATCCTCCTTTTTCGGGGGCAAGTGTTAAAGAAATTCTTGTCAAGGCTGCGGAGGGGTTTACTCAAGAATCTCTACGAAATCTCGATGCGTCCGGCGTCGAACCTGACCTTATCGCGATTGCGAAAAAGTGCTTGCAACCTTCTCCGAACCAACGTTATTCTAACGCACTCGAAGTGGCGAAAGCCGTTGCGAATTATCGGGCGAATCTGGAATTACGGTTACGCGAAGCCGAACGCCAACGGGCTGCGGAGGAAGCCAAAGCCAACGAGTTACGCAAACGCCGACGGGTGCAACTTGGCTTGGCAGCCTCGGTGGTACTCCTTCTGGTTGCGGGTATTTTCGGGGTCGTTGTTTCTTCGTTATGGAGAACCGCCGAAAACAATCGAGCAACCGCCGAAACACAACGCGACCTTGCCGACATCGCCAAAGGGGAAGCCCTCACCGCTCAAGGGATCGCCGACGAGCAAAGGAAAATCGCGGAGGAACGAAAGGGTATTGCTGATAAAGCGAAAGACGCCGCCGACCAAGCGAAAGAGAACGCCCTTCAACAAAAAGGGATTGCTGAAGGAGCAAAAGAAGAAGCCCTGAAAGCGAAAGAGGTTGCAGAGAAAGCCCAACTTGCGGAAGCGACGGCCAAGAAGAAACTCGCCGTGTTTGAATATGGAAACGCCATGCGGGTTGCCCATCAAGAATTACGCGACGGGAACGCTACCGCCACACGAAGTGCCTTAGCAGGGGCCGATCCGCAGTTCAAAAATTGGGAATGGCATTTTCTCAATCGTTTGAGTGACCTTTCGCAAATAACTATCGAAGGTCACAAAGACATCGTAACCAGTCTGGCATTTAGTAACGATGGTTCACGAATTATTTCTGGGAGCATGGATAAAACGGCAAAGGTTTGGGATACTGTTACGGGTAAAGAAATCCTCACACTTAAGGAGCATAACGGAGCAATCACGTCGGTATCGTTTAACAAAGAGGGAACCCGAATTATTACGGGGAGCATCGACAACACAGCCAAGATATGGGACGCTAAAACAGGTGAAGTGATTTTGACGTTCAAAGGTCACAAAACTCTGGTTCTTTGGGCTTCTTTTAGTCCCGATGGAACACAGGCAGTCAGTGCAAGCCCTCTTGGGAACGTGAAAGTGTGGGATACAAAAACCGGAGATGAAATCACGACTTACGGCGACGAACATTTGCAACCTCGTTCCGTTTCATGGAGTCCGGATGGGAGTAAAATTCTCATTGTTGCCACTCTTGTGATTCAACTCGATCCGAAGACGAAAAAAACGATTACAAATATCAAACCCGAAAGTTCGAGTGCATCGGGTTGCTACAGTCCAGATGGTACACAAATTCTCGTTTCCGGCGGTCTAAACGCTAAACTCTATGATGCCAAAACGGGGATGGAGTTGAAGACATTCAAAGGACATACAAGTTCTCTCAGTTCGGCATCGTTCAATTCTAAGGGAACACAAATTCTGACCAGCAGCGCAGACCGAACCACCAAGATATGGGATGTTAAAGAAGGAACCGAGATTCAAACGTTGAAGGGACATACCGACATTGTGACTACCGCAGTTTTTCACCCCGAAGGAAACAAGGTCGCCACTGCAAGTCGAGATAAAACGGTCAAGATTTGGAGCCTCGGCGGCGGAACCGAGATGCTTGTTTTGAAGGGGCATACCGACAAGGTCAATGCTTTCCGTTTCAGTCCGGATGGAACCAAACTGGTAACCGCAAGCACAGATAAGACCGCCAAAATTTGGGACGTGAAAACAGGAGCGGAACTCCTCACACTCAAAGGACATACCGAGGCGATTCGATCCATTGCGTTTCACCCCGACGGGACAAAGGTTCTTACCGGCAGTGTCG
>VYLT01000417.1_pt1 | contig 22921 bp, 17 predicted proteins | sample 5114261 | NCBI WGS metagenome assembly VYLT01 (sample SAMN12291815, study PRJNA351875) | freshwater metagenome | isolation source: freshwater lake | place: USA: Michigan, Little Long Lake | collected 2011-07-12 | reverse complement strand
TCGTGCCAATCTTTGAGGTAGCCGGTTTGCGAACCTTCTCGGCAGCCTCGATTGTGCTGGCAATTTCTTTTTGCAGAAACGTCATATAGTCGGGATCGATTCCGGAGTTAAACGGGCTTGAGCCCCAAAGACCCATCGTGTCTGGCCCTTCGTGATTGTGTGTCGCCGACACGCAAACGAAATCGTAACCCTTGATCGATTTACGAACTTCAACGACCACATCGTTAAAGAGCCCAACGACATCAACGCTGACAAGAGCAATCTTCGTTTTGCCATCCGAAAGCACGACCGCCCGTGCCATGATCGGGTCGGCGATCTTGGTCGCCTTGCGATTGTTTCCGAAACCTGCCATGTAAACGGGTTTCTTCGGATCGAGCTTGGGAGAGACATCTTTTTCCGCAAAACCAACACTGAGTTCCGCCCCAAACGCTACGCTGCTTTCGACATGGAAGCAACTGAGCGTGAAGGCAAAGGCGAGGATAATGGGAACTGTAACGGGTCGAAGGTTTCGACGCATGGCACACCTTGAGGGATGATCTTTGGGAGAGTTTGCGAAGTCGCTTGCGAACCCACTGCCAAAAGGCATTCGGCATACCCGAGCCATCCTCCAATGAGCGTCAGAGGACGGGCAACGGCACTTTTCGTTAGCAAACTCTTCCACCCCATTCTACGCCCCTGACTCTTAGCAAGGGAGTGCGATTTTCGCAACCATTCTGGGTGACGCACACCTTGCACCTTATCGACCGCAAAGCCTGCTTTGTGCATCATGGCTGTGAGTGTGTGTGAATCGAAATGGGTGAGGTGACGGGGAACATCGGCCCCAAACCAATTCTCGCGGAACAGCTTCGCACCAATAGCCCGACGATTCGGCACCACGATATAAATCTTTCCTTCCGGTGTCAGCAAGCGTTGTGCTTCGACCAGTGCGCCCAATGGGTCCGGCAAATGCTCTAATGATGCCCAAAATGTAATCGCAGAGAAATAACCACTCGGAAATTGCGGAAAGGGCAACGTCCCTTCGAATGCCGGTAAATGATGCTCGTCACGCACAACGCGAACGGCTTCGCTTGAAAGATCAAGCCCAACGACGTGCCAACCTTGCTCCGCAGCGTTTGCCAAAAACGTGCCACTCCCACAACCGACATCAAGCAAACGCCGATTGCCAAAAGGCGCAAGGGTCCGACGTTCCACTGCACGCCCTGCAAGACGATCTATCCAACCGCGTTTGCGATGCCGTATTTTCTTAATGCGATAGGGGGCATAGTCGTTTGGGTAATAGTGCGAAAGGCTTTCCGCCGTCGGACGGGGAGAAGTGTAAACCAGATTGCACGATTGGCACTCAATTACCCCAAAAGGGGAATCGTCACTAAGTTCCCAAAAGTTCTTGGCTTTCCCAAATCCACAATGTGGACAAGGGACAACTTCAGTTGATGTGGCGTGCATATGTGTCTCTCCAACGGGTCGTTAGACCTCATCGGAGAAACCTTCCGGCAAACTCTTCTTAAACTAATTTTGAGAGCATGCAAAGTGGAGAAAAATAAGGGTGATCGTCTTTCTTAACTTGTGACATTTATCAGCTCGTCGTAAATTGCCCGTATTTCTTGCATGTGGCTTTTTAACTCACTCAAAAAGGGTTCGGATGCGGGTGGGGTGTATCCTAATCTTCGTGCGAATTGTTCGAGATTTTGCGGGATATCGGGATATTCATTTAACGGCCGATTGGTGACAATGCGTAACTTGGCTTCGGCCCGTCGCAAAAACGAATACCCCCTATCCAATATGCGATGTTGAATGGGTTTAATTATTTTTTCTTGTAACAGGAGCTCTAAAATCTCCCAAGTGTTGGTTGCGTTCCATCGATGATGCTCGCCACCGAGTGCAAGTAACTTCGATTGAATTAAAAACTCGACATCGGCAAGACCTCCGCGTGCCCGTTTAAGGCTGCGTGGCGATGCCGTCGATTCTAATCTCACTCGCATTTGTTTTGTGTCTGCAAGCTCCTGTTCTGCAAACGGGCTTCCCCATAAGCAATGCTCACGAAGTTTGGCCCAATCGGGTAGCTCGCCCCAAACAGGTCTTGCACGGGTTAAACTAAGTCGCTCCCATGTTTGCGACCCGCCACCTGCGTAGTATCGGGCAAATTCATCCTGCGAAACGACCAACGTACCCGATTGCCCTGTTGGGCGAAGTCGCATATCGATTTCGTATAATTTCCCACCCGGCCCTAATTGAGATAATCGTTTAATCCAACGTCGCACAAACTCAGTATGGAACTGCGAATAATCGATCATTCGTTTACCCGTTGTGCGACCTTCGCCGGAATAAATTAACACTAAATCCAAATCGCTGTGATAACTCATTTCCCGACCACCAAGTTTACCCATTGCGACTAACACCGCCGGACAAGGGGTCCCATACATCTCGACCATTTCTTGATATTCTTGCTCGCACACCTGCTGTAAAATCACATCGGCAAGGTCGGAAAGCTCCGAGGTTGTTTCGCGGATGCTATCCTTTCCTTGCAAGTCTCGAACGGCAATTCGGAGAAATTCTTTATCCTGAAAACTGTGATAAATCGGCTCACGGGTATCCCAACCGCTTGTTCCTTTTAGGAGTTGGTTCATCTCGGTTTGAAGATCGTGCAGCGACCTCGGACGATTGAGAATCAGGGAATCCAATAACTCGTCAATCATACCGGGATTGTTAACGAGCATTTGGGCAAGGAACGGGCTATCGCAAATGTCTACATAGAGTTTTAAGCTGGCACTATGGAAGCTAAATAACTCGTATAACACCGCTTTTCCGCCAAGCGATGCGGTCACCCGTTCGAGTTGATTTAATGCTTGATCGGGGTCTGGTGTTTCGGAAAGGACTTTCAATAATCGCGGAGCAATACTCGCCAGAAAATGGCGACAACGTCGGGTCGATAAAAAGCGTTGCTCTTGGGCCAGTAATGTTAAATTACGCCATGCTGATTCGATATCTCGAAATTGATATTTACTCAAGACACTTTGAATCGATTGCTGATCGGGGTCGGGTTCAAGAATCAGGTCCGATTCCGGCTCAGACGTGGAAGTATCGGTAAACGCAAGGTGCAAAAGGTGATCGAGAATCGTTCGATTAAAACGGGTCTTTTCGTGATAATCGAGCATGAATTGTTCAAGGGGTTCTATCAATAAATCACGGGTCTCGAAACTAGGAGCAACTGGGGGTTCGTCGAGAATGGAGTGCTTTTGGGGTGCAAGCTCCCCTATCGCCCGTTGGGAAAGTTCGGCCAATTCCCGTTGCGTATTCGGCTTCGGGTAACCTAAACGTCTTGCAAAATTCGCTAACTGTTGTTGGTTTTCGGGAAGTTGATGGGTTTGCAAATCGAATTGAATTTGCAATCGGTGTTCGACGATTCGTAAGAACCGATACGACTCATCAAGCCCGCGTGCTTCAGTATCGGTCAGACACCCTGCAATCTCCAGTGCCTGTATCGCCCCCATCGTGTCCCGTTGCCGAACCGTGAGGAGATCGCCTCCGTTGAGTAACTGAAGAAACTGAATCGTAAATTCGATATCCCGAATTCCCCCGCGACCCGTTTTAACCTCCCGTGTCTCCGACCCACTCTTCTGAACCTTTTGTTCGATGCGACGTTTCATCGCCTTGATATCGTTAATTTCCGAAAAGCTCAAGAATCGTTTATAAATAAAAGGTTCAATCATTCGGCAAAATTCTTGCCCAAAGGAAATATCGCCTGCAACCGGTCGGAGTTTAATCAACGCTTGGCGTTCCCACGTTCTGCCGAGCGTATCGTAATAATCAATCGTACTGGAAAGTGAGCGTGCGAGAGGCCCGTGGTGACCTTCGGGGCGTAAACGTAAATCGACCCGGTAGGCTTGACCGTTCTCACTATGAGACGCCAGATATTTCACCATCTCACTGGCGACCCGTGAATAAAACTCGACAAGGTCCATTCCATACTTGGAGTTTGTGCGACCTTCTTCGTCATAAATTAACATTAAATCGATGTCGCTGGAATAATTTAATTCCTGCCCACCAAGTTTACCGAAGGCAAAAATCGTTGCTTTGGAAGGTTGTCCCCCGCGTGTCACCGGTGACCCGTAACGCTGACACGCAAGCCGAAATGCCCGCAGATAGGCTGCATTGATAGCGACATCGGCCACCCGTGAAAGATCGAGTATGATTTCTTCTAAAGGGCGATCTCGCAAAATATCGTTAGCGCCAATTCGCAAAAGGTTCATCAAACGAAATTCGCGTAATCCGCGTAGTGCCCTGCTTTCTTCACCCGTTTCCACAACGTCGCGTAGCAATTGTTCGGCAAGATTTTCGGTTGTTGGGGTTCCACGCAAGGGAATATAAATTTGCTCCATCCAACGAGGAAATCGACACAGTAAATCGGCAAGGAACGGGGAACTTCCCATAAGCTGAATCACGTCGGGAAGCAACGGGGTACGCCACGAAAATAATATCCCCCAATACTCGGAGATAATGGGTTGAGTGAGAAATCGTTCCAGATCGTTGAGAACGGCATCGGCTTCGGGAAGGTGCGGAAGTTTCTCGTCTAAAAAATGCAAAAAGCTCTGATGCAAAGAGTAGGGTAATTGTTGGAATATCCCCTCAAGGTTACGATCCGCCCGCACGGGATCGGTGATATTCCAACTGGCAGAAATAGCATCCATAAGGAGATTATATTTAGCGGGAAGGATTACTCCTCTTCGAGGCCGAGTTGCTTAACAATCTTGCGGAGTTGGGAACGCATTTTGGGGAGCTTTTCGAGTGTGGCGAGGATTTGCAATTCTTCGCGCAGAGGTTTTGGTGGGCTTCCGAGAAGCATTTGTCCGGGAGGGACTTCGCTATGGACACCCGATTTAGCACCGATCATCGTCTTGGCGCCGATCTTTGAATGATCGGCGACGCCGACTTGTCCCGCAAGAACCACATAGTCACCCGTCGTCACGGACCCTGCAAGGGCAACGTGACCCGCGAAGATATTATGTTCGCCAATCTGACAGTTGTGGGCGATCTGGCAATGATTATCAATCTTGGTTCCTTTGCCGATTCGTGTACTCCCGAAGGTCGCACGGTCAATAGTTACGCACGCCCCTATCTCGACATCGTCCCCCAGCACCACATTTCCGACCTGCGGAATTTTGACGTGCATCCCCTTGAGATTGCGATAGCCAAACCCGTCCGCGCCGATCACCGAATTCCCGTGAATAATCACCCGATGACCAAGAATACAGCCATCGTAAACTGAGACGTTTGGCCCGACCCAGACGCTGCTACCTAGCCGGCAATGTGCCCCAAGATAAACGCCGTGCATCAAGGTTGTGCAATCGCCAATCTCGCACCCTTCACCGACTGAAACAAACGGCCCGATAACCACACTTTTTCCAAGCATCGCAGTGGGGTGAATGAACGCCGTTGGATGAATACCAGAAAGCGGTTCTTTCGGTTTAACGTGCAATCGCTGAACAATCGAGACGAACGCAGAAAGCCCATCTTCCACACGGATAAGGGTCTTATCTTTTTGCACATTGGTCGAAATAACGAGCGATTGAGGGGCAACCACAACCATTGCTCGCGATTCTTCGAGTTGCCCCAAATTCTTCTCGGAGAGGACAACCGAGATTTCGTTCTCTGTTGGGCTCTCGTTTAATGGTTTGGCAGCGATGATACTCCGGTTGGCATCCCCTTCAATGGTTCCGCCAACCCAATCGGCAATCTCTTGAGCAGTAAACGTCACAAAATCCCCTTTCGCGAAATCCAATCGTGCGGTTGGCTCTACCCACTTCCCGTTCGAGCCGTGTTATGATTGTCCCGCCCAGATTACCTAGTCAGGAAATCCATCGGCAGGGGGCTTGAAGGGAACCTAGCGATTTTGGAGACCGAAATCGCTAAAGTAGTTGCTATGCGTGTTGCAATCCTTACAGGTTCTGGCGGTTGGCATATCCGCGACCTTCAACGGGCCGGAAGCGAGCTAGGCTACTCAGTGGACGTAGTGAACTTTTGTTCCCTACAGGGGCATCTCTCTCCCTTCATATTTACTGTACCTAACTTTGCGAATTTCGACAGTCTGATAATTCGGACAATGCCTTTGGGCACCCTCGATCAAATCATCTTCCGAATGAACTTGCTGCAAGGTTGGGCCTCCGCGGGCTATCATATCGTCAATAGTCCCCCGTCGTTAGAACTCTGCATCGATAAATTCTTATCGCTGCTCCGCCTTCAGCAAATGGGGATACCCGTTCCGAAAACGATTGCTTGCGAGAGCACCGACGACGCGATGAACGCCTTTGCATCTCTTGGAAGCGACGTGGTTGTCAAACCTGTGTTTGGTTCGGAAGGGCGTGGCCTGATACGCCTGACCGATACCGAAACGGCGTGGCGTACTTTCAAGGCAATTGAGAAAATGCAATCGCTGATTTATCTGCAAGAGTTTATTCCGCACGGAGGTTGGGATATTCGAGCCTTTGTGCTTCAAGGGAAAATCCTCGGGGCTATCCGTCGCAATAACCCGCTCGACTGGCGAACCAACGTCGCACAAGGGGCCACTGCCGAGCCGTATGAACTCACCCACACCGAGAGTGATCTTGCGTTACGGGCTGCCCACGCAATGGGGACACACGTTGCGGGGGTAGACCTGCTTCCGTGCGGTGAGAAACGCCTTGTTGTCGAAGTGAATGGCGTACCCGGTTGGAAAGCCCTTTCGCAAACGCTGCAAATCGATGTTGCGAAGGAATTGCTCCTCTCGTTACGCAAGCCAAATCCTGTTTCGCCACCGGAATACGCTTACCTTGCGTGCCTTTGGGAAGCGACTGCCCGAAAAGCGGGGAACGTCCACCCGTCCGCGAGCTTTGCAAATATGGGGTACACTGATTTCGTCCGCAGTGCCGAAGCGACTGCCCCAGAAATGGCAAAGGCTCCTTCGCGTTCATTGGGCGAGAATGTTCTGGCGAGTATCCGGGCAACCAAACGGGGTGTGCAACCGAATACCAATTTGGGTATCGTGCTGTTGTTAGCTCCGTTGGCGATGGTTCCCGAAGGGGTTCCCCTACGCGAAGGGGTCGAAAAGGTTTTGGCAAGCACAACGATTCACGACAGCGAATTGGTCTTCGAGGCCATTCGTTTAGCAATCCCTGGCGGGTTGGGAAAATCCGATAAACAAGACGTGAGCGACCGACCAACCCTTCCCCTTCGTGAAATTATGGGTTTTGCAACGGATCGGGATAACATCGCACGGCAGTACCAAAATGGTTTCGCCGACGTTTTCGAGATTGGTTTACCGGCCCTTCTCGAATGTTTCGAGAAAACCAGAAAGCTCGAACCGAGTATCCAATACTGCCAATTGAAGCTGCTGCAAGCTCTACCCGATACCTTAATTGCCCGCAAGTTAGGCATAGAAGAGGCCCAAAAAGCAAGCCAATTCGCGTCCGAGGTTTTAGCACAAGGTTTCCCCGAAAGTGAGCAGTCCCAATTACTTTATCGGGAGTTCGACACCTATTTGCGTGCAAGGGGTAACCAACGAAATCCCGGAACAACGGCAGATTTAGTGACCGCTTGCTTGTATGTTGGACTGCGGACGCATAGGATTGATAAGTCAGCAGTGTTGTAGAAATTGTTTCCCCTGTACGAGTTAGAGTATCATGCCACGCGAGCGGTTTACGGTCCGCGTTACCAAAGACTATCTGGTGTTCTGTTCAGGGCACTTCATTACTTACGAAGGTTCCGAATGCGAACGACTGCACGGCCACAACTATCGGGTCGCAGTGGAGGTCGTTGCGCCCCTTGACGAAAACCATTACGCTTTCGACTTTATCGCACTCAAGAACATCATGCGAAAGCTGACCGATGAGCTCGACCACTACATGCTACTCCCCACGAAAAGCAAGCTCATACGGGTCGAAGAAACGGGCAAAAGCATCCGGGCTGCGTTCAAAGATAAGGAATGGATTTTCCCGAAAAGCGATTGTGTGCTACTCCCCATTGCCAACACCACCGCCGAGCTTCTGGCAAAGTATCTCACCGAACGCCTGCTCGACGAGTTGAAGCAAAAGCACAACTTCACCCCCGACATTTGCCGAATGGAGGTCGAAGAGAGTTTCGGCCAAGTGGCAACCTATGAAGTTGCGAACACCTAATCCCCTCGATACTCGTTCAGCCAAATTTCGTAAACTAATTCCCTATCCTTTTGAAGCAAACGACAGCGAGAGATTTCTATGGATCGTGTTTTTGTGACCCGTCGGATTCCGGATTTCGGGTTGGAGATGATGGCTCCTCATTGCGAATTGGAAGTGTGGCCCGAATTACTTCCACCTTCGCCAGAGATTCTTCGTGAAAAGGTCAAGGATTGCGTCGGGTTGGTCTCTCTTCTGACGGACAAGATCGACGCTCAGTTGATGGATGCTGCTCCGATGCTTCGTATCATCAGCAACTTTGCCGTTGGGGTGAATAACATCGATCTGCCTGCTGCAACGCAAAGGGGTATCCCAGTCGGGAATACGCCGGGGGTACTCACCGAAGCAACCGCAGATATCGCAGTGACCCTGTTACTAGCTGCGACCCGTCGGCTTGGCGAAAGTCTGATTGATGCAAAAGAAGGCCGTTGGCTAACGTGGGACCCGCGAGGGTGGTTGGGACAGGATTTGTCGGGGCGAACCCTCGGCATTGTCGGGATGGGGCGTATCGGTCTGGCGACTGCCAAGCGTTTGCACGCTGCTCGGGGAATCGGATTTTGTCTCTGTTCACTGCGACCTCAACCCCGAAACAAAGGGGCTATTTGGGAAGTCGCAATTCCGCAAAATGAAATCGACTGCGGTGTTTGTAAATACTTCGCGTGGTCCGGTTGTCGATCAAGCTGCCCTTGCGGAAGCCCTTCGCAAGGGTACCATCTTTGCTGCCGGTTTGGATGTGACCGATCCCGAACCCCTCCCCCCAACACACGAACTCTTCTCGTTGTCTAACTGCGTAATCGCTCCGCACATCGCCAGTGCAACTGTTCACACACGGGACGAAATGGCTCGTATCTGTGCCGAAAACCTCGTTGCAGGTCTTTACGGCAAGGAGCTTACTTCGTGTGTCAACCCGCAAGTTTATTTCCAACCCCCGACCGAAGGCCAAGTATAAACAAGATTCGTTGGCGACAACCCGCTACTCAGATTGCTCAAAAACGGGGTTATTGGCAGGCCAACCGCGTGGCTCTTCCAGCACATCGCCAATGGGGAGAGTGTCGATTTCGCCGTTCATGTATTGTTTCATCAAACGGTCGTACAGTAAAAGGTAAATTGCTGCTCCGAGGTTGGTGCAATGGCGTGTCGGGATAAACACACGCCGATGACACAACCCGCGAACCCCCTGCGGAACGCTACCGTCTTCGGGACCGAATAAATACACCGCATTCGGCGGGTGTTCAAACGAAAGGAGATTTTCCGAGTTCGGCAAAAGCTCGACCGCAATGGGTACGGCGTCGTTAAAATACTCGAGAGGTTGATCTTCGAGAATGATGTCCACGTCTTTGAAACCTTTCATGCGCTCTTCGCGTGGAATGCGTTTTTGGTCCCAAACTCGCTCGGCACAACGCTTCCCAGTTACCCACACTTGCGACACCCCAAAGCATGAAGCTGCCCGCACGGCTGCCCCGACGTTAAAGGGGTCTCGCGGATCGTGCATGATGATTGCCGGAAAAACACCGGGCAAGGCATACTTAAAAGGCCACGGGTCCGACGCAGGTTTTTCTTCCGGCATGTTTACTTCCTTCGAGATTTCACCGATGGACCTTTTGTAGCAAACTCCGTTAAACACAAAAGCCAAAAATCCGATTCCCGAAAAACCTTTGTTGGATAGAATTGCTTTACCTCTTATTGGAGAATGCAATGAAACGGATGATGGGCCTCACCTTCGGCCTTCTGAGCATGAGCATGTTAGCTTATGCTGCCGAACCACCCAAAGTTGGCGACGCGGTTCCGGATGTTCCCTTGAGTGCAACGCAGATCGAGTCACTCAAAAAGGACGCTAAAGCCGTGAGCTTGAAAGACCTTCAAGGCAAAGTGGTCGTGCTGTTCTACTACCCCAAAGCGGATACGCCGGGATGTACCAAAGAGTCCTGCGGGTTCCGCGACCTTCAAAAGGATTTCGATAAACTCGGCGTCGTGGTGATTGGTTTCAGTGCCGATAACCTCGAAGCACAAAGCAAATTCACCGACAAATACAAACTCACAACTCCTCTGTTTGCCGACCCAGACAAGAAGTTGATGACCGCTCTCGGGGTGAAAGCTCGTTCGACATGGATCATCGGTAAGGACGGCAAGATTCTCAAAATCTACGACAAAGTAAACGCCGAGAAACACCCCGCCGAAGTGATCGAATTCGTCAAATCGCTGGACAAAGACAAGAAGTAAAGTGATTACTCGCCCACTCGCCCACACCTATTTTTTTGTACCCACTATCAACTACCCACATGACTGATCTCAACGTCTCGATTCATCTCACCCGTTTGGCCCAGAGTGAGCCGAATCGGGCTGCGATCCATTTTCCGGTCGGGCGTGATTACCAGACGATTACCTTTGCCGAACTCGATTTACTTTCGTCGCAATTGGCATCGGGTTTATTGAAGCTCGGATTTGAACGGGGGATGCGAACCGTGTTGATGGTTCCCCCGTCCCGTGAGTTTTTTGCGTTGACGTTTGCTCTGTTCAAAGCGGGCATCGTCCCCGTGATGATCGATCCGGGGATGGGTATTCGCAACCTCGGCAAGTGTCTGGCCCAAGCGAAACCGACCGGTTTTATCGGTATTCCGAAAGCTCATCTCGCTCGCAGAATTTTAGGTTGGAGTCGCGGGACAATTCAACGCACGGTTACAACGGGTTCGCGTTTCTGGGGCGGGCAACACTCCATCAGACACGTAATTGAGCAAGGTGTGGGCGATTTCGCTCCGATCATTCCCGATGCCGACGAAATTGCTGCAATCTTGTTCACGTCGGGGAGTACGGGGATAGCGAAGGGGGTCGTTTATCCGCATCGCATTTTTGCTGCCCAAGTCGAGTTACTCAAACGGGTGTACGGCATTCAATCGGGTGAGATCGACCTTTCGACGTTTCCCCTTTTTGCACTTTTTGGACCTGCACTCGGGATGACTTCCGTTGTCCCTGATATGGACCCGACCCGTCCTGCCGAAGTGAACCCCGAAAAGATTCTCCGAGCAATCGAACGCTATTCGGTCACCAATCTTTTCGGCTCACCGGCGTTGATAAACCGCTTGGGGCGATATGCAGAAGGCAAAACCATCAAGCTCCCGACGATACGACGGGTACTCTCGGCAGGCGCTCCCGTGCCCGCTAGGGTCATCGAGAAATTCGTGCGAGTGCTGCCCGAAGGGGTCTCGTTATACACCCCCTATGGAGCAACGGAATCCCTTCCGGTCGCAAACATGGGGAGTCACGATATCCTCAGCGAAACCCGTTACCGCACGGAAAACGGCTTCGGGGTGTGCGTCGGTAATCCCGTTCCCGAAGTGCGGATTGCGATTATTCCCATTTCCGATACGCCGATTCCCAGATACTCCACTGAGATGAATTTGCCCGTAAATGAAATTGGTGAGATCGCCGTTTCAGGGCCGATTGTGACCCCTGAGTATTTCGAGAAACCCGATGCCACTGCTCTTGCAAAAATGCACGATGCCAACGGAACTTTGTGGCATCGCATGGGCGATTGTGGTTATCTGGACGAACGTGGAAGGCTCTGGTTCTGCGGACGAAAATCGCATCGCGTCGAAACCAAATCGGAACGGTTATTCACGATCACTTGCGAAGGGATATTTAACACGATAACGGGTATTTATCGCACGGCCCTTGTCGGTGCAACAATCAAAGATGAAATAATTCCCGTGATCTGTGTGGAACTCGAACCAAATGCCAAAATCGATTGGGCGACCCTCGAAAAGCAACTGAAAGAGTTAGCCCAGAAACACTCCCAAACCCAGAGCATCCAGACGTTTCTGTTGCATCCCAAGTTTCCCGTAGACATTCGCCACAATGCGAAGATATTCCGCGAAAAGCTGGCAGTGTGGGCCACCGAGAAACTCGGCGGATAAAATAACTACGAGAGGAAAACCTATGAATATCCCTTCCGAGTTAATCGTTCCCGTTGAGGGTTTTGACACCAATAGCTTGCTCACGTTTTGGCGTTGGCTTGTTTCGCCTGACTATCGTGTGTTATTCGGCACAGCACTCGGTGACCTTTTTTTGCAATCGCCAAACGGTAGCATTTACTGGCTTAATGTTGGTGTGGGCGAACTGGAAGAGGTTGCTCCGACTTTGGAAGAGTTTGAAGAAACCCTTAACGATGAAGATAACTTGAGTATGTGGTTCGGCCCTAACTTAGTTGGTGTTCTGCGATTCTCGGAGAAGGTTCTTCAGAAGGGTGAATGCTATTCCTACATGCAACTGCCAATTCTGGGAGGCGATTACATGCCCTCAAATTTTGAGGTATGTGATCTGGTAACGCATCTGAACAAATGGGGACCAGTCCAAGAAATGATCCACGACCACCCCGACGGCACAACCGTGAGCTTTGAAGTCACCGAGTGAGATAACGCTACTTCCGCTTTTCGGCAATCGGGTTTCCGCCGAAGGTGTGGCCGGTGTGGCACCCCGTGCAGAAGGTGTATCCTCCCGGCCTTGCACCGCTGACGTGGTCGCCGGCGTAGGCGTAGAACTTCGAGCCGGATTTCGATTCGACCTGCACAATTTTTCCTTCCCCGTCTACGCCCACAAGCAACGTCGGCGAACCGATGGGAACGGCTGTTTCAAAAGCATCGCCGTTTCGGATCACAGGGGTTTCGTGTAATTTCTCAAGGGTTCCTCGGACGATTGACTTTTCGGGATCGTCGAAGCGGTCGCGGTGCGAGACATAGAACACAATTTTCTTGATCGATTGGCTTGGGAAAATCGGGAAGATTGGACCTTCGCCGGTTTTTGGTTTCTGACCGGGGAACTCCGCAACCGCTACCGAAGTCAGTTGACGACTCTCCAGTTTTGCGGCTTCCCCTTTATACATTTTCCCATCGCTCAGGGGAATCTCTTTCACGGTGTCTGTGGGCCAAGAGGTCGGCGTGCGAATCAGCCCTGCTTCGATAGGGCGCACATACACGGCTACGGGTTCGGCATCAATCAACTCGGGATCATTAAACAGAAGTGTGATAGGAGTTGATGGTCCGTCTGGTTTGTCCGACCAATCCTCGGTTCCTGCCAGATAAATTCCGTAGTCGTTCGGTTTGCCATCTTTTATGGGACTTGCTGCAAGCACAATCTGTTTTGGTGGAAGGGGACTTGGTGTGGCAAGGCTCAAGGGTCGGTTTTGCTCGTTGTGTGCGGAAAGCCATTTGAGTTGAGATGTTACTGGTTCGGGCAGAACGCTCCCCACCGCGAGGGAACTTGGCGCCGAGTCCACATAGCCTTGCGGACCTTGTGCAACTAACAGCCGTTGCGATTCAGGATTCTCGTTACTTGACGAGAACGGAGCGCCAAGAGTTGGATCGGGTGTCATAAAAACGATATTCCCACTCGCAAGCGGACGGGGCCGCCAAACGGGTTGTGTGACCTTCAGCACTTGGCTAAAGGATTCACCCGATGGGGTGATATTCGCACCAAACCAACGATCTGCGGGGGCAGTTGATTCGGCCTTTGGCGGATTGTGCCGAACGAGTTCCGTACCTGCTGCGTTAATCACTTCGGGTTGATAACTCCACAGCGAGAAAATAATCGACCGATCCGCAGCAATGTAAGGCCAACGATCATTCGACCGATTCGCGGTAAGCGAACGAGGGGTGCCTTTGAGTTCTTTGATCCAAATTTGCGTGGCCCGACGATCTCTTCCTCCGGTATCAGGTTGACGACTCGATGCGAAGATGAGGGTACCATCGGCAAGCGTTGTTGGGTCGATGTCGTCGAAATCGATTTTCTTCCGTTGCTCGTCGCTGAGTTTTTCGCCATTCTCGCCGAACCGCAAAGGAGGGGTTCGCACGCACCCTGTATCGTTGGCTCCGCCAGTGATTTGTTTCAGGTCGGAACCATCGATTCCTACCGAGTAAATCCGGAAGCGTCCACCATCAGCATCGGTCCTTCGGCCCGCAAAATATACGGTTTTTCCATTGGGTGAAATCGAAGGACTCATCACGTCAATTAGGGTTCCGCCATCGGGTAATTTTTTCTCCCAAGTGAGTTCGCGGACTTTGCCCGAAGTGGTAAGGATTCGCAAACGCCCCTCGCGTGCTTGCCACTGAGGTTGCCCATACCCTCGAATGGCTTTTCCTTCATTCGAGTAATCGCCGAGACTTGCACCCGCACGGAACGAAGCAGGATCGGTTCTTGAGGTGAAGACAATCGGCACAGGGGGAGTATTTCGGACGTGTTGATTCAACCGAGGATCACCCGTGTCTCGAAGCACAAAATACCAACAGGCAACTCCAACAAGCGAAAGTAAAAGCAGAGTGAAAAGAGACAGGGTAACCAATCGCCGTTTACGTAACATGAAATCCCCACCACAAGAAAAAACCGATATCCTATTCTACGAAAGGGAAGGGAGGAGAGTGCGTAGAAAGAATGAAGGCGACCGTGAGATACGGTCGCCTTCGATGTTGTTCTTTAGAGAAACTCAGGATCAGTTAGCCGGAGGAACGTTTCCGTCGTTAGCGGCTTGAAGGATAGCCCAGTTACGACGGGTAATCGAATCGCGGATAAAGCGAACCGAACCGTCACCCATCAGAGCTTGCACACCGCCGGTGTGACGACTACGAGCTTGAGCTTGCCAGTTGGGGCAACCGTTCCACGCACCCATACCGACATTACCCCAGTGGTTGGGCATGTAGATATCGTCGCAGTAGGCGAACTTGGCATTGGTGCCGTCGTTTGGTCCACCGCAATCGCCAACCGCATTACCACCAGTGATACTGGCGCCGGGTTGACCGAGTGCCCAAGTACCGCGACGGTCGTTAGCATCGACACCGATGCGGATTTCGTTCACAAGGATGGTGTTCGAGGTACCGTCGGGAATGGTTGCAAGGGTCATCCCTGCGCCGTCCAAGCGTTCAGTTGGCCAAGTCACACCCGAAGTACCGACACCCAAGTCGTCGGTCCAGCTGAGGTTACCGTTCCAAATGTTGTTCCAAAATCCACCGGGACCAGCGTTGATGGCGTAGTTACCACGAGCCCAACCGCCGGGGCTACCGCCAGCACCTGCGATCCAAGCTGAGTTGTTCCAGCCGTTGAACTGGGTGTCTTGACCACTGTCGGCGGGACAGAGGTAGGTCTTGATCTTGGTCGAGCGGACGTTAATCCAGTTCATGTTCCCGTTGGCACGCCAAAGGTGACCTTGACCGAGGTTTGCGAGGTTGTCTTGTTCGATGAATGCCAGAATGAGGACGGCCCAGTTGGGTCCCATGTGTGTGGTGTTGTTCCAACCGTTGGTGTTTAAGCCAAGGTATTCAAAACCAGTTTGTGCTGTTGTTTGCACTGCGGGAGGAAGTCGTCCGTCGCCGCTATCTGCGTAGTTGTGAAGAGCCAAGCCAAGCTGCTTCATGTTGTTTGAACAGGTTGACTTGTTTGCAGCAGCTCGCACTTTTTGCACTGCGGGTAACAGCAACCCGATGAGGATTGCGATGATCGCAATCACAACCAACAGTTCGATAAGGGTGAAACCCTTTCGATCTGTTCTCTTTCTTTGGAAGAGGATAGAGAACATAAAAATCTCCGGAATAAATGATGGGAGAAAAGGAAACTATTCCCATTTTTATCACAGATGGCTTGCTATGTCGAGAGAATTTTGAACATTTTGTGAAAGATCATTCTATGAGAGGCGTTATCCAAAAATCCCTCTCACAGACCATAAAAAGAAGTGCACACTTGCGCAAGTTCTTGATTGTTAATGATAATTTTGGTCGTATTTTTCCGTGAAATCAACCTTCTCGTTCTCCAAAAACACCAACCCGTCTTCCCAATAATCAGACAATTTTTTCTATCTTCTAGCCCCTCTCGGATTGAAAATCTTCACATTCCCTAACAACTTTTCCAAGTTTTGGGACGGATTTGTGAGCGTTACTTCATGTGTTCGTCACAGATATCAAACCTGACAATGCAATTTCGTGTAACCTTCATCCTTGCCCACTAGACGTAGCCTACCCGGTTTTCCTATAAATAGATAGTTGGTGACGATGTTCCCGCCGAAGAGCGATGTTTTCGCATGAACCCTTTGGCATCATCCCACACTCAAAACCTAAGAACAACGAGTTTTTCCTGCCGAGTGGCGGGTCTGGGTTGTTCATTTACTATTCTGGAGCCGGAAGGGCCAAAATCACCCGGTCGCAGACCTCATGCTTGACAAACTGCGCAACATTGGCATTATTGCACACGTAGACGCTGGTAAAACCACCACCACCGAACGTATTCTGTACTACAGCGGAACCAAACACAAAGTTGGCGACGTTGACGACGGTGACACCACGACTGACTTCGACCCGCTCGAACGTCAGAAGGGTATCACCATCAACAGTGCAGCCGTATCGATCGACTGGGGTGAAAACGAAATTAACATCATTGACACACCCGGTCACGTTGACTTCACTGCCGAAGTCGAGCGATCGCTCCGTGTGCTAGACGGTGCTGTCGGTGTTTTCTGCGCGGTCGGTGGCGTTGAGGTTCAGTCCGAAACTGTGTGGTTCCAATCGAACAAATACAAAGTTCCTCGGATTGCTTACATCAACAAGCTCGACCGCCTCGGGGCTGACTTCAAAGATTGTATCTCGCAGATGAAAGCGAAATTGCACGTCGTGCCCGCGATCTGTGCGATTCCTGTGGGTGAATCCTCCGAGTTCAAGGGGATTATCGACCTGATTGAGAATAAGTTCGTTCTCAAAGACGACACCGATAAGACCAACCGCAAGTATTCACTTGTCGAGATTCCTGAATCTCACCAAGCCGAAGCTGCGAAATACCGCGAAGCCTTGCTCGAAACTGCATCGCTTGCCGACGACACCCTTGCCGAAAAGATTCTCGAAGGCCACGAAGTTTCCATTGCCGAATTGCGTACCGCTCTTCGCAAGGGAACCATCGAAGGGAAATTTACGCCGGTCTATTGTGGCAGCTCGAAGACTTTCCACGGGGTTCAGATTCTTTTGGATGCGGTCGTGAACTTCCTGCCCAGCCCGATTGACCGACCCCCTGTTGAAGGGACTCACCCCAAGACGAAAGAGAAGTCGCTTCGGAAACCCGATGCAACCGAACCTTTCTCAGGGTTAGCCTTCAAGACCGTTGCAGAATCGAACGGGGACTTGGTTTATGTCCGGATTTATTCCGGCGTGTTGAAACAAGCCGACACCGTGATAAATACCACCACCGGTAAGACCGAGCGTATTTCTCGACTTTACCGAATGATGGGTAACACACGTCAAGAGCTTGAACAGGCCGAACCGGGTGCCATCGTTGCTATCGTGGGTTTGAAGAACACTTACACGGGGAATACCCTCTGTTCGCAAGATCACCCCGTTGCGTTGGAATCGATCAACTTCCCGAAACCCGTGGTTTCATCCGCTCTCTCGGCAGCGAAAACTGTCGATGCAGGTAAGCTGGGTGAAGCTCTGGGCCGAATGATGCGTGACGACCCAACCGTTAAGGTTCACACCGACGAAGAAACGAAAGATACGATTCTTTCGGGTATGGGTGAGTTGCACTTGGAAATTACGCTTGAGAAGATTCGCCGTGCCCTCGGTATTCCTCAAAGCGATCCCGCTTTGGCATTAGGTAAACCTCGTGTTGCTTATCGTCAAACACTGGCTCGTGCAACCGAATTCGTGACGAGATACCAAAAGCAAACAGGTGGTCGTGGTAAGTTCGCACATATTCACGTTCGTTACACCCCTCTTGACCAAGCTGGGCTTGATCGCTGGGCAGCACGAATGGCCGAAGAAGGCGAAAAGCCGGACGTGAACAACGTCTACTTCGACGAAGAGATTGTGGGTGGATCGGTTCCGAAAGAATACATCGGGCCGGTGGAAGACGGTATCCGCAACATGGCAAAGAGAGGGTCGAAATATCCTTTCCCATTCGTGGACCTCGAATGCGTTCTGTTCGACGGGAAGACTCACCCCGTTGACTCGTCGCAAGACGCCTTCCGCCTTGCTGCCGAAGAAAACTTCCGCGATGTTCAACAAGAGGTCGGGATTAAACTTCTCGAACCGATTATGACTGTCGTGGTAGTCCAACCTGAGCAATATCAGGGCGCCGTGACGGGTGACATCAACCGTCGTCGTGGGATGATCGAGGAGATCAGTTCGGATAAAGGTCGTGGATTGATTCGGGCCAAAGTGCCGCTGGCTAACCTCTTCGGTTACACCAATGACCTTCGGGGAGCCACATCAGGAACCGCAAGTTTCTCGATGGAATTTAGCCACTACGCCGAACGCCGAAGTGAACGAATCGCTTGCCGACATTCCGAAGCCCGACAAGAAGTAACAACAACAGGACGACAATATCCGCAAGGCCACACGATCAATCGTGTGGCCTTGTTTTTTGTTACTCGTCGTCGCTCAGGCCGGGATTCACTTCACCATCGTTGGGACCGATGATGATACGCAGTGCGGGTCCGAGCTTCTTCTTCGCAGCGGAGATGATCCAACCGTCGCACATCACCATAAAGGTTCGATCATTCTTATCGAAGTACAGGACATCCGTAGTAACCTGCTTCGGGTTAAAGTCCATCTCGTCGGGTTTGGTCCAGATCACGGCATTAGCTGATTCAAAGATTAATCCTGTATTCGAGGTTCCGTCTGGGATGTTCGCAAATTTGAATAGGGCTTTCTTATAGGTGAACATCGCGTTATCGCCGACAAAGACTCGGTAGCGTGTTGTTCCTTCCTTGTCTTTCGTGTTCGGGATTGTGAAGATTTTGGGCATCTTCTCGATGAGCGGTTTGTTGTTCTTGCTATCCCACGGCTCATCGAGTTTGAATTGCTTGTAAAGAGCTTCCTCTTCGATGTACGGGAGGATAGCGACTCGCCAACTCAGGAGCGGTTTGTCGTCCTTGTCGCAAATGGCAGCACCGGGGAGCTTATCGAATGCCGACTCGTGATTGTGGAAGGAAAGACCGAGTTGTCTTAGGTTGTTGGCACGTTGCTTTTCGTTAAGGATAACAAGACCTTCTTTGCTGACGAGCTTGCCGAGTTTTGCAAGATCATCAATCACAAGCGAGAATTGAGCCCGAACGGTGTTCCCTTCGATTTTGGGTTCGATTTTACTCACTTGAGCATCGAGCAATTTCCAAAAGGGGAGGAGGTCGGACTTCTGAGCATCTTTGAAAATCTTCGGAAACATCCAGTCTGTTAATCCTTTCAACGCGGTCTGCACCGATTCAAGCCCTTCTTTAGTCTTATCCTTGTTTGCGTATTTCCAAACGGCTTCCAATTCGATTCCCTTTTTGATCGCAAGGGTTGCATGTGCATATTCCGGAAGAATAGCCCCGATAAATCGATTCCCTTTCTTCATCCCTTCGGCTTCCATCGTTTGCTCGATCCCCGCAGCAGGGTTGTACCCAACAACAATATGATAATCCCCAGAAGCTGCCTTTTTGAGCATCTCATCATGCGGACCGGTTGCTTTCAGCTTTGCCGAAAGATAGTTATCAAGCATGCGGTCTGGAACGATTGTCAATTCGCGTTCGCCGTGAAAGACAAGGTTTGCGGGAACTGATTCTAATTGAAGCACGTTGTCCGGCAATTTGCGAGGCATTCGCTCTTTAGGAACGAGTTTCCCCTTCGGAGCATTCTCGATAATTCGACGTTTGAGTTTTTCGGTTAGGCTCTTTTTGTCGTAAGGTTTCTTCGTGACCACTTCGACACAAACAAGCTGGTTTAGGTCGGCCTCTGCCGTCATCTGTGGGCAAACAAAGGTCAGGGTTTCAGCATCTTGAAGGGTCAGCCCGAAATAACTTTTCAGAGCATCAGCCCCAAAAACCTCATTTAGGATGGTCGGGTCGAGTTGTTTCAGAAACTCGGCGACAAGAGCATTCTCGAAGGCGTTGCCAATCCGAACATGGGCAAATACCGCAGCATCCTTCGGCACACGATCCAACGGTTTCGGATCGACAGCCAAAAGTAAATTCGGAGAGGCGAACAACCCCACCAAAAGAAACAAGCACAATCGCTTCATCGTTACAGGCTCCGTAAATACGGGTGAAAATCGAGAAGTCATTGTAGCAAGTATTCAAATGTGAAGTGAGTGAAGAGTTCAGGTTCGTTCAATCCCAGAAAACAAGTCCTCGGCGTAGCCAGATATTTGGAATGACGGGAAAACGTCCTCGCGGGATTTTTACTCCTTCGGATTCATCTTCGAGTTGATCTTGGTATGCCTGCAAGATTAGGTTCGGGGTTCGATTCGGTGAAAGACGTTCGTGATACCCCTCGAAGAATGGCAAAAACGGAGCAAGATCAAAACAACCTTGATAGCTGCTTATTTCGATTCGTTTTGAGGTCGCCTCTCGCAGTTCGTAAGCGGTTGTCTCGCCGTCGGAACCGAGAGCTATCACCATTTGCAATAGAGGCACACAAATCGCATTGAGGATTTTCATCATCCGTTGATCGCGTCCCAGTTTCTTGCCTTTCTTAGCAATCGAATCCCCTCCGGTATCAACACCAATAATCAGCTCAAACCCCAACGAGCTAATCTCGTCCACAATCTCGGAATCGTTTGAAGATTTCGGAAGGGTAACAATCAACGGGCTTTGGTCATTGAATCGGGGAATGCTCTCATCAATCCACAACTTTCCTCGATGTGATCTTTCGGAGTAGGGTTTCGCAAACCGGAAGATGTGTTTCGTAACGGGTGTGAGCGAGTCGGGAACTTCCGTCTTCGTATTGGCAAGAACTACGTCAGAAAACCGCGAGTAGCAAAAATGTTGAGCAACCGCATACGCCGTAAGGATATCGCATCCTCCACCGAGACCAATCACCAGCACCCGTTGGGCATTGGATTCGGGAAAAACAAACGCCTGTTCAAGAAAGGAATCACTCATCCCAGATCGACACCCCCACTTGTCAAAGGTTCAGATACACCCGTTTACCCAACCATTTCGCCTGAACCTTTGACCGTTTCTCGTATCCCTACCCCTGAGAACAGCGAGTTTTTCCTGCCATTCGGCGGGGCTTGGATGTTCATTCCTATATAGGAGCCGGAAACCGGTCGCAGAACCTCATGCTAGACAAACTGCGCAACATTGGCATTATTGCACACGTAGATGCTGGTAAAACCACCACCACCGAACGATTACTGTACTACAGCGGCACCAAACACGAATTAGGAACCGTTGACGAAGGAACTACCGCTACTGACACCGATATTCTCGAACGTCAGAAGGGTATCACCATCAACAGTGCTGCGGTATCAATCGATTGGGGGCGGAACAAAATTAACATCATTGACACACCCGGTCACGTTGACTTCACTGCCGAAGTCGAGCGATCGCTCCGTGTGCTAGACGGTGCTGTCGGTGTTTTCTGCGCGGTCGGTGGTGTTGAGGTTCAATCCGAAACTGTTTGGTTCCAGTCCAACAAATACAAAGTTCCTCGGATTGCCTACATCAACAAGCTCGACCGCTTGGGTGCCGACTTCAAGAATTGTGTTTCGCAGATGGTCGAGAAATTGCAAGTCGTGCCTGCGATCTGTGCGATTCCTGTGGGTGAATCCTCCGAGTTCAAAGGGATTATCGATCTGATTGAGAACAAATTCGTTCTCAAAGATGATACCGATAAGACTAACCGCAAGTATTCACTTGTCGAGATTCCCGAATCTCACAAGGAAGAGGCGGCGAAGTATCGTACCTCACTGCTCGAAACCGCATCGCTTGCTGATGACGTGCTTGCAGAGAAGTTGGTCAACGGTCAGGATGTGACCAAAACGGAATTGATGAACGCCTTACGAAAGGGAACCATCGAAGGGAAGTTTACGCCAATCTACTGCGGCAGCTCCAAGACCTCACACGGTATCCAGATTCTTTTGGATGCGGTCGTGAGCTTCTTGCCCAGCCCGATTGACCGACCCCAGTTGAAGGGACTCACCCCAAGACGAAAGAGAAATCGCTTCGGAAACCCGATGCAACCGAACCTTTCTCCGGCTTGGCTTTCAAGACCGTCGGCGACCAGAACGGCGAGTTGGTTTACGTCAGGGTTTACTCCGGCGTACTTCATCAAGGGGATACCGTGTTGAATACTACCACCGGTAAGACCGAGCGTATTGCTCGACTTTTCCGAATGATGGGCGACAAACGGATCAAACTGGATGACGCACAGGCAGGCGATATTGTTGCTGTCGTTGGTCTGAGCAACACCTACACGGGCAACACTCTTTGTTCGCAAGAGAGTCCGGTAACTTTGGAATCGATCAACTTCCCGAAACCCGTTGTTTCCTCGGCTCTTTCTGCCTCGAAAGCCGTTGATGCAGGAAAACTCGGTGAAGCTCTGAGTCGCATGATGCGAGACGACCCTACGGTTAAAGTTCACACCGACGAAGAGACGAAAGATACGATTCTTTCAGGGATGGGTGAGTTGCATTTGGAAATTACGCTTGAGAAGATTCGACGGTCGTTGAAACTGAATCAAGGCGATCCGGCTTTGGCGTTAGGGAAACCTCGTGTTGCTTATCGTCAAACGCTCGCTCGTCCGGTTGAGTTTATGACGAAGTACGAAAAGCAAAGTGGTGGGCACGGTAAGTTCGCAGTCATCCACATTCGTTACACCCCTCTTGATCAAGACGGTATTAAGAGGTGGGAGCAGCGAATGGCGGCTGAAGGCGAGAAACCGAATGTGAACAACATTTACTTCGATGACGAAATTTCGGGCGGTGTTGTTCCCAAAGCGTTTATCGGGCCGGTGGAAGAA
>VYLT01000074.1_pt1 | contig 22956 bp, 13 predicted proteins | sample 5114261 | NCBI WGS metagenome assembly VYLT01 (sample SAMN12291815, study PRJNA351875) | freshwater metagenome | isolation source: freshwater lake | place: USA: Michigan, Little Long Lake | collected 2011-07-12 | reverse complement strand
TGCTTGGGTGAAAGCCCTTGACGAACCTCGACCCACCCGGGTGCTCGGGTGCCAACCTCGACCCGTTTGGGACGTGCAATCCATTCTGTTGAGCCATCTTTCGCAACCCGTTTTTCTGGGACAAAGACGATAAATCCGCGTTCCGTTGCTCGGAGTGCTTCTTCGGGTATCACCAACGCATCGGGGCTTGTTTTCAAGGGGAATCGGATTCGTGCTGTGAATCCCGGCGATAAATCTTGGAAACCGATTGTTCGGGGGTCGATTTCGGTTTTGCTCTCGAACATGTGCGTTGTCGAATCGGCAACGCGACTGAGGTAAAAGATATTTCCTCGGAAAACCCGTTTCGGAAAGGGAGGAACCGAAAACTCAGGATCGAACGAGGCGGGGATTTCGCCCGTTTCGATGAGGAGTTGATTGAACGGCCGAACCAAAGGATTTGTCCCTGCAAGTGCGACCCCCAAAATACGGGCAGCCATTTCCTTCGGACGTTCCTGCATGTGTTTGCGGACAAGGGGTTCGACACTTTCGGGGATGTACGCACTCACACGCACGCGACTTAAATCAGCAACGGTTGCCAGCACGGTTTTCTCATCGACATAATCGCCAACGGCAACGGTCCGAGTATTGATTTGCCCCTTACAGGGCGGATAGACTTCACTTCGGTCGGCATTGAGTCTCGCGATAGTGAGATTGGCTTTTGCCGAGGCCAAACGAGCTTCGGCGACCGATTCGGCTTCGGCCGCTTGTTGACGTGCTTCCGCAGAGATAGCCCCACCCCCCGCAACGGCCCGTCGGTTGGCGTCTGCCGCAGCAAGCAGCACCGCTTGGGCTTCCTTCTCGTTAGCTTTGGCAACGTCGAGGGCTGCAAGGAAACGCCGACGATCAATTCGCACCAGAGGCTTTTTCTGGCTTGGATCAACAATATCCCCTTCACGGAACAGGACTTCCTCGACAAGACCACTGACTCCGGAAGCAATTTTTGTTTGAGCTTCGGCTTCGATTACGCCAATGGCATCGACAACCGAAGTAAGCGATTTTTGTTCGACTTGGGCAAGTTCGACACTCCGGCGCAGATTCACTTTAGAAGGGGCAATCTCCGAGCCTCCTTTTGGAGCAGGTATCCCTTTTTTCCCGCAAGAGGAAATCAAAATAACTACGCCAACGAGAATAAGCGAAGAGGATAAACGGAACGGCATGAGAAAACTCGGAGGGTCAGACCAATCTACTTAACATTTTTAGGAGGGTTCGCGGAAATGGTTAAGGGAAAATCCCAAAAAACGCTTTGGATAAGCTGTTAGTACGGAACCTTCCCACAACCAAAATTTGGCCCACTCTAGAAATACCAACAACAGGGCGACCTATTACAAATCGCGACAAATCTCCTTTCTGCGGGAACGGTTGTTGTGGGGTCCTTTCGGCCTTCGCACAATTTAACGGCTGAAATTGCTATCGAGTGTTGGAAAGGCTTTTGCTAAACTATCCGAGGGCGAGACGCCTTGATACCGTATTCCAAACCCCAACGACGATTTCTCTCCCGTGTGCGTTGGGGTTCGAGGTTTTCGGATGAGTTTGTTTCGGAATTTGGCCCGCAAGAAAAGCGATCCACCGCAAGGAGCTTCTGCCCAGACGCTCCCCACACGACGGGTTGCCATTCTCGGCGGGGGACCAATCGGCCTTGAGGTTGCCCTTCAAGCCAAACTCGCAGGCTTTGCCGTAGCCCTTTACGAAAAGGGGGAACCGGGCGAAAATCTGGGACGATGGGGGCATGTCCGGTTGTTCACACCCTTTGGCATGAACACAACCCCCCTCGGGTTAGCGACAATTGCGAAAGAACACTCGAACCATCCTCTTCCAAACGCAAACGACTTCATAACAGGTCGAGAATTCCGCGATGCTTACCTCACACCGCTTACGCTCTGCACACCGATAGTTGATGCCATACGTTCCAAAACAACCGTGATTCGTATCGGTCGGTCGGGCCTTTTGAAGACCGATCCACCCCAAGACCCGCGACGCAACACAACCCCTTTTCGCATCCTGCTACGCGACGACAAAGGGGCCGAACGTGTTGAAATTGCCGACCTGATTTTCGATTGCACCGGAACTTTTGGAACCCGTAGCGGATTGGGTGACGGGGGAATCCCTGCCATCGGCGAGACCTCCGCAGAAAAGTTTATCCCCAACGGGTTAGACGATATTCTCGGTAGCAAAAAAGGATCGTACAGTAACAAGAGCGTACTGGTAATTGGGGGTGGATACTCCGCAGCGACGACCGTTTGTGCGTTGGCCGACCTTGCAACGGAAGCCCCTTCGACGTGGACAGTCTGGCTTGCTCGCGGAAATCGCACAACCCCGTTGGTACGCAACCCCAGCGACGATCTCAAGGAACGTGAAAAGCTCGCCGCGAAAGCGAATAACCTTGCCGCAAGACGAGACGGCAACGTCGAATTCCATTCGCAAGCATGTGTCGAAGAAGTGACTTCGCACGGGCAAGATAAGGGCTTTCGCGTTGTAGCAACGATTGCAGGAAGAAATATGCAATGGGAGGTGGACCGCGTAATTGCGAATATCGGTTACTTACCCGATCTGAGCATCTCCCAAGAATTGCATGTGAGCGAGCCAACTAACGGAACCATCACCACGAACGAACCGGGGTATTTTGTCTTGGGAAGTAAATCCTTCGGGCGAAATTCGGATTTTATCCTCCAAGAGGGATATAAACAGGTTCAACAAGCGATAGAACACGCGAAGAAAATGAAATTGGTCTGACCGAAAGCAAGCCAGAGCCGAACAACAAACACCCGCCATACAAAACATCGCCTCTAACCTTCCAAACCTATGCACCGTATCCTTCCGCTATTTCTTTTATTCGTCTCGCTTATTTCAAGCAGTCACTCGGCCGATCCGATTTCTCCTCCAAAGGATCGGCTTTCCCCAAGTGGCTATGCTGGCACGTTGATTTTAGTCGGTGGGCCACTTACCAAAGCCGAAGTGAAACTCTTTGAGCCAAAGGGCAAAGATGTGGTGAATGTCGGTATTTTGGCGTTTGGTAAAAGCGATGGGGAAGCATTGAAGAAAGTCTTCAGCGAATATAAAGGCAATCGCGTAGAGGTCTGGAAGATACCGGATGCTAAGACGGGTGAAAAACTCGTTACCGATGATGCCTTCAAGAATTTCAATTTCCTTGTACTCGATGCCGAAGGGGATAGCGTTCAATTATTGAAGGAATTTTTTGATACTAAAATTATCACAACGCTCAAAGAATATCGAGCAAAAGGTAATGCAATCCTCGCAGTGGGTGAAATCAATTTTCTGTGTGGCGAATATGTGTTCGTGAAGAACGAACCCCTAAAGGGATTCGGCTTCCTTCCGGGGATGATCGTACAAGAAGAAGCCAACGCCAAAAGCCTCGAAAAAACGCCGGGTTATGTGGGCGTAAGTGTACCCAAAGGGACAACTATCGGCTTTCATGGACGGGTGATTATGAGTTTGAGTGAGAAATCGCCAAGCCTTGTTTTTGCGGAAGGAAACGCCCGTGAAGCCAAAACGATTGAAGTGAAAAAAGAGGCATATCAAGATTATAACGAAGCACGTCGGGTTGCCCTTTCTCGGGCCAGCACCGAAATTTACCCGCCCAAGAAAGTACCCGATCCCGAGGTAAAAAAAGGTTCGCTTGTGATTGTGGGAGGGGCCGGTTTACCCGACGAAATATCCAAACGCTTTGTCGAATTGGGTGGCGGTGAAAAAGGTGTTTTTGTGGTATTGCCAATTTCGATGCCCGATCCCATTCCACCCGAACCAGCAGGATATCTCCGAAAGCATGGGGCTAAAAATATCACTGTTATAAATGCCCGTGAATTAAAGGATGTCGAAGACCCTAAGAATATCGAGATATTGAAAAAGGCCACCGCAATTTGGTTTGGAGGTGGGCGTCAGTGGCGTTTTATTGATTCTTACGAAGGTACTAAATTAGAACCCCTTTTTCACGATGTGTTGAAACGTGGCGGAGTGATTGGCGGGAGTTCGGCAGGGGCTACCATTCAAGGCGATTATCTTGTGCGAGGGGCACCGGGTGGCCCCGATAAGATGATGTGCGAAGGGTACGAAAAATCGTTTGCATTCCTGCCAGGGGTTGCTATCGATCAACATTTTTCGGCACGCAAACGCCAACCCGATATGACGGCACTGATGAAAGTTTACCCGCAATTTCTCGGCATCGGTCTTGATGAAGCCACTGCAATTGTCGTGCAAGGGTGCGAGGCCGAGGTGATGGGTCGCGGCGAGGTATTTTTCTACGACCGACGGAAACCCGTTGAGGAAGGAAAACCCGATTACGAGACCTTGAAAGCGGGCGGAAAGTATGATCTCAAAGCTCGAAAAATTACCCAACAACCACCCAAGAAAGACCCACCGAAAAAGGAACCCGAACCGAAAGACCCACCCAAGAAAGATAATCCAAAACCGGATAATCTCAAACCGGTACTTGATGCTCTACCCGCCCGAAATATCGGCCCCGCTAACATGAGCGGACGCATCCCCGAAATTGCTGTTGATGAAAAGAATCCCAAAGTGATTTACATTGCGGCCGCCAACGGCGGAGTTTGGAAAACTACCAACGGGGGCGAGAAATGGGAACCCATTTTCGATAACGAAGCCACATTGAATATCGGGGCGATTGCGATTGCACCGTCCGATTCTAACACAATTTATGTCGGGACTGGCGAAGCCAACCCCCGTAACAGTGTGACCTCTGGGCGAGGGGTTTATAAATCGATTGATGGTGGAAAGAAATGGCAATATCTTGGCTTAAAAGAAACTCATCACATTGGCCGAATTGTTGTCGATCCGAAGGATGCTAATATCGTTTATATAGCAGCACTCGGACACCTTTGGGGGCCAAACAAAGAACGTGGTTTATATAAATCGACCGACGGCGGAAAGACTTGGGAGCAATCGAAATATCTCGATGAAAAAACGGGTTTCATTGACCTTGCAATGGACCCCGAAGACCCAAAAATTCTCTATGCAACGGCCTACCCTGTGCTACGCGATGCCTTTTCGGGTGGCGCTCCGAAGGAACAACACGGCCCTTTAGGTGGAATCTATCAGACGCTCGATGCCGGTAAAACGTGGCAAAAACTCGATAAAGGTTTGCCGAACGGGTCCTACGGACGTTGTGGGATTTCGGTTTATCGCAAGAATCCGAAAGTCGTTTACGCCGTGATTCAAACAGATAAAACAACGGGCCTCACTGATAACACGGGGCAAGTGCAAAAACCAAACGAGGGGGATATTGATAAAGGGGGAATCTTCCGATCTGAGGATAAAGGAAAAACATGGAAGAAATTAAACGATCTGGTTCCACGTCCTTTTTATTATGGTCAAATTCGCGTAGACCCCAGCGACGATAAACGAATATATGTCCTCGGTGTGGCATTCCATGTTTCTAACGATGGCGGAACAACTTTTGCAAATCCGCAAACCGGAATGCACCCCGATCATCATGCCATGTGGATAAACCCGTCAGATTCCAATCATGCCATAGTAGGGAACGATGGCGGATTATATATCACGAAAGATCGCGGAAAAATTTGGACCGCCCAACGTGGCTTGAGCATCGCCCAATTTTACGGAGTCGCAGTTGATACCCGCACAGCTTATCGTGTTTATGGCGGGTTGCAAGATAACGGTTCTTGGGGTGGATATTCCATCACCGATAAAAGCCTCGGCATCACCTTAGCAGATTGGACCCGTGTGCTGAGTGCCGACGGGTTCCAAGCTGCCGTCGATCCAACTGATCCCGATACGGTCTATGTCGAATCGCAATACGGAGGGCTTTCGCGTATCAATATGGTCGGGCCAAAAGGTCCGACGGCAAAACGAATTAAACCCGTTACCCCTAAAGGCGAAACTCCGAAGCGATTTAATTGGAATTCGCCAATCTTGTTATCGTCACACGATCCCAAAACCATTTACTATGCTGCGAATGTTGTTTTCAAATCGACAGATCGTGGCGATAATTGGACTATTATTTCGCCTGATTTAACTCGTTATAAAATGGGGGCACCCGCTTCGTGGCATACTATCACGGCCATTGCCGAATCTCCGAAAAACGCCGAGGTTCTCTACGCCGGTTGCGATGACGGGAATTTGCACTTATCGAAGGATGGCGGAAAAACTTGGATCGATATTACGAAGAAAATCAAAGATTTACCTCTGGATCGGCATATCAATAAAATTGAGTGCGACCCGTTTGAAGTCGGTACCGTTTATGTGACGACTAACCGCTATCGTAACGATGATTTGAAACCCTATCTTTTTAAGTCCACCGACTACGGCGAAACGTGGCAATCACTTACGAAAGGGCTACCGGAAGATAACCCTCTTTATGTTGTGCGTGTTTCGACCCGTAACCCCAAGGTGTTATTTTTAGGAAGCGAGCAAGGGCTTTATGTTTCGATTAACGGCGGAGCCGACTGGGTTAAAATGACCAATAAACTACCCCCTGCCCTACCTGTTCACGATCTCGTTATCCATCCACACCAACGCGATTTAGTTCTTGCAACACACGGTCGCGGGATTTATATTCTCGAAGTGGGTCCGATTGAAGAACTCGCCAAATCCCTTGAAAAAGACGGGTATTTATACCAACCACGCACGGCCCTTTCGTATAGTGTTCGCAACATCGAAAGCACGAACCCGTCGGCTTATCGTGGCGAAAATCCGGCAACAGGTATTTCCATCCGGTATCACATTAACAAAAAGGATGATAAGCAATCCGTGCAAATTCGGGTCGATAACCAGCAAGGAAAAACTTTGATCTCTTGGAAAAAAGATGCCCAACTTGGGTTCAATCAATTCGCATGGGATTTAACAACCGGTGATCCGAAAGTTGCGCTCCGGCCCGGTGAATATAAACTCATCCTCGAATATGGCAACGTGAAAGATATCCGCCCTCTCAAGATTGAAGAGTTACCCAAACGGGAAGCCACTGAAGAATAACCCTGTCAGCGAATTATAGCTTCTGAGTTAGAAAATGTGACATTAGAGCAACCTAACTGAACATAAGCAGAGAATGGAAACTGAAGGTAGCTCAATCGGGCGTTTGTTGCTGTTCGGATTCTTTTTTCCGGATTTGGATGACCAATCCTGCCACCAAAACAAGTACGACGGCCCCTGCGACATACGGATAGACCGATCCCTGAAACGAGAGAGGAAGACCAACCATTGGACCGAGAATCCGTGCCAGTGCCGAGAAAGATTGGTTCGTTGCAAGCACTTCGCCTTGACGGGTGGCACTCGCCTTTCGGGAGATCAACGCTTGGACCGAGGGGGTCAGGAAGGCAAAGCCAGCCACCGACACTGCAAGCGAAATCATAAAGATGGGGATACGAATATCATTTTCGGGTTTCAGTCGTGTGGCAAAGGCTAATCCAACTAATCCTGCCAACATCAGAATAATACCCCAACGGGTCAAAGTAAGTTCGGGGACTTTCTTTGCCAGTCGCCGGTAGAAGCCACCTTGCACGAACATGAGGACAAACCCAACGTAGGCAAACAGAAGTGAGAGTGTTTTGTAGCTTTCGAGTTGGAACGATTCGGTTGCAATCACAGCAAGGGTACTTTCAAACATCGCAAAGCCAAAGGTTGCAAGAAAGAACACAAGGACAAGCAAACCTATCACGGGCATGCGTAGCGTTTCTGTCAGGCGGGTAACAGAAAGCCAACCCTTTCGCGGGCGATTGGGGTCGCTCCCTGCGGCGGGTAGCGTTTCAGGCATTTTGAAGAAGCAATACAACAATGCCAAAAACGATAACGCCGAAGCCAAGATACCCGGCAAGGCTTTTTGTTCCGGTAACAGCCAAAGGCCAAGAGCTGCAATCAGTGGCCCAAGCGTAAAGCCGATCCCAAAGGCGATTCCGATAATGGCCATTCCCGATGCTCGTTTCTGGGGAGGGGTGCAATCGGCAATGACGGCTTGTGCGGTCGCAATCGTTGCGCCTGCAATCCCTGCACCGATCCGCGACACAAACAGCAATGCTATCGCAAGGTCGGCCTGCTCTCGTCCGAGGGTCGAAGCAAACGCAAAAAGCCCATAGAAAAGGACCGAACCAACAAGCCCCACAAGGAGTACGGGTCGCCTTCCAATACGATCCGACAAGATACCCCACGCTGGTGCAAAAAAGAATTGCATCAGCGAGAAGACCGCCATAATTGCCCCGACTACAAAGCCGTAAGACTCTTCCGCAAACGACGAGTGTGTAAGCAAGTCTTTGCCATAAACGGGAAGCAAAGGCAGGACAATCCCAAAGCCCAGTAGATCGATCACCACGACCAAGAAGACCGATAACTTGGCCGCCCGGTAACTTTCTTTCGAGTTCATGGATTCGTTATATTAAAGTGGTTGCAGAAAGAAAAAATCGTTTCCGCTCCCTCACTCGTCTTTCTTGGTAAGCAACATATCTACTGAAGGGGTTTCCCGTGCTACGATACGCTCTCTTTTCGCTCTTTCTTGCAATCACGCCGGTCCTTGCAACGGGTCCGACCGATACGAAACAGGTCTGCGCCTCCAAACTAATCGGAGTTTGGGAAGGTCAAGGGGGTTGCGATGGCGATCTTACCATACGGGCCGACAAAACTTTTGAACTCAAAGGCTATGGACCGGGAGGCGATACCCTTTCGGGATTGTGGCATATCGAATGGGAAGGACAAAAACCAACACTTTTCCTCGTGGATAAACAGCCCGGAACCTTCTACGGGATAATGCGTTTACAAATCGGCAAACTCGACAAGCAAAACCTCCAAATCACCCACGACAAAAGCGAGCGACTTGGAGAATATCTGCGTAGTTCTCCGAAGAAATAGCTTCTTGAGTTGGTAGAATTCACTTTGCCTATCGGGGGTATTTATGCGATCCATTCTATTTGGTGTGGCGTGGGTTATTGGGCTTCCTGTTGTGGCAATGGGTGCAGAACCCACTCACAAAGAAGTGTTTGAGCAACGGATTTTGCCGATCTTCAAATCGCCGAATCCTTCCAGTTGCGTGCAGTGTCACCTTTCGGGGGTGGACCTGAAAGATTACATTTTGCCCGACACGGAAAAGACATTCCGAAGTCTACGCGATCAAGGTCTCATCGACCTTGTGAACCCCGAAAAATCGAAGATCATCAAACTGATCGATATGAAGGATACCCGTGCAAGTGACGGGGGACCCGCTGCCGTTCATGCGAAGAATCGCAAGGCAGAGCGTGAGGCTTTTATTGCGTGGATTGCAGCGTGTGCTACGGACCCGAAGCTCAAACAACTACCGCGACTTGAAGAACCTCCCCCTGCCAAACCGCCGTTGCCCGTTGAGGTAATTCGACATGCTCGCAAAGACCGCGTGTTGGAATCGTTTGAAGCAAACGTGTGGGCATGGCGTTTCCGGTGCATGAATTGCCATACGGAAGGAACTCCCCAGAACGACAAGCTCCGCAAGCAACATGGCGAACGTGTGGCATGGGTCAAGAAAGATGGCTCGCTGGCAACGCTCGATTATCTGATCTCGTCCAAGTTGATCGATCTTGAGAAACCGGAAAAAAGTCTGCTTCTCACCAAACCGCTTGGCGAAAAGCACGAAGGGGGAACCAAATTCGTTATTGGTGATGATGCCTACAAAGGTTTCCGGTCATGGATCGAAGATGTCGTTGCAATTAAAGGGAATAAATACCCCTCGGCGAAAGAGTTACCCAAAAGTGAACCTATCGAACGATTCGGCACAGACCTTTGGCTCAAGCTGACCGATACGCCCGCAGTTTGGGCCGACCAATTTTTGCAAGTGCGTGTCTTTGCATGGGACGCCAAACGCAAAGAATGGGAAGATAAGCCAATAGCGGTTTCGGATCGGATCGTTTTTGGCAAAGGGAAGTTGTGGCAACACAACCTGACCCTTTTGGCCGAGAAAGATTCCGAACGGGCAAAGGCATGGCGAACCGGTAAACCAAGCCTTCCCGAAGGAAAATATATGGTCAAAATCTACGTCGATAGCGAAGGGAAGCTCGGCAAGGATTGGAAAACCCTTCTCACGGAAAAGGAATACGTCGGCCAAACGGCTCTGAATACGGCATGGCGTGAGGGGTATAACGCAATGACAAACGTCGATGCAAAACTTGTGCGAAAGTAGCTTCTCGTTTGGGTTCATTCTGGCCTTGTTGGTGGCTCCCCCTCGGTTTGCTTGAGAAGTCGAGAGTACCGAAACCCTTGAAAGGCACTCATTGCAAGAAAGCCAGCAATCACCGCAAACCAGACCTCACCCAACAGGATCGCAACCATCCCCAAACAAACCCCACCGATGATCCCAATAGTGGAAGCGACTGCAAGCCCTCGGACTCGTCCCAAGATTTTCCAAAGGACCGAGTAAAGTATCTGTCCGCCATCCAGCGGATAGATTGGCAACAGATTGAATATCAGAATAGCGAGATTATAACCAGCGATAACAAATAAGAACTGATTCAAGTCCGAGGGGCGAGCAGCAACCTCCATTGGAGCAGTGACGTTGTAAAGCAAGAACAATATCGGAGCCAAGACCACATTCACGGCGGGGCCTGCTGCCGTTGTCCAAAAAGCTGCCCCCGGTCGAGGCGGGTAGTCCACAAACGCCATTCCACCAAGTGGCCAAAGCACAACCCGATTCGCTGTTCCGCCGACGCGACGGCACATCAAAACGTGTCCGAATTCGTGCAGAAGGACAATCCCAAAGCAAGCCAAGTAATCAATTGCAAACCAGACGAAGGAAGTTTCTGCACCTTGCTGAGTCTGGTAGAAAATCAGAGCAGCAACAAACCAAGACCAATGGATAAAGACATCGGTTTTCAGCACCCGAAACAGTCGGATCGAACCCGGCGAGGTTGCAGGTGGTTCAGGCTGCATACCTTTTGGAGAAACTTGATTTTGTAACGGTGTACCACATTGGGGACACCGACCCTCCGCAGAAGCTCCCTGCAAACTCGATACACAGGCAACGTGAACAGGCGATTCGCACGTTGGACAAAAAGCCCCATCTCGCACGCCCAAAATGCTCTGGCCACAAATACCACAATGATTGCCAGCCAATTGAGTCATCGGACATTATCCTCTTTGGTTAGTTCTGTGCCAGTTTCGTCTTAAACTCTGTTCCTGCTATTTCGACGAGTTCAATGAGTTTTCTATGCCAAGCACGAATTTCGCTGACAGGAATTGGAGAGTCAGGATGTGAGATTATTTTTTCCCGAATATCGATTCCAAGAACATCAGAAAGACATCGATATGTAAAACCCTCGGTTGTAGTTAATGCCGTTCTAGTTACGTCATTAATAGAACCCCCAATAATTGAGATGTATTGGGTTTGCACGTTTTTGAAGCCAAAAGATTTGAGAGCAAGATAATTTAACAATTTGTTCGTTGCGCGATCTTTCCCCTTCGTAGAAGACCTATTTTGGTTTGTCGGATACTCGTTTTCATCAGCCTGTTGTGCCTGTGTTCTGTTTGGCTCAGGGATGTGGCCAACGGTCAACTCAAGGATTAGAATAGATTGATCCGAGATGTACTCAGCGATTTTCTCTTGGAGTATATCACCTTTAGATTTTCTCTTGTTCTCTGGGGTGTCGTAGAGCAGAATATCAATTTCATACGACTCGGTCGAACCTCCAGTTATGCTACAGTGGGGTGATCCAATCAATATACCCGAAGCCCCCATTGCGTACCAAAGAAGGGTCTCCTCAAGGAGTTTACCAAATTCGTCGGTCGTAGCTGGTGTTCCTGTCAGATAGTTTTTCAGTAAATCAAATTCGAGATTGATCGGAAAAGCAGTGCTACCTACGATTATCCCGTACATATCTGGCTCAGCTACGATTGTGGCGTTAAGATAATCCCAAAGGGCTTGCTTCTTCGATGCACAACATTCGGCAGTTTTGCTAGGCTCCTTCAAGCCATCGACGCTGTAATCTGTTCGTGAGTGGCTGAGGTTATATCGAATCTTATTGACCACCGGACAAAGATGTTTTTCTGTGTCTGTGAGGTCTCTTCCCAAACGATCTAAAGGACATTCAAAGTATTGCGGCACAAGCAAGAAATCGTCCGACCGTGAAGGAATTGCTATATTTGATTCGAGTGGGTACAGGCAAAAAATGCACCTACTACCGTTGTTGACTGGCACAAATGAGCAAGAGTATTTCTGTTTTTGTTGGTTAAGGGCACTCGTAAATAACCACCCGACAAAGAAAGCAAAGGATAGTTCATCGAGTTCTGCTCGGTTCTTAATCTGTAGTGGGGCGTTTGTACGAAAATCAGGAGGAACAATCATACGTCCATCGAGTTGCTTCCACCTTTGCTTATAATCTCCGTCATTGCTTTGCTTGATTTTTAACATGGGATATGGGCAATCAGTTAATGAGAACATCGCCGAAGTTTTTTGTTTGAAATTCTGAGTCTGCGTAAACGTAATCTAACAAAGATCGTAAAGGCTTTTTCCCCCATTGTTTTCCAATCTCATCGAGAAAGTTCTGAAATTGTGGGTCAAGGGTTTGTTGTTTAAGCCTTGTATTCAAACCCAATGTATAAGTGTAACCATTTTCTGGACTACCATCACCCTCCTCAACAATTTCTATCCCATCCATCCATTCAAGGGCTTGGAGATATTCACGAGAAAAGGGTCCATGATTCCATCGGTAGTATTTCGCTTCTGTATAGGGGACCCCATGTGCTTTTGCCCAACACTTATCCGCAAGAAAAACCAATTTGAGTAGACGGGTACGCCCATGCATTGGTCCGAACGTCTCAACGAGGTATTCGAGGGCTTTGCAGAGTTTTGGATAACGGTTCACCATGCCCTCCTATTGTTTTTGTGTTATTTGATGGTTTGTTAAACGAGAAATACACCTACAAACGATATATCGTATTCATTCTCGTTTGGAAAGCTCGGTATCGATTTTCTGCCAACCTTTCTCGTTCAATGCGAACGGGGGCGATCCGAAGATCACCCCCGCGAGGTTTACTTGTCTTATTCTCGAACTTATGGGAGTTCAATCTTGGCTTCGGCTGCCTTCTCTTTAAGTTGCTTCATCCCTCGGACGTTGATCTGACGAACACGTTCTTTGGTGATGCCAAAGTGTTGCCCGATTTGCTCAAGGGTCATCACGGCGTTGCCGTCTAACCCGTTACGCATACGAATCACTTCGCGGGTTCGTGGATCGAGCGATTCGAGGAGCTTGCTGATACGGGCACGGGCTTGATCGGCTGCGACCAGTGCTTCTTGCTCGTCAGTGCGACCATCTTGCTTGCTCTCGAACATCTCTTCCGAACCGGTGATGTAGCGTTCGCGGTAGTGAATCTCGTCGGGAATGCTGCGGGCAAAGTTCTTCATAATCGCCCACGTTGCGTAGGTGCTGAACTTATTGCCTCGGCTGTAGTCGAACTTCTCGACGGCTCGCATGAGTGACACCGACCCGTCCGACATCAGTTCTGCCATGTTCTCGATTTGGTGCGAGTGTTTCTTCGCAATCGAGGCCACAAGGCGGGTGTTGCACTGAATCAAGCGGTCACGAACCGCACGGAGCTTGCCGTAGAGTTCTTGGACCTGTTGCAGGTCGGCAGAGGTCACGGAGCTTGGGTTGATCGTTTCGCGTAGCTTGTTCAGTTTGTACTTGAGGTAGTTCATCAAGCGGAACAAATGTTGTTCTTGCGGCTTGTTGAGCAACGGGTACAAGTACAGGTGAGCCATGTCGGCGGGGACATCCTTGGGAGGAGCCATCTTCGCACGTTCGGCTTCAAAGGTCTCTTCTTCGGGCATTGCACCGAGGAAGAGGGCGTCGTTTTCCGGATTCTCGAAGTCCTTATTGTGGATGTACTCCACAGGTCGTTCGAGTAATCGTCGGAATTGGACTTCATGCACGGCTTGGTAAACGGCCGAGCGTGAACGGTCATATTTGCTTACAAGGGTTTCCACAGGCACTCCCTTTTCAAAATCGTCGTGGATCATTTCTTTGGTTTCCCAATCGAGCCTTCCGGTACGCACCGGGAAAATAGCCCTCTCGGGAAATTGGCGATCATGGTTTTTGATGGTATATCGCACCGCTTCTACCGAGCGTCCGAGTTTGTCTGCAACACGCTTACAAACTTCGGTGAGGTCCCCCCCAGCGCGAGCCAGACGGTTCGCCCTGTAGAGAATGCGGAGTTTTTCTTTGTTGTCTAACCGGCTAAAATCCGACGCCCGAGAGACGATCTCGGCGTTCTCATCGCGAAATCGTTCGACCACAGAACGGGGGAAGCCCAACTGTCGCCGACCATTCACGATAATTCGTCGTGGGAGAAGCCCACGGGCTTTCCAGCGTGTGATGGTTTTGCTGGACACGTTAAACATCCTGCTCACATCTTCGAGAGTGAGTAGGGCTTCGACTTCTTGCGTTGCAGGGCGGGCGGGCAACGACTTTTCAAGGGCACGAACAATCAATTCAAGGTCGTGGCTTAGGTCCACACCAAGAATCATCAGGTCTGCCAGAATATCGGGCCGATAGTCTGTCAGACGGAAACAAACAAACTGATAGGGGTAAGTGCGTGTGGGTTCGACTTCCCCAAGCAAACGAATCGCCTTTCCGAGTTGCTCTTCGCGTTTAGGCGTTGGAGCAAACCGCACTTGCTGATCCGTCAGTTCTTTCAAAGCTGTGATTCTGAAGCTCACCGAAACCGCCTCCGACCTCACTAAAGGTTATTCGCAGACAAGGCATCGGTATTGCAACTCTTTCGCAAATACCTACCAATTAAAGACTTACTCTTGTTTTCATGCAACAACCCCAACCTTTTGAACATCCATTCTCCGTTCCATTAAGGTTGGATCACTTGTTGTTGTTGCGGAACTCAGAAAGCCAACAGCGTGCCAAGTGTCCTTTTTCTCCTTTTGATGGTTATTCTTGCACGTTGTCTTATTTTATAAATGTTTACATTGCTTGAACTTACGGCCAATTTTTGAAAAATCTCATTTCTCTCTCACCAAATTCCCTTTTCCAAAGGAAGAAATCTCTTCCCTTTCGGTGTATGATTTTGCAAGTATCGCCTCAGATTCGGGTAGTTTTTTCTGTTAAGCCTAAATTCTGCCCAAACCTTTGCATCGGCGCAATCGATTTCCTTTACCAAAGAGACGAGACTTTACTGGGGGACTTGCCCCTTTTACCCAGCGAGAACCCCTAAAATGTCACAGATTCCCGTTATTCTTTCCTAATTTGAGTCCTTTCATGCGTTGGACGATTCTTTCCCTGTTACCTGCACTTGGTCTTTTTGCCCCTCTCTCTTCTATTACAGCCCAAGACCCGATTCTTTTATCTGAAAATCCCGATCCGAAGCTCGAATTTCTGATTCAGGCCGATTCGACCTCTTCGGGTGAAATTTTCGTTCCACTTGAGATGGGCAAACCCCCCGTTAAACAAGAAATCTCAGGTGCTTCGCGTTACGTTTACAACGAACGAATTTTACCCGTTAATCCGAAGGATGCTGAGGTCCGTAGTATTCGCCTCTATAGTAAGTACGATCTGGAACGCAGAATCGGCGATGTTCGTCAAGGAATTTCGTTACGCCCCGAAGTCAAACAGCTTGTCCTCTTGAAAAAAGGGACAGCGAAAATCCCATTCTCGCCGGATGGCCCTCTCACTTGGGGGGAGATCGATTTAGTTCGGCGTGACCTATTACTCCCAGCATTTGCAAAAGTTTGCCCGAGTGCCCCAGTCAAGGTAGGGGATACATGGATGATAGACGAGAAAACCGCGTTGGAAATTTCTGGACTCGAAAGACTCAATAAAGGTTCGGAGTTAACCGCAAAATTCGAGAACCTTGTGCGGACGGAAGCGAAAGAGATCGCCACCATCACCATCAAGGGGACTCTGGTGGGGCAAAACGAAGACGGACCTAGTCAGCAGAAGCTGGATATTGTTCTGAGCCTTGATGTCCGCAAAAGGTTCATTAATTTTGTCGAAATTAAAGGGGAAGAAAGCCCACTGGACGAGAAGGGTAAGCCGCAAGGGTCTATTAAAGGGAAACTTACGCTCAACCGGACCGTTGAAAGTACCCCGATCTTCGCCGATGAAAAAATCAAGAAACTCAAACTCGAACCGGACGACGAAAACACCCAGCTTCTGTCCGAAGATGAGATTCCGGGTATTAAGTTTATCCATTCTCGGCGATGGCGTTTAGGTCGCACAACGGGTCGCCAGATCACCCTCGATGAACTCAGTGGGCGTGGCGGGATTTTGTTGACGTTGGAAACACCGGACAAAGTGCCGACTGCAAAAGCCTTTCTCGAAGAAGCCAAAAAGGAACTTCAAGAACGCAAAGCCAAGATCGTTAACGAAGGGAAGATCGAAAAGATCAACGACCAACTCGAACGATTCACCCTCGACACCGAAATCAGTGACAAGAAAGTACGCCTCGATTATTACATCATCCATCAGACCAACGGCGGAGCAACCCTCGTCGCCAGTAGTTCCAGCGAAGACAAATCCGGCCTAAGTGCCGAGGTCGAAAAGATCGCCAAGAGCTTCACGGTAACGAAGAAGATTACAGGGAAGTAGAATACTTTTGGTTGGTTTGGAGTTCCTGAATCCCAAACCGAGAAGTTTTAAGGGCACATCGCGCTGGTCAGCTGATGTTCGGAATGGACGGTCTACGACTTTTTTTCGGGATGTGCGGATCAATTCCAGCCTAGTCGTTATATGAAACGTAACGCTTGATTTCTGTGTTTCTTAGAGAGTTCCGTTCATCGCTCTCGGTTACAAAACGGCATAATCTCGATAAGGTAGGGTAACTTAGTCCTCTCAATAAACGAGTCCGTATCCAATGGTTCATGTTAAAGAACTTTTATCAAGGTACACCACCGACGAATTGAATCAAGCCGCTGAAAGCTACTTCCATCAGTTCACCGACATTGATGGGATAGTCTCGAAGCCCTTTGCAACATTTGAAGAGACGACTGAACTCCTACTTACATTCTGCCATGTGTTGCGTGGTCTGGATGCGACACAAGGGATGACCATCCTCGACTTCGGAGCCGGTTCGTGCTGGTCGTCACGTTACCTCACGCAGCTGGGTTTCAAGGTCATTGCAACGGATGTCTCTCCAACGGCCCTCAAGATCGGTCAAGAGTGTTACCGCCGTTTACCGATTCAAGGGAAACGCCCAGAACCCTCATTCCAAGTCTTTAATGGTCACCGGTTTGACTTACCCGATGAATCCGTTGACCGCGTTATGTGCCTCAGTGCATTCCACCATGTACCAAATCAAAAGCCCGTTCTTGACGAATTGTTCCGAGTCCTGAAACCCGGCGGAATTGCTGGCTTTTCGGAACCCGGCCCTAACCACTCGATCACCCCTCAATCTCAGTACGAAATGTCGCATTTTAAAGTCGTTGAAAATGATATTCGACTTTCGGAAGAAATTTGGCCCCTTGCTCAACAAAGTGGCTTCAAAAATATCCACGTCGGAATTTGGAGTCCGCTTTTGAGCCACGTTTCGTTGGAAGGTTACGCCAACTACCTGACCCACGAAGGGCGTCACTTGCCTCACGAAATGGAAACCAAAAACCTCTTGAAAGAACGAAGGTTGTTTTTTCTCCGGAAGGGTTGGCCAAAATGGAGCGACAGTTCGCAACCAAGCGGCCTCAAAGCCTACATTGACGCTCAAAACATGACACGGGTGTTAGATGTCAACGGTTCCGCGTTCGTGAAAGTTACGGTAACTAACATCGGAAACTCAGTTTGGCTTCCTTCCAATTCATCGGTTGGCCCGGTTCGTTTGGGGTTGGGGATCAAATCAAGCCCAAACGACCCCGGTCAAGACTTGATGCGTTACCCCCTCCCTGCTTCTCCACAGGGTGGGATATTTCCCGGTGAAACGGTTACCATCGACGTTCATACACCTATCCTAACCCAAAGAGGTGTCTGGACACTCACATTCGATCTTGTGAGCGAATACATCACTTGGTTCCGCTCGGTTGGCTCGACGCCTGCCGAAGCCCCCGTCATCGTTCGTTAGTGACCCATTTCTTCCCACCCACTCCAAACAGTTCTCGTTGCAAAAAGAGTTGCTCAAAGCCCCGACGTTCGTCTACTCTTCACGCCCCCAATTTTTGCGAGTGCCTCCAATGCTTCAACGAATACTTTTTCTTGGCTTGCTTGTCTTAGGTCTTGAAGGTTCAACCTACCTCCGTGCCGACGACAAAAAAGAACCAGATGATCCAAGCGAGATTTATACCAAAGAAGTCCTTCAGGACGCTCTTATCAAAAGCGAGCAATTCGAGTTGTTTGCGTTATCGCTTCGTGGTGGGGGTGACGAGGATAAGGGCAAAAAGCCAGAGACCTTTCAAGGTTACACGGTTCTGGGAAAGCTCACCATAAAGGATGCTGATACCCGAAAGAAATTGGCAGACACCTTTCCGAAACCGCCCAAGAAAGGCGACATTGAGAGGGAACCTCTCAAGTACCTGTGTTTTGATCCACGTCACGGTATCAGACTCTCTATCAAGGGGAAGCTGGTTGATCTCCTCATTTGTTTTCAATGTCGTGAATTCCATGTTTGCGATGAGAAAAAGACTCTCGCGGTACGGCCTATCTCAATTCGAGGTTATACCGTATTCAACAAAATCCTTGGCGATGCCAACATTAAATTCGAGCAACACAAAATTAAACTTAAAACCTATATCCCCGAAGAGATAATGAATGCCCTTTCCAAGAGCGAAGAGTTTGAATTGTATTCGTTACGCCATAAGTTACTTGGCGGAGAGGACACGTCGAAAGAAGGGAGCAAGTATAACTACTACTTCGTTTTGGGAAAAATGACCGTCAAAGATGCTGATACTCGAAAAAAGATTGTCGAAGCATTCCAAAAATCGGCAGAGGTGGAAGACGACGAAATCGAATCTGGGTTTGCACCACGTCATGGCATTCGCTTCAAGAAAGATGGCAAAACAATCGACTTTGTCATCAGCTTCGAGAGTTCTCAAGTCCGTGTCTACATCAATGATAAGTTTTCCAATATCTACCCAATCAACGATTCGGCCCGCGACACTTTTAACAAGGTTTTGAAAGATGCCAAAATCAAAATCGACGCACCTGAGAAAAAATAACCCGCCCCCACGTTCTTGCGCTTTGAGTGTATCATCTTAGAAAGTGTTGAACCCTCGTTTACTTTGGTTTACCCATTTCGGTAGAACGACAACGCAAACGGAATTGGCCGTCTTGAAGGGTCAGGCTTTCAAATTGGTACGTTGGCCGTGTGAGTTGGTATTGGAAACGGAATACGCCAACGGGTTTGCCATCCATTCGGTACCACGTCACATCGATGCCTTGTGAACGGACGAACTCGGTAATCCGGTCCAAGAGTATCGAAAGGGGTAGGGGCATCGCCCCAGCTTTGAGCGAGACGAGTTGCACGCCTATCGTTGCATCCTCAGACGGGATACGCCATGCTCGCATTTCAATGGTGAGAATCGTGCTGAGGACTCCCGTGCCATAACGAATGCCAAGTCGGAGTTTATCGTCTTCGATCTTGAGGCGAGGATCGTGGAACCCTTTTGGTAAAATCGAATCCATGCCGAGATTAACGGCCCCTTCTTGCAGGAAACTATTCATCTCTTGGTCGTTGAACTCGAGACCCCAAGCAGGTTCGCGTCCTTCAAGCGCCGTGCGGACATCGGAGAACATCCCAACAACGCGGTCGGATTCCCCCGTCCGAGCAATGCTGGGACGTGCTTCGGCTTGATCGTAAAAACGAGGCGTTCGAGAGAGTAATACGGCGAGGATGGATAGGAGCAAAAGGACCATTCCTGAAAGGATTGCCCCGCTTACCAGCTTCTTGCGTGATCGTTTTGTCACGAACATCTCCCAAAGGGCGTCAATCCCCCCAATTCTAGCAACCGCCCCAAACCTGTCACCTCCAGAATTTACCGAACCCCCCTGAGTTGTGGAACAGACTTGAGAAGAAATGGGACATGTGAGCAAAATTCGTGAAGGGATTGGGCGGATTGTACCGATCTTGATTGCAATTAGGATTCTCACGGACGGATAACATATCCGGTCTGTGCGGATCATTTATAGTGTATGACATTTGCGGATCACTCGTTAAATGATGAATTTGACGGGGAATCATCGTTGATGCAGCCAAATAATCCACCGGGGGTTGTTGAAGTTGTTCTCAACGGCGCGCAGGCTAACTTTCTTGTTGAGAAGGTGGGTATGAAAGCATCGAAAAATCCCCGCGTATCCGATCCTCCCCGTTCTCGTCTCTTGCGAGCCGCCCATAAATGGTATTCGTGGGCAGGGTTGGCTCTCACGGTGACGGGAGCGTATCTGGCGGGTTCGGGTCAACTCAAGTTTGGGGAGACCGCACAACTGCGTGCCGCTCCTCCCGAGGCAGGCGTTGCGTGGAAAGCCGCAAGCGGACCTGAGCTGGGTAAACCAACGGGGCCGACTCTTCCTGTTGGCCCTGTGCTTCCCTCAAACGATCCGTTCAAACCAGCTCCGGGAACAAATCCAAAGGCAGGGGCAACCCTTCCGGGGGCAACCCTACCCGATGTCGTTGTTGCACCCAAAACCGGTGTGAACAAACGAGTTGGGGCAGCTTTGGACGCTTACCTGAGCGGTTCGGATATCAAACCCGCTTCCTTCGAGTTAGAACCTCCCTCGAAAGAAACTCCTCTTCCAGTTCCGATGTCGGGGCTTCCGGCTCTGCCTATGGTTCCGAAAGTTGATGTCCCTTCGACGCCGAAACCTCTTGAGGTTCCGAGTGTCTCGGGCGATAGCAAACTTCCGCTACCGCAAACGGTTCCTCCGGTTGGTCTGCCGACCCTCCCAGCTTCCAAGCCAACAGGCACGGGTATCGGTGCCCAACTGCCGATGGGGCCAGTGAAACCCGTTGACGTGAAACCGGCGCCACAAGAGAAACCCGGAATGCTCCCGATTGGGATTCCGGTCCAAGAGCCTGTTGTGCAGCAACCGGAAATTTTCCCCGGTAAACCGACCCCAGTGGACCCGAAGGAAGCAAAACCCGATTCACCCCGGCGTAACCTTCTAGGCACATTAAGCCCCGAAGACGAGATCATCCTGAATGCTGCGGGTAACGCTGCCAAGTTGAAGGACTTCGCACGGGCTGCCGAGCTTTACGGAAAGATCATTGCGAAATACCCGAAAGAATTCGATATTCGGGCTGAGTATGCAGGGTTGCTCATTGGTGCAGGGGAATACCAACGAGGGATTCGCGAACTCGAACAGGTTCTTTCGATCAATGAAGCCAAACGCAATCCGGTTTATTGGATTCGTTTGGGCGATGCTTACATGATTGTTCGACAATATCGGGCCGCAGCCAGTTCATTCATGGCCGCTCTCGAATTAATCCAAACCGATAAAAACGATAAGATCCGGGCCAAAGCTCCCGAAGCGGCGATTCGTCTCGCACGGGCCTTTGCTCTCGATAACGATGTGTCCCGTGCTGGTCAGATTTTCGACCGGTACTTAGCCGGAATGAAACCCGATGACGACCGCACTCCGCTTGCTGTCGGGCCGTTGTTGTTAGACCTCGACCGTCCCAACGACGCTCTTGCTTACCTGCTCGCCAAACGCAAGCAACTGCTCCGCGAAGGACCGGGAGCTAACGCTGAAGATTATGAACTGAAAATGCTCGAAGTCTTGGCAAGCATGGTTCGCGGGTTCGCCCGTGTGGGTGAACGTCACCAAGCGATGGAAGCCGTCAACGAAATGGCTCCGCGTGCCCCGATGCAAACGGGTATCCGTGCTGCCCTCGGCGATATCCTGTTCCAGATTGACGAGTTCGAGATTGCAGGCCATGTGTTTAACCAAGTGTTGAACGTCGATCCCGCAAACGGAACCGCCCTGATTGGAATTGCACGGGTTCACTTGGAAATGCTCCAACCCGCTTCGGCCAAGAAGATTCTCGATAGCTTTATCCCCAACCGGGATAACATGCGTGCTTACTTGATGACCTATAGCTCGTATCACCAAACGGTGGGCGAGTACACCGAGGCCAAGCACATCTACAAACAACTGTTGAGCCGTAACCCATACGACAACGATGTGCGTTATGCTCTGGGTCGCTTGTACGACTATACAAAGGAATGGGAAAAAGCCAAAGGGGAGTTTGCCAAGATTCCCGCAGGGGATAAGAACGCTCGAAAAGCACGATTGTGGTTCGGCTATGCCCTGTTCCATCAACGGAAGTTTGCCGAGGCTGCTCAAGTCGGCGATACGCTCCTTCGAGAAGACCCGAACAACGCCGATGCTATTGGCTTGGTCACTCGATCAATGGCAAAGAATGGTCAACACGAGCGAGGAATTGCCCAAGCTCGTGCGTACCTCGCTACCAGCCCGAAAGATGATCGCAGTGTCGCAACCGTGCGAATTGCAATTGGTCGTGCGTTGCTTGATGCCAATAAACCGCTCGAAGCAGCCCGCGAGTACGAAATCGCCCTCAGCAAGCCAGCCGGACGGATTCCGGAAGCCTACTACGGTCTCGCTCGGTCTGCTGAGAAGCTCAACCAGCCAGAGAAAGCCTCGCAAGTGATTAGTACCCTTGTAAGTGGAACTGGTGCTGACCTTCGTGCGAAGATTGCGATTGCTGACGAATACTCGCAAGACTTCGAGTACACGAAAGTGCTTGAAATCACGCAAGGGCTTGTCGGTACGGATAACGGGGCTAACCTTGCGGTGCTGATTCGTTTAGCCGATGCTCAACAGATCGCAGCACGATGGCCCGGTGAACCCGCCGATGCTTTCGGGACCGCACAAACGATCTTGCGACAATCACCCACAAACGTTCGGGCACACCTTGTGATGTCTCGCTCGTTCGCCCTTGCTCAGAACTTCCGTAAATCGTCGGTTCAATACGATCAACTGATTGCGATTGACCCCGACTTCACGATTCCGCCCCGCGAACGTGCCCGCGTCCTGT
>VYLT01000073.1_pt1 | contig 22970 bp, 15 predicted proteins | sample 5114261 | NCBI WGS metagenome assembly VYLT01 (sample SAMN12291815, study PRJNA351875) | freshwater metagenome | isolation source: freshwater lake | place: USA: Michigan, Little Long Lake | collected 2011-07-12 | reverse complement strand
AGCATAAGTAACGATGCTCACACGATCCTTTTCCGTGAGGGTATCGACAAGCAGTTCCAACGATTTTTGAACGAGTGGTAAACGGGTCGGCCCACTCATCGAGCCAGAAACGTCAATCAGGAAGGTCAGATTACGAGGGGGCATTTCGTCGTCTTTGATCGTGCGAGCACGAAGGGCAATTCGCAAAAGTAAGTTCTTCGCGTTCCAGGGGCAGGGTGCTAATTCCAGATCGGCCCCAACGGGTTTGCCCTTTTCGGGATTGGGGTAATCGTAATGGAAGTAGTTAATCATGTCCGCTACGCGAATGGACTCGGCAGGGAGCAAGTCTTTCGCTTTGAGTTTGGCACGAAGTAGGGTGTAATGAGCGGTATCGACCGATGCAGAGAAGGTCGAAAACTTCTCTTGCGAGGCTTCGACAAATTGATTCTCGACGAGTTTTTCGTAGCGTTCGGCGTTGCGTTGTTCTTGCGGAGCGTTGGCTTGCGGAGCCGTTGCAGACGGAGCGAAGGAAGCGGTTGCGTTCGGTCGAGCTCCGGTTGCTTGGTTACGAGCGCCCATAGGTCCCGCTGCCTTTTTTGAATCATCGCAACCAACACCCAAAGTTAGCAATACGCCAGCCATGCCGAGCGCAAAAGCTCGGTTCAACAGAGTGATCCGCACAGGATTCTCCTTTAAGAAATGGTTTGTGGGGTGAATCCAACCGAATTCACCGCATTCAAGTTGTGAAAGTAAGATGCACAGGCAAGCGTTTTATTCCCGAACGGAAGGAAAATTTGCCAGAGAGGGGCAAAGCTATTCGTAGGGTTCCAGTTCAAACACTTCGATTTGCTTGACTAAGACGAAGTTATCTTTTGCGGGTTGCAGGTTGCGGACAAGGACGTTGAGCTTACCAGCCTGATTGGGTACGACAATGGCATCGGCGGTGGTCCACTCGGTTGAATTTTTGCGAAGGGCAACGGTCCAGATATCGGGTTTGGGTTCCCCGTTATCCACACGGATGCCGATGCTACCTGCCGCATTCTCCGAGGTCCGATAGGTCACACGCACCCGATAACGTCCATTTTTCTTGACCGAAAGGAACCCATCATGGCTGAATATCTGGGCCGAGTTGTCAATCTCGTTCACGATTCGCAAAGCCTTCACGCCGTCGATCTCTTCGAGTGAAAAAGTGGCTTGTGCATTTTGTTTCCATGTGTTCGATTGCCAACCTTTGGGAAACGCCCCTTTACCAGACGAGGAGATTATTCCTTCTTTGCTACGGGTAACGCTAAAAGGTTCGAGCGACGGAATAAAGTTGGCGTAAATGCTTTTTCCGATGGGTTCCTTGGTCTGGAAAAGCTCAATCGATTTGACGTATATCAAACTTTCTTCGCCCCACTGAGCCGATTGAACAAAGACTTTGAGGTTCATTTTTTCCGGACTGGTGACAACCGATTCGACCGTTTGCCATTTCCCGTCAGTTGCTGCCAGTTTCAAACTGAGGATATTGTTTTTATCTTGGCGAACTTCGACAACACCGATATCGCTTCGAGGTTTGACCCCTTCGCTTAGGGCTGGCGTTGCATAGGTTACGCGAACCCCAACGGGTGTCCCTTTTTCGACATTCAGACTGGTTGCAAGTTGGAAGATTTGCACCGATGCCTTTTGGGTGTTCTGCATCATAAACACCGGTTCGCCGAGGAACTTCTGGATACCCACAATGGCTTTAGCGTCCTTGTCCCAAACATTGACAAGGTAACCTTTTGGCACGCGAGGGTCCGAACGTCCATCAACTCCCTCGGCAGAAGCGATCTCAGTTTTCCATTCGGGAATGCCATCAAACCGAACGGCAAAAACCGTGTTGATGTGACTGGCAAGCGGGTCTTTCTTCGGTGGGTCTTTTTTGGTTGGATCGACCTTCGGGTCTTTTTTGGTCGGGTCGGTCTTGGGGATTTCGGGGTCTTTCTTGGGTAGAATGGGAGTATCGTCGGGTGGGTTTTGCACGACCGGCGTTTTCTCTTTATCCGAGAAGTAAACCGCAGCCCCGATTCCACCGCCGACGAGCAGAAGTCCCAGCAGGAGAACGGGGATAATCCAAATCAAAGGAGATTTCTTCTTTTTGATCTTCGATTTCTTGTTTGGTCGAACTTTGGAGTTGACTCCGATATGCACGCCCGTTTTGGGATCGGGTTGCGAATCTTCGCTGACCCACGGGGCAAGAGCTTCGATGACTTCTTCGGCAGTTTGATAGCGGTCGTCGGGGTTCTTTTGCATCATCTTGGCGACGACTTTGCCGAACCCTTTGGGCACATCGGGTCGTAGTGTGCTTAATGGGGTTGCAATGTGCGATTGATGACCGATCATCTTTTGCGTGCTATTGCCACCAAACGGCGGTTTGCCTGAAACGAGCGAGTAAAGGGTGACCCCGAGGCTATAAATATCGGCACGGGAATCGACCTTGCTCGAAGCGATAATCTGTTCGGGGGCCATGAAGTCCGCAGTGCCGAGGACAGCCCCACGATCAAACTTTTCGGTGAGGTTATCGGATTTATCGTCGGCGAAACGGGCTAAACCGAGGTCGAGGATTTTCAACACCCCGTTATTATCTAAAAGCAAATTCGCAGGTTTAATATCCCGATGTACTAACCCTTTCGAGTGAGCGTGCGAAAGTCCCGCAGCTGCTTGTGTAATGTGCCCCGCAGCCTGATCGACCGGCATGGGGCCGTTCTTGCCGATCCAATTTTGCAGGTCTTGCCCTTCGACATACTCCATGACTAAATAGAGCAATCCACCCGAAGAACTCAGGTCAAATACTTGCACGATATTGGGATGATCGAGGGCCGCTGCTGCCCGTGCCTCTCGTAAGAATCGTTCTTTTCGTCCGGGATCGTTTGAAACGTCGGGGGTGAGAATTTTCACAGCGACTTTGCGACGGAGTGAAAGGTGTTCGCAGAGGAATACGGCTCCCATTCCGCCTTGACCAATGCGGTCGAGTATTTTCAAGCGGTCGAATCGAAGCCCCTTGTACTTGCCCGCCAAAAGTTGTTGGGCTTGGTATTTGGTGAGGATGTCCCGTTTGATTAACGCCCGTGCGCAATCGATGGGGGAGGAAGGGAGGTCTTCCTTGTGGAGTTGGGAGAGAGTCGCTTCTTCAAGAAGTCCGCTTTTCTGAATGAGGTCTAAAAATTCGTTTGTTGTTACCGGTGTTGGCATGCTTGAAACCCACTTTCGGAAATCATGGGAGCGTATCTTTATTCTTAGCACAGGGTGAGAATTGCACAATATCTAAACACGTTCCAGAAACATTATTTTGATGATTTTCAACTGCCGCCAAGAATCCACCCGAATTAGTTTTGCTAAGGTGCGTAAGTTTATTGCAGGATATGAATTACGTCAATGTCCGAACTCATTCAATTTCAACCACAAGGAAGGCATCGGTCGAGTCGTAACCCAAACTATCCGAAGGAATAATCGAGAAGACGTGGCGACCTTTTGCTAACTCTTTCGGCAGTGTAAAAGTGACCTTCTGGGTATGCGATCCTCCCGCAATTGTTTTGGCCTCCCACTTCTGATCGACAAACACTCCGCGACCTTCCAAACGGAGTTGCACTACTTCGGGTTTATTCGTCACGTTATAGGTGTGAACTTGGAAGGTGACTTCGGCTCTGGGTTTGGCCTTTTGCAAAATCGGCTCGGCGGTGATCCGGTTCGGGTCCCAATCCCGTCGGTGATTCCCAGAAGGGGAAATTTTATCCGCAGCCTTTACGGAATCGTCGCCCCATTTGGCCCGTCGGCGATAGTCCTCGGCGTTGTATTCGTAGGGTCCGCCATGCTCCGCGAGAATCCAATCGGGGCTAATCGCAAGAGCTTTGCGGGCACTTTCGGCATAGGGGCCGGGGAAACTTCGGTTCAAACCCATCCAGCCACCGGAGCCGGAAAACTGCTCTTGGTGAAAAAAGTTATCGGCCACGAAAAGGCATTTCTTTTTGTCAATGGTTGTTTCAACGGCCATCGTGTATTCGCTTTGGCCGGGGAAGTGATGAAACTTAAACGTATATCCGCCCCATTGGGCTTGGTCGCCTTCTTTGTAAACCTTGTTGAACTCGACAGGTCGTGCATCTAAAAACGGCGCTCGCCAACGGAAGGGTTCTTTGATGGGTGCTGCAACCCGATCCAGCGACCAAACGGAGAACTTTTCACGGTCGGGAAGTAAATAGACCCCGTCGTAATGATCGTAGTGGGCATGGGAGAACATCACGACTTCGAGTTTACCAAGTCCCTCATCTTTGACGAGCTTTTTCAATTGGTCAATCGAGCGTTGCCCCCACGGGTCCATAACCAGATAATCCTTCCCCTCGTTCGCGACAAGGACATAGGTGTTTCCGGTAATGAAAAGATGGTCAGATACTTTCGACCACGGTTTATCGCCACCCGATGCAATTTGCTCTTTTGGAACTAGAAACTTGTACTCGGGAACGTCTCCGATTCGTTTGCTATATCGCTCGAAACTGCGTAAAAAGCCGACCTCTTCGATTGCCTTCGCAGTATCTTCGAGAGAGGTTTCGGTATCTTTATCCTGTTTGGGTCCGTGTGTGGGGAGAAGGATTTTCGGTTTCAGTTTAGCGAGCTTACGGAGAGATTCGTAAGTCGGTTTCAAACCAGCGTCGGTCCAGTGATCCCAATCGGTGGTGTAGGGTGTCCAAAGTTTTCCGGGTGTGGAATAGGCGTCGCCACAAAAGATTAACGTATCTTTATCTGTTGTGGTAATCCCGTAAGAGGTGTGGTCGCGTGAATGTCCGGGGGTGCCAATCACCTGAATCGTATGCGATCCCCATTTCACGGTATCGCCATCATTCAACGTGCAATCGATGCCCGCAAAGCCAACCGGGTGAACGAAGTACCCCGTTCGAGAGGATCGCAACGGAAGCGAATCGTCCCAATGTTTTTTGACCCCTTCGACTGTCAGATACTCTGCCGAAAGTTTATTTGCCCTTACAGGTATCTTGGCCTTGAGATACTCACCCAAAGCAGCACTGGAATCTCGATGATGATGGGTGAGCAATACCAGTTCGATTTCTTTTACACCGTGTGCCTTGAGCGTTTCCGGTGGAAGGGGACAATCGATCAGCAAGGCTTTCTCTTTCTCGACAAGGGCATAGCCAAATGGTGGTTTAGTCGTTCGTAAAATACCCGGATGAATTTGAATCCAGTCAACGGGTTTCGGCCCTTGCGCAACCGTAAGCCAAGCCAAAAAGCCAACCATCACCACGCAACCAAGAAGCAAAAAGATACGCCGTAACATGCTTTTCACCGGAGAGAATTTGGGTACAGATATTGTATTCAGTGGAGTGCCGAGAGTGGAGAGTGAAGAGTGAAAGATGGACACGGGGTGAACGTCAGGGAGGTCCAAATCTCGATAGCACCTGACCTCTCGGCTTCCTTCTTTGGTTATCAAAATCAGCTTGTTTTCATCTGTCAACTGTCAACTATCAACTGTCCACTAAATATAATAGCTTTTTCGATTTCGCCCGACCTTGAGGAGACTTTTGCCAATGGCCGTTGAGAAGATGGAGTTCCGCACGGAGCTTCGGCAGCTTCTGCATTTAATCACCCATGCCCTGTACTCGAACCGCGAGATTTTCTTGCGTGAGTTAATTAGTAATGCGTCCGATGCCATCAACAAAGCCCGGTTCGATTCTTTGGAACAGGCCGAAAAATTGGGTGACGACCGCGATTGGAAGATTCGTTTAACCCTCGATAAACCCGCCAAGACGTTGACGATTTCCGACAACGGGATTGGCATGACACGCGAAACGATTGTCGAAAACCTCGGCACGATTGCCAAGTCTGGGACCAAAGCCTTTTTGGAAAATCTCAAGCAAGCGAAGGATGTTCAAGCGGCTGCCCCTGACCTTATCGGGCAATTCGGTGTCGGTTTTTATTCGGCATTCATGGTGGCGGATCGCGTTGAGGTTGTGAGTCGGGCGCTTGGTGCAAACGAAGACGATGCCGTGCGTTGGACCTCAGACGGGCAGGGCGAATTTACGATAGAATCCACGACCAAAAAAGGTCGCGGTACCGATGTCGTTTTGCACCTGAAGCCTGAGGCCGAAGAATACCTTGATTCGTGGACCGTATATCCCGTTGTGAAAAAATACTCGGACTTTATCGAGTTTCCCGTTGTGTTGGAATACGAGCGTGAGGAAGACGGCAAGACCGAACCCGTTACCGAAACGGTCAACACGCAGGCTGCGTTGTGGTTGCGTTCCAAATCGCAAATTACACCGGAAGAATACAACAACTTCTACAAACAACTCACCAACGAACAAGAGCCGCCCGCACGGGTGATTCACTACGGAACCGAAGGAAATAACGAGTTCAAAGCCCTGTGCTTTATTCCGAAGAAACGCCCCTTCTCGTACACATGGGAAGAGCCAAAAGGGGTGCGCCTGTATATCCAACGGGTGCTGATCATGGAATCGTGCGACGGGTTGCTCCCACCGTATTTGCGATTTGTGAGCGGTCTGGTGGACTCGGCCGATCTTCCTTTGAATATCTCGCGTGAGTTGCTCCAGAACAACCCACTTCTTGAGCGAATTCAACGCAATCTCGTCCGAAACGTGTTGGACACCCTTGAGGAAATGCGTGACAACTCACCCGAAGATTATTCACAATTCTTCGACGATTTCGGGGTCATGCTGAAGGATGGCATTTCACGGGATTACGCCAATCGAGATCGTATCGGAGAACTGCTCCTTTACGAATCGACCAAAACCGAGAAGGGTAAAACAACAACGCTGAAGCAATATGTCGAACGCATGCCCGAAGATCAGAAGGAGATTTACTATCTCGTTGGTGAATCGCGTGCGTTGATCGAAAACTCCCCCCTCTTGGAAGCCTACAAGAGTAGGGGGTGGGAAGTGATTCTGGCAACAGAACCAATCGACGAAGTTGCCTTACCCTCGTTGCACAAATTCCAAGACAAACCTTTCAAAGCCGTTGATCGTGCCGACGCTGCCCCCATCAACGAAGAAAATCCCGTCGATGCCGAAGCCTTCAAGTTCCTGCTCGATTACCTTAAAACGAAACTCCCCGAAGTGGCCGATATTCGTATCTCGAAACGGTTAACGGAAAGTGCCTCGGTGTTAGTTGCGGATGCCAATGCCATGTCTGCCCACTACGAACGACTATTGGCACGCTACAACCGGCTTGACGAACCCACCAAGCGAACCCTCGAAATCAACCCGAATCATCCAAGTGTGATTGCAATCAAAACCCTGTTCGAGAAAGACCCCGTCAACCCCCGTATCGAACTCTTCGGCAGGTTGATTTACGAACAAGCCGTTATTGCAGAAGGCTCGAAACTGAGTGACGTTGCCGGGTTCGCCAAACGGATTAACGAACTCATCGCAAGTTCGGCAGGGTAGGTCGATTTCAATTCGTCGGGTTGAAGTGTGCGCTTTCGGGATCGTCGGGATCGAGCGAGGCACTCTTACGGGTTGCTCCGGTTTGCACAAGGGCGAACACGGCGGGGAGAACTAAAAGCGTGGCTGCGGTTGCAACAATCAATCCACCCAAAACGGCACGGCCTAACGGGGCGGAGGCATCACCACCTTCGCCGAAACCCAATGCCATCGGGACCATGCCTGCACCCATGGCGGCGGCGGTCATCAAGATCGGTCGCACTCGGCCCACCCCTCCCAAGATTGCAGCATCCGGCGAAGATTTCTCGGATTCACGACGCCACTTCTCAGCGAACGTCACTAACAAAATCGCATTCGCCACCGCAACACCGACGGACATAATCGCACCCATGAACGATTGAAGATTGATTGTCGTACCTGTTAGGTAGAGCATTATCACCACACCCGCAAGACTTGCAGGCACGGCAGAGACCGAGATCAACGCCAAGCGGAACGATTGGAAGTATGCCAGCAAGAGTAGGGCAATGGTAACAACAGCGAGGACAAGCCCTAAGCTCAACCCGTCGAAGATTTGGTCGAGGGGTTCGAGTTGCCCGCGAACCAGAACCGTTGCTCCGCGAGGCGGATTGCCTGCGTTTTTCACGGCTTCTTGAACTTGCTTGTTCACTTTGTTTAGGTCGCTCCCTTCGACGTTGGCAACAATGCTAATCATCCGACGCATGTTATAACGGTCGATCTGGCCCGGCATCGTTGTCTCACGCACAACGGCCACATCGCGGAGTAAAAGGTTCTGCCCACCGAACCCGCCCCCCATACCTGTCATTTCCGGGTTGGCGTGATAGCCGTTGCCGTTACGGGATCGAATCGGCATTGTTTGAATTACTTCAATCGAATTGACTTTCGAGGTCGGTACTTGCACCTGTACGATGTAGCCTTGACCCGATGCCGGATCACGCCAGAAATTCGGGGTGACGTAACGGCTCGAAGAAGTGGTTGTGAGCAACGACCGCGAAATATCTTGCATGGTAACGCCACTGAGACCCGCTTTAATTCGGTCGGCGCGTATCTCTATCGTGGGGTAGTCTTGCGGTTGGACGATCTGCAAATCTCGAAGGGCCGTGATTTTCTCTAACTCGGCTTTGACCTTCTGGGCGTGCGGTAACGTCTCTTTGATATTCGGTCCGTAGACGCTTACTTCGACTTGGTTGGGTGAACCGAAGCTCATCACCTCGTTGATAATATCCGCAGGCTCGAAGCTGGTTCGCAGGCCGGGGAGTCTCTTGGCGATCTCGCTTTCGTTCAAACCTTCACGAAGATATTCTTCGCGTAACCAGTTACGCAGATGGGTCGGAAGTTTTTCTCGCAATCTCGATTTCAACTCTTCGACACGGATGCCTGCTTCCTTCTTGATCGAGATTTTCAGATAGGCTTCTTCCGGTCCGCTCGTCCATTGATAGATGCCTTGAACGGGGTAGTTCGTCGGGAACGTGCCGATATACCCTACCGAAAGTTCGAGGTTCCCCTGCCCGACTTCCTTTTCAATAAACCGTAGGGATTCTTGGCACATTCGCTCGGTCCAATCGATGCGAGTCCCTGTTGGCGCGCGTAAACGTAACTGGAATTGTCCTCGGTCGGTCTTGGGAAAAATCTCGATCCCCAACTGCGAGCCTAACCCAACAATCACAAGGGCACAAACCCCCAGATACACCGGAACGAGAAGGTAACGGGTCCGAACAGTGACGGTAACGAGATTCGAGTAAACCCGTTGCAACATCGTCGGGCCGTGTTCGGTGTGTTTACCCTTCTTGAGTAACCAAACCGAGAGAACCGGTACGAATGTACTCGAAAGAATGTAAGACGCAATCATCGAAAAGCCGACCGAGAGTGATAGGGGTACAAAGAGCGATCTTGCTCCACCTTCCATAAATGCCGACGGAATAAACACCGCAAGGATACAGAGCATCGCCAGCAATCGGGGAACGGCAGTCTCCATATTGCCGAGGCGAACCGCACGGGCAACCGAATCGGTTTTCTCGAGTTGCGTGTGGATATTTTCGACTTCAACAGTAGCCTCATCGACCAGAATGCCAATCGCAAGCGCAAGCCCGCCGAGGGTCATTAGGTTCAACGTGTGACCGCAGAGCCAAAGGCCAATGAGGGCAGAGAGAATCGCAAGGGGGATGTTCAACACCACAACGATAACCGTTCGCCAATCCCGTAGGAAAAAGAGGACCATCACACCCGTGAGTGCTGCCCCTAGAAGAGCTTCAAAACCGACACCCCACATGGCATCGGTAACGACCGGCGATTGGTCGAACGCAAATTCGATATTCACATCTTCGGGAACTTGCTCACGCAGTTTGGGCATCGCTTTCTTGAGTTCGTTTATCACAGAAAGAGTAGACGCATCGGCCCGTTTTGTCACGAGCATATAGACCGAGCGACGCCCATTCACAAGGGCATAACCTGCGGTAATATCCGACGAATCTTCGATCCCTTTTTCCTTATCGACAATGTCTCGCAAGAAGCGGGGATTGGCACCCGTTGTCACGGCAATATCGCCGAGTTCTTTCTTGGGATCGGTTCCGACCATGCTATTGGTAGGCACCAGATATAAACGGTCGTTGATACGGGCATTCCCTGCCGGTGAAACAAGATTCCCCGTATTGAGGGCCGCGATTACATCATCCGGCGAAAGGTTCAGGTTCCGCAATTCGTTCGGGTCGAGGTTCACCACGATAGCCCGTTGGTTTCCTCCAAAGGCAGGCGGAGTCGAGATACCGGGAATGCTTGCAAAGCCCGGTCGCACCTTGAGGGTAGCAAGGTCTTGAATCTCTTTGATCGATTTGGTTTCACTCGAAAGCACCAGATACCCGACCGATGCAGAGCCTGTATCGAACCTTGACACAAACGGCGGCACTGTCCCCGGTGGCATCATAAACCTCGACCTATTCACCGCAGCAACAACCTCACCCATTGCTTGAGCCATATCGGTTCCGGGGTGAAAGTAGACTTTCAGAAGGGCCATTCCCTGAATGTTCTTACTCTCGATGCGTTGCACACCCGACACATACAGAAAGTGAAACTCGTAGTAATTGGTCAGTAACCCTTCGACCTGCGAAGGGTCCAATCCGCCATAAGGTTGGCAAATATAAATAACGGGTGTATTGAGCGCAGGGAAGATATCCATCTTCATGCGATTCACCGCCAACCCACTGCCGAGAAAAATAGTGATAATCCCGACCATGATGGTCATCGGGTGACGAAGTGCAAAAACGATAGGATTCATAGGGTTATGGTAACGACTGGCAGAGGGGAGAACCAACGAAAACTGGACGAAGAACCAGAAGGTGTGGGCTTGGAATGTTCGATTGTTCGGCTTTGACCTGTCTTCGGTTTGCTGGTAAGATACCTTTCGCCCGATTCCTTTGAACAGAAACGAGTTTAACGCATGTTTGAATATGTAGATGGGACGACCGCTTTGGCTACGATGGGGGAGGTCACCCTGACGGTGAAGGATTTCTTCAAGGCGTTGCATCGCAGTCGGCGACTTGGAGGGATTATTCGGCCCGTGTTTATGGAACATTTTCTTGTTAGCAAAGCCAAGCAAGCGGGTATCAAAGTGGCCCCCGAAGAAGTTCAGAAAATGGCGAACGAATTTCGTCGCGGGATGAACCTAACGAAAGCTGAAGATATGAACCGTTGGTTCCAGATGGAGGGGATTACCGCAGCCGATTTTGCGGAAGGAATCGAACGCGATTTACTCGTCACCAAAATGCGACAAGCGATCACCGAACCGCAATTGCAACCGACGTTCGATGCTCAACAGGAGCGATTTGCCCGTATTCGTGTTTCGCGTATTGCCCTTGCAAACCAAGCCGATGCCGAAGAGCTTCATCGTAAAATCACGGTCGAAAATATGCCCTTTGAGGAAGCTGCCAAAACCTATTCGCACGATAGCCACGCTCGCACAACCGGTGGCATGATTGGTGTGCTACGCCGGTGCGATTTCACTCCCGATGTTGGTCCAACTGTGTTTGGAACTGCTGTTGGTGAAATTACCCCGCCACTCGATGCCCAACAAATTTTCCTCATCTTCAAAGTGCATGAATATCTTTCGCCGACATTGGATACGAACACTGCAAACCTGTTACGCGAGGAGATTCTGGATCGTTGGCTTCAATCTCAAACCGTCGTCAACGAACCGCCACGAATCTTTGGTCAGACATCGGGGTCGTAGGTTCCCGTTGTCGCCCAATGTTCGGCGATGTGGGTGACTCGATCAATTTCCTTTTGCAAATGTTCTAAATACCCTTTGAGTCCTTCGGCATTCGTGTCCGCAGGGACTTTGAACCCTCGACCAAAAACGATACGACCTCGGCTGAACGGTTTCGGAATCGCGAATCGGTCCCACGATTTCGCACGCCATGCCTTCGCTAAACCGATCCCAACGGGGACCACTTCCATTCCTGTTTTCATTGCGATATACACGGTACCCGCTTGGGCAACCCGTCGCGGGCCACGCGGACCATCGGGAAGCATTCCTAAATGTCGCGTTGAACCGGCTCGCATCATCCCCAAAAGTGCGGATACGGCCTTCCGGTTGGAAGAACCCCTAACAGTGGAAATGCCGAAACGCTCGACGACCTGCGCAATAATCTCGCCGTCTGCGTGTTCGCTGACGAGAATCGAAAGGTTGCTTGGGCCAAACCGCAAAGTTGGCACAAGAAGATATTCGTGCCAAAGACAGTAGATCACTTTTTTGCCATCGAGCATGTAGGGTTTTTCAGGCCGGTAATCGTGTTCAATCGACCGGAACTCGACACGAACCATTCGTAGCCAGACGTAAAAAATCTTGTGGGCTAACCACGTCAAACGTCGTATCGTCTTGGGGTTTCTGATTTTCAATGAAGCTCCTTAGAATCCGATTTGGTGTTTGCTGAGACGTTCAAACCCATCAGCGAGAATCAGGTAATTATGCTCGATGCGAATGCCACCCACACCATCGACATATAGCCCCGGCTCTAACGTCACCACATCGCCCGTAATCAGATATTCCGACGATTGTGCTACAAAGAAAGGGGCTTCCGGATGCGTCAGTCCTAAACCGTGTCCGGCATGATGGGGGAAGTTTGCAAGTACTCCTTTGGCACGGAACACCCCTGCAATAGCATCGTAAACGGCTTGGCATGCCGTTCCTGATCGAAGGAGTTTTTCACCCACTTGCATCGCTTCTTGGGAATAGCTCATCAAATTCTGTTGATCTTGAGAAGATTGCCCGCCCACGCACAGGGTATTGGTGAAATCGCTCCGATACCCGTCAAGGATAACCGAATAATCGAGAATCAGGGTATCGCCATTTTTCAACACTTGCGTTGTGGCTGCCCCACCACGCCTTGCACTTCCGGGCGAAACCGCGAAATCGCCGTAAACAACCACAGCACGTTGAGCCTGAGTATTGCACGCCTTGACGATACCGGAGTAAACATCGAGTTCGGTCATCCCTGCAACGACGTTTTGCCGTGCCCACGCAAAGCCAGCTTCCGTTGCCTGCATACAAAGTTTGAGTTGGGCAACCTCGTCGGGGTATTTCGCACGCCGTTGCTCGCCGACTATCGTTTGAATCTTATTCCCGATGGGGTTAAACGGATCGTCACGCAACGCCACACCCAAAGCCGTAATGGTATTTGCAAGGGCATTGCGTCGCGTCCCTTTCCCTGCCGATTGTCCATCGTACCACGCAATAACGTCGGTTTTTTCCGCGAAGGCTTGTTTTGCCTTTGCTGCCAACCGGTTATCGCAAATGAGTTGAGCATCGCCCCCGTTCGTGAGCAGAAGGACTCCGGAAAAATCGGCATTCAACGAAACGGGATCGGGTCCAAAATTCGCTAAGTAGCGAAGGGTAATCGCATCGGTAAAAAGAAAACGATCTGCCCCAAGCTCCTTATATAGCTTCGCAAACAGCTTCTCACGTCGCTGTCGGCAACCCGTTGCAGTAATCATCGAAGTGATTCTCCTTCGTGAGCGAATACAATGTGGCAGGATACGGTTTTTTGCTTGTTTGAACAAGTCGAGGAGCTTCTATGCGATTTCGCGGGCGTGACCCTTACTCGAATGGGGTCTATGAAATCGAGTACGAAAATGGCGAGATTCTCGGCGTCGTTCTCAACACTCGCATACGCGGTGAGGTCGATGCTTATGTGACGATTCCCTTTTTCGATGTGCAGATTAACGGAGCAATCGGCATTTCCTTTAACTCGCCCGAATTGAATACGAAAGGGGTCGCAAAGGTTGTTGCCATCGCTCATTCGCACGGGATTGGGCATTTTCTGCCAACGCTGGTTACCGCATCGTTCTCGGATTTATCGCACGGGTTCCGCACACTCGCAAAGGCTCGGCACGAATCGTTACAGATAGCAAATAGTATCCCCGGTTATCATTTGGAAGGGCCGTATATCTCGCCAGAAGATGGACCGCGTGGGGCACACCCGTTAGCCCACACCCGCACCCCCGATTGGGATGAATTCCAACGCTTGCAAGACGCTGCCGGAGGGAAAATACTGATGCTCACACTTGCACCAGAGCTTCCGAATGCTCTCCCGTTTATCGAAAAGGTTGCTCGAAGTGGTGTAGTGGTTGCGATAGGTCACACAGCTGCCACACCCGAACAAATACGGGCTGCAATTGATGCAGGGGCCAAGACCAGTACGCACCTCGGCAACGGTTCGCACGGGGTACTTGCACGGCATCCCAATTACATCTGGGAGCAACTCGCTGCCGACGAACTCTATGCCAGCATCATCGCCGACGGGTTTCACTTACCTCATTCCGTGATGAAAACCATTCTCAGAACAAAAGGTCTTTCTAAGGTTATCGTGACGTGCGATGCGAGTAGCTTGGCAGGTCTTCCACCGGGCAAATATAGCCAATGGGGTGGCGAATTTGAAATCCTCGAATCGAAAAAGATCGTTGTGCCAAATACCCCCTACCTTGCAGGGTCGGGGTTATTCACCGATCATTGTGTTGATTATTTGATGAACCAAATGGGTTATGATATTGGGAAAGTGTTACCCCTCGTCACGATCAATCCCTATTACCTGTGCGGGTTACCCGTACCAGAAATCAAAGTCGGTTACAAAGGGCCGTTGCTGTTGATAACACCTTCAAGCGAAGGTCTGGGCATCCAATGGATTGAGTGACGGTCTAATTCTCTTCGTTGTTCAATCGTTCGAGAAGCTCTTTTGTGATGTCCATGCCATCATTCAGGTAGACGGGCATCATGGCGGTGGGTTGGAAGTAAAGGTTCACTTTTGCGGGTTCATCGGCTTTTTGCGGGAGATACTTCGGCGTGATCGGGCAGAAGTAGACCACATCGAGTTTGTATTCTTTAGCAAGGGTGGCAATTTCCTTTTGGCACACGGTGTACATGGCGGAGAGTTGCTTTTGCGAGAAGGTTTCGAGGAAGGTACGGTGTCGGCGGTCGGCGTCTTCGTACTTGCGTTGCGCTTCGACGAGTTCTTTTTCTGCAAGTAACTTGTCTTTGCCCGTTGCTCCTGCGTGTTCGAGCTTCTTGCCTTCGACGACTCGTAATAGTGCTGCCATCTCACCGGCACGGGTTTCTCGTTCCCGTTGGAGTTCTTCGTTGGCTTGTTTCCAGCGTTTGAGGTTCGGGATAATCTCGACCATCGAGACATAGCCTGCCCGTTGTGGGAGGATTTCTTTTTTTTCTTCGACGGGTTTGGCCTTCAGGAACGTCGCCCCGATGAACAGACCGACGACCGAGGCAATAACCGTGAGGCCCAAAGTGTAGGATCGTTTCATATTTTCTCCTTCGTTAGAATGCGATTAACGGACGTTGGTAAAAGGTGTGGTGAGTTTTTTGAGCGTGGGGATACTTTCTCGATTCGAGGTTACGGGAACCTTTGCGAGTACGGCCTTCCAGAAACCGAGGCCGAAACCCAAGTGAATTGCCATGAATGCCTGTGTGATTCGCAACACCCCAGCCCCACGATTTTGTCGGGCTTGGCGGAAGGCTTCCCCAACGAGAACCCCGAGGTACAACGCGATACTTGCACCGCATAACCATGCTGACGGTTCCCAGAACAAGCCGACAATCGCACTGCCGATCAGCCACGCAAGCCACATCGGTGGGACAAGTGCTGCGAGGGTGAGAGATTCCTTGTGTTTGCGACTCAGGCGATATCGACCAGTTCCGTAGCGGCTCATTTGGTACAGCAATCCTTTCCACGTTGCACGGGGTTCGTATTCCACTTGAATTTCGGGGGTAAAGTAACAGGTCAGACCTGCTTGCGAAGCACGGGTGTTAAAGTCCACATCTTCGCAAGCATCAAACGATTCATCGAATAAGCCAATTTTCTCGAAGACCTCACGGCGATACGCGACGGCGACGTTGGTGGGTTCGACCCACTGGGGTTGATCGCAAAAGTTAGCCGAATCGGGATTGTGACCAAGCCACGAATGACGGGCAGCCCCAACGGCTTTTTGGAACGCCGTCGGGTTCAATGTGCGTAAAGGTTGCGGACGGCCGAGGGTGTCGGCACCAGAGATAATAAAATTCTCGACGACCTTACTGAGGTAAGTGCGATTGTGAATCGCACAATGACCGTCCACAATTATCACATATTGGCCGGTCGCTGCCTGTATACCCACGTTTCGGGCCGCACTCGAAAGTTTTTTGGGATTTTCGTACAGGGAAAGCATCGGGTAATCTTGAGCCAATGCCAACACCTCATCGACGGTGTTATCTTCCGACATTCCATCGACTACGATAATCTCGAACTCGTCGGCAGCAAAGTTCTGGTTCAACAAACATTGAAGGGTACGGCGAATGTGCTTCCCCTCGTTGCGAACCGGTACTACCACGCTGATCGTCACCATCGGCATCCATGCCTCCGGAAAAATTGGGAGAGTAGATAAACCTCAAGACCGTTGCTTTGTTGTCAGAGCGATTGAATTCCCTTCAAACGATTCATCGCGTTTTGTGGGTTTGTAAAGGCCGACGACTTTACCGGCAGTCCGTGCCAGCGTGAGTACATCGAACCAGAACGATACGCGATGAATATATTCTCGATCCAGTTCGATCTTCTGTTCCACGTCGGAAACTTCGGTATCCGGCGGAAGGTGAACTTGTGCGTGACCCGATACTCCGGGGTGTAACATCGAACGGTCGTTGTAATTTGGAATGGCATCCACGAGACGCGAAGCAATCTCGGGGCGTTCCGGTCGGGGGCCAAGCAAACTCATTTCGCCACGAAGAACGTTGATGAGTTGCGGAAGTTCGTCGAGGTGAGTCGCACGCAGAATCTTTCCCACACGGGTCACACGCGGATCGCCGGGTTTGCTCCACTGTGGGCCAGAAAGAATCTCGCACTGGAAACGCATTGTGCGAAGTTTGTAGATCGTGAAGACCTTTCCGAATCGTCCGACACGTTCTTGGGTGTAAAACGCCGGTCCGCGTGACGTGAGCTTCACAAAGATCGCACACACTGCCACCACACAAGCAGCCGGAATGAGCATCGCCAGTGAAAGCGAATAATCAAGCACTCGTCGAAGCAAAAGGGTTCTTCGCAGAGATTCGAGATTCCGACGCGGGACAAGTGTCGGGGTCGTATCCGAAGGTCGCGTAAACAATCGCGGGCGGATCGTCGTGCGAACGGTCTTAGTTGCAGGTTCAGTCATGTGCATCCGTGCTTAGGAAAACGTCTTCGGTTCCTTCCGAAGTTGGGCGTTCTACTTCCCCTCTCCCCTTGAGGGAGAGGGGTAGGGGTGAGGGGTAAAGGCTCAGTTGCCCCAGACAACTTATTTCTCTTCAAAAGTCAAGAAAAACATGTCATTGGGTGATGTATCCCTTCTGGGTTCTCCCAAAGTTTTCCCCTCTACCACAAGGGGAGAGGGGAAAGGCAGGCCACCCTTCAGCCTACTTTTTCTCTTCAAAACTCATTCAAACTACTTTACCTTTTGACCCAATTCTTGAGCCAATCCAACTACGAAGGTACGATAGGGATCGTTTTTGGTCAAGTCCTCATCTTCATTGAGTGGGTGTACAACGTAAAGTTTATACAGCAAAGGACTTCGGCCAAAATACCATCGGGGGTAATCGGGGGCCTCCCACTGTCCATTTGATGACCACGCCCAACGCACGCGGATACGTTCTGTGCCGGTCGGTGATTGCTTCTCGAAATCGGCAACGTAAAAGGTTGCCGATGTGCCACTCGGAAGAGTCATCGTTTGTTTCGATGTGGGTGTTTTCACCCGAAAGCCAGTCCCCAAATAGCACACATCGGGGGTATGAATTGCGACTTCGCCCGGCACGCCCGACGTGACCGCAGCCACACAAGCACGCCCCGCCCCTTGCGGAAGAAACTGACGAGAGACAGTCTTGGTCTTGGGGGGTAAATCCTTCGGATCAACGGGGATCATCTGACCGGGGTTATACCCTCCAACGGGTCGATTCAACTCACTGAGAAGATCGATACCCGTATCTTGTGCCGAAGCAGGCGCCCAACGTTGGGTCAGCATCCCATGCACAGCCCCCGATGCCCCCAGAAGCACAAGGGTGAGAAAAACGTATATTGGCTTGAGTTTCATAACGTAGGAATCCTTTCCGTGTTGATGGTCAGAGGTTGTTTATTTCTGTTTCGAGTCCCGCAGTATCGCCTAGCCCTGCCCTCGACGACCGTCAGGTCGGAGTGGGGGGCTAGGCGGACTATTACGGACTCCCAAAGTGTTTCTAATTCCAGCATTCTTCTTTCTTCGCTCCGTGATACACCACGCCGAATACTGGCGGGGCAAGTGAGACGATCTTTTCTTGGGCGCGGGTCATCATCGGTAAGCGGGTCTCGAATTTTTCGACGCTCAGAACAACCCCGTCGGAGTGACGGATAATCGGGGCGCTTTCGGCGACCATGAGCACGGGGTGGGTGTTCACAATCACGACATCGAAATGTTGTCGCAAGTGGTCGAGGAACGAGGCCACTTCTTCGCTCGAAAGTCGGGCACGCACGCACTCGTTCCACTCACCTGCGGGAAGAACGGCTAAACCTGCGGGAAGAATTTTCACCGCATCGGGTAAATCGACGTTGTTTCCGAAGATGTCGCTTACGCCCACTTCGTTTGGCACTCCGAAAGCATGGTGAATGGTCGGATTGCGAAGATCGAAATCGACGATGAGTGTTTTGCGACCGCTCTTGGTGAAGGCAATCGCCATTTCGACCGCAAGCATTGGACGGCCTTCGTCACCGATTGCACTCGAAATAGCGATGACCTTTCCGCCTCCGCGTCCGAATTGGTCGAGCAGGGTCAGCCGTGTTTTCTCGAAGGCTTCTTCGGCAAAGACCGATTCCGGTGTGGGTTGCCCGTACTTGGTTTGCATATTGGGTATCACACCCATGATCGGCGAAAGGGAATTCTGACGGGCATCGTTGAAGGACATCACGCGACGCACTTTCGATTCGTACAGAATCACGCCAAGCCCGACGAGCAGAAAGCCCATCAGACCTGCCACCGCAGTGCCCATGAGTTGTTTCTTGATTTCCTTTTTCATGGGAACCGATGCAAGTTGGACCGACTGGACACGGTCGGGGGCATTCAGTTCGGATTCGAGAAGGCGTTTACGCGATATCATCGAGCTAATTTGCCCTTCGGTGGTTTGTTTGTCGTCGTTGTCGAAATTGCGTGGGATATTGCCTGCACCGGGGGTGAGCTTAACCAGTTTGGCTTGATATTCTTCCAATTCTTTTTGGGTACGATCTCGGCGTGTCTTGAGGGCGGTAATATCGGCTTCGATCTTTTCGCGGTTCTCTTGATGAGCTTTGACGACGGCCCCGAGTTGCCCTTGTTGGAACTCGTCGATCCGTTCTTGTCGAACTCGCTTCAGGTCTTCCTGCAATTCTTTAATGCGTTTGCGATAGCCCACTTTGATTGGATGATCGGGATTATCAGGGTTCAACTGATTGGCATAGTTGAGGTTCCCTTCGATGGTTGTCAGGCGTTTTTGCAAAGTGACAATCGCGGGATCGGCTTCCAACTGCGTGAGAAAACCGGGGGGCGGAGCGGGCAAATCGTTCTGGGGATTTTCGGCCCGTTTGATGATCCGGTCCTTTTCGGCTTCGTAGTTTGCAATCTGCGTATCGAGTGCAGCAATCGTGTCCTTCAACTTCGTAAATTGCGACGCTGCGACTTGCGAACCAATTCCCGGTAATGTTTCGACATCCGTTTTGGCGTCAGGTTTATCGGGATTGGGTAAAATTTTCTTATCGAGTACATCCCGAAGGCGTGTGATTTCTTTTTCAAGTTCTCCCAGACGATTCGTTTTTTTCTGACGTTCTTTCTCAACGACCTCTTTGAAGTAGGCGTTGTGGATCGCATTCACAATCTTGGTAATCGCGTGGGGGTCTTCACCGTTGAGACGCAACCGGATAAGCTCCGAGCCTTCTGGCGATTCGATAACTAACTTCTCTTCTAAAAATCGGTACGGATCGGGTTGATCGCGGAGCATGGCGAGCGTTGCTACATCGGAATCACGAAGAGCCGAAACGAAAACCATATTCGACCGCAGCAAACCAATTTGCGATTTGATATAGCTGGCGAAGTCGCTACGCCCCGTAGGGTCTTCGTTGAAGAAGAGTTTCGGGTCTTGAGGGGATACCCGTATCATCGAATAGGTACTGTAATCGGAAGGAATCACACTCCAAGCAATCGATGCAAATATCACTGCCAAAAGTCCGCCGAGGAATACCACTAAAGGCCAACGATAACGCAAATAGGCAACCGGTTTCATTCCCCCTGCCGGTGTACTCGGAGGGGTAAGCGGAACGGGCATCATTGGCTCAATCGGCTGAACCGAAAGGCTTTGCGAACGGGGAAGCGTTTCCGAAATCCGAACGCTCGAAGATGTCTGATTCATCGCTGCCGATCCTTGGTGTGCGAGACTCTGATGATTATCAAAACCGTATTGTAGCGAATCCCTTCGCCGTGTGGGGAATCTCCGACAAAAGCCGGGGCCAAAGACCCCGGCTAAGAGCAAGCCCCGTTGGGCTTAAGGCAGAAAAACCGTTGCTTGCGCACCGGTCTAACAAAACCCGAACGCCTGTCTTTGCCCCAACGGGGCTTTGTCCTAGCCGGGGTCTTTGGCCCCGGCTTGTTAACCCTTCCAAGTAAAGCCGTCGCGTCCCGTTGTTGGTGCTGCCACCGGTGTCGGCGTTGGTGCTGCCACCGGCGCGCTTCTTGCATTCACTCGAACCCGTATGGGTTTCGTTTGTGTGGGTTGCGGGGTGTTTACCGGTTGCGGAACGTAAGAGCGTTGCGGGGTCGTTGTTGCTTCGCGTTTCTTTTCGATAATCAAACGAGTGAGCAACCACAGTTCGCCAAGCAAGAAAATCAGGCCGACGGGCATCATCATCCAGCCGTTAAAGTCGTGGAGGAAGTCGGTTACTTTTTCCCGCATGGGACTATCTTTTAGGTAAACGTGGGCCAGACCCGTTGCGGTGATTCGCAGGATGTTCGTGACAAGGGCAATCGGCACGATACTGAGAATCACGATGAGTTTATACACCCAATGGCGTTCCATTAAGAACGCTGCCCCGAAGCAGAAGGCCGCAAAGGTTACGAGCATTCGCAACCCGCTACAGGCTTCCACAACACCGAGGCGGACATCTTCGATTAAGATCAAATTCCCTTCCGAGATGGCAGGCTGTCCGAAACATTGCAGAAGGAAGGTGCAAGCCACTGTTGCAATCTGTTGCAATTGTGCGCCCAAGAGACGTTCGGCAGCATAGGGCAGGGGAACCATAAATAGCAGGAAGAATAACGACGGCCAAGCCACTCGGAATAACGAGCGCCCCCCTGCAATTGCGGTGAGTCCCGTGATTGCAATAACGAGTGAAAGGCCGTCGAGGGTAAGATTGGCGATCAATGCTCCGGCCCCTCGCATTGCGATAGCAACAACGAGCAAACCGAGACCAATGAGAGGCCACTTCTTTCCGGGCTGGTAAAGGTCTTTGCGTCGATATAACAAAAAGAGTGAGAAGAACGGGACAAGCATTCCGTGCGAATACTGAGGGTCCGAAGACCATTTCTCCCAGAGGTTTAGGGCAGTCGGCCAATAGGCCCACCCCAAAACCGCAAGGGCTAAAATTCCAATAAAGGAAGGGCGTAGCGGACTGCCCATCTGGTCTTCTCCGGGTGCATTACTATTTCGTAGGGGAGGATCGGCCCTTCCATGTGCCGAAAAAAAGGAACCTCCTGTTCCTACGGAATTTGTTGAGGATGGGAATCATAACCAGAATGGACAAACTACGCAAGCCCAATTTCGTCAAATCGTTTCTTACGCGATTAGCCCATCCTGTGAGCCTCGGTTTTTTGGTAACGGTGTGGCAGGTTCTTTTTGCACTCGCTGCGATTGAGGGAAGTTTAGAATCGCGTTACCAAGCCCTGTCGCAATGGGATGGTGGGTGGTATCGATTGATTATCCTTGAGGGGTATCACGCCCCGCCTATTCAAGAATGGAGAGGGTTGCACTTCGGCACGGTCGGCTTTTTTCCGGGCTACGCACTCTCTGCAAAAGTCCTTCACCAATTCGGGATGCACACCGACGTTGCGATGCCCCTTGCTGCCCAGTTGTATGCGTGGGTTATGTGGTCGTACTGGTTCGTGATCCTGAAGCGCTGGAAGCTCTCGGCATGGGTGATTGCAGGGGCGACCCTCTTGATTGTCTCCCATCCCGCCGCGTTTTTTCTTGTCGCAAGTTATTCGGAATCGATGTGCCTTGCGGGGTTTCTTGGGTTTCTCTTTTGGAGTCAAGCTAAGACCCGTTGGGGAACCTTGATTGCCATCTTGCACGGGTTTGGCCTGACCGCATCTCGAATTGTCGGGGCTCCGATTGCCCTTTTACCGATAGTGCAAAAGGTCTGTGCAAATGGAAATACCGGCCCAAGTTGGGGAAGATCGATCTTGATGGTTGCGGGTGCCTTTTTGGGCGTCGGGAGCTTTTTTGTGTTTTGTCATTTTCGATTTGGTTATTGGGACATGTATCAGAAAACCCAAGAGCTAAATTGGCAGGTGAAACCGAATTACGCTTGCGTGGTGGATACCGATTTGTACAACCCGCAACGGATTGCAGAATCGATTCGCGAGTATGTCTCGCACGATTACTACCCCGGAACAAAACTCGATGAGACAGGGTATTTTCAAACGGGTATCGGCTTTTGGTTTTTCCCAATCGTGGCTCTCTGCGAAGGGATTGCACTACTCCGAGGAAAAACCGGTTGGCGCGAAAGGCTCCCCTATTGGTTTGCAGCAACCGCCTTCTTTTACCTTGCAGCCATCGCCCACCGCGAACGACATTTCGGCAGCGTTACTCGTCATTACTTCGTAGCAATCGTCCCGACGATGTTGGCGTTGTGCCACGTCCTTTCGGGGTATCGACTGTCAAGAAAATGGTTGTGGGTAATCGTCCCATTATTGGCGTTGCTTGTCCGTTGGGCACTGCTCTACCAATACCGCACGCTCGATGTGTATCTCAACGGGTTCTGGGTTGCGTAAAGGGGT
>VYLT01000173.1_pt1 | contig 23091 bp, 24 predicted proteins | sample 5114261 | NCBI WGS metagenome assembly VYLT01 (sample SAMN12291815, study PRJNA351875) | freshwater metagenome | isolation source: freshwater lake | place: USA: Michigan, Little Long Lake | collected 2011-07-12 | reverse complement strand
TCGGTGCAAGGCAAGACCATGACCTTGCAAGCTCCTGCAAGTGCGTTGCAACCGGGGCAGCAAGTTTCGGTTCGTATTGAAGATGGGCTTGCCACAATCCGGCCTGAACAACCTCCTAGCGCAGCATCGCCAGCTGTTGCACCCGGTCAAACGCAGATCGAGCGGGTTGAAGTTCTTTCGCAAATGCCCGATGGCAAATACCTTGTCCGCATCGGCCTGCAAGAAAGCCAAGCTCAAGCGGATACCCCTTTGCCTGTCGGGACAAAGATTGTCGCACAGGTGCAAGCAACCCCTCAAGGCGACCTTCGGATACGGGCCGTTCCAGATAGCCCTCAGAAAAACGAGATACTGGCGCAATCGGTTTTGAAGGATACTTTTTCCCGTCCGCCTCTGGGTGACGTTCTCAAGACCCTCAGCGAATTGAGCAAAGCCTTTCCGCAATCCCAATCGCTGCAACGAATCGCCAACAATTTCGCTAATGAGGGTCCGCCGACCGTGCGCCAGTTGCAAAATCTGGTTCGTAATGGAGGGGTGCAATACGAAGCGAAGATGACCCAAGCCCTGACCCGTCCTTTAACAAGCGACGAACCACGCGGAATAGCCGACAGCGACCTGAAGGGACTTGTGCAAAAGGCACAAAACGAAGTTACCAATGTAGGCAAAGCAAACCCCTCATTGCAAGCCAACACACCAAAAGGCGAAGCCTCACCAATCGACCAAGCGATGACCCACTTGCGCACGGCAGTGGATCATATCGAAGGGCAACAAGCATTGAATACCCTCACGATGAATCGGGGCGGAGAAGTTCGTCTCGAAATCCCGATGTTCAACGGGACGAGTTGGAACACGATGAATATCGCCATCATCCCTGAGCCGATCCAAAACCCAACGGCAACCGGTGATAACGAAGGGGGCGACCAAGTGGACGCGGTACGTCCTCGCGGATACGGGTTGATGATGCACGGCGAATTTAGCGAATTCGGCGAAACGTGGATCGATGCCCGTTGGTACGGCAATACCTTTCTTGCAACCCTGTACATCGAAAACGATGATGCTCGCTTAGACGTTCGCCAGCAAGTGCCGCAGCTTGCAGGGAGTTTACGCCAAGAAGGGATCGGCGAAGTGATTCTCGATGTACGCAACACCGCCGATTTACCCACACGAAACAAGGAACAACGCCACGCCGTCGAAGGTCGCGCTCCGTTGGGAGTCTCCCTTTTGAATTTGATTGCATAGCGGAGAAACCCCTTTTTCGTTTCCGATAGCGTCGTTGGTTGCCCGTGCAAAGATCAATTGTCGCAAATCCGTCAAGGCCAATCTCGCAAATCTTTTTTCCTTTTCCAAATAACTTGTCCACTCCAAACCATCGGTTATAATGACCCCACACGTTTATGGATGAGCGTGTCAACTCCAATCGAGTTGAGTTTTCGGCAACATGCCATAACAGCGAAGGGATTCCCCTTTTTACAAACGGTCTTCAAACATCCATAACGCAGATACGATTCTTCTAAACCAGTCACGCTGGGGCAGAGTTCATTTGGGTTGGGACTTGGAAAGGTAAAATCAATTTGGGGGAGAATGTGGTCTCGGATCAAGCAGCGATAACCCGACAAGTAAAGGATGCCAGCGACATCGTCTCGGTTGTTGGTTCGTACATCCATGTCGTTCCTGCTGGGGCCTCTTTCAAAGCCATTTGCCCCTTCCATAACGATACACGTCCAAGTTTACAGATCGATCCCAAGTGGCAGAACTATCGTTGTTGGTCGTGCGGGGCTAAAGGGGATGTCTTTAGCTTTATCCAGAATTACGAACGGGTCGGCTTTATGGAAGCGAGGGAACTTCTGGCACGACGGGCGGGTATCTCCCTTGAAGCGAACCCTCAAGAAAATCTTTTCCGCGTTCGGCTTCTCGATGCGATGAAATGGGCCGAAGTTGCCTACCAAAATAACCTTCTCGAATCACCCGATAGCGAAGCCCAGACGGCACGCCTTTATCTTGGCGAACGCAAACTGACGGGTCCGACTGTCCGCCAATTTGGATTGGGCTTTGCACCCCTTGCGGGCGATTGGCTTTTACAAAGGGCGATTAACGATGGACGCGATTTGAACGTCCTCAAAGATGTTGGCTTATTGGGTGAACGGGAAAACAATAGGGGCTTTTACGACCGTTTCCGCGACCGGATTATGTTCCCAATTCGAGATTCTCGTGGGCAGACCGTTGGCTTTGGTGGGCGTATTTTACCGAATTCTCCCTTGCTCGAACGCTCACCTAAGTATTACAACTCGTCCGATACCCCTTTGTTCCAGAAGAAGGAATTGCTCTTTGGGCTTGATCTGGCCCGTCACGAAGCTGCGAAGGTCGGTTCCCTTGCCGTTGTCGAAGGCTATACCGATGTGATGATGGCGACGCAGTGCGGGGTATTGAACACCGTTGCCACAATGGGTACGGCGTTGAACGAACGCCACGTCTTACAGCTCCGGCGATTCGCACCTAAAGTCATTCTGGTTTACGATGCCGACGACGGGGGCGAATTAGGGGTAGATCGGGCCTTAGAGCTTTTTATCGAACACGATGTCGAACTGGCGATTGCAACCCTTCCTGATGGGCTTGACCCGTGCGATTTATTGGTCAGTCAAGGGGCCGACCCGTTCCGCAAAGCCCTTGATAATGCCGTCGATGCTCTTGATTACAAACTCAATCACCTGTTAGAGAAATCGCAAGGAAGTACCGTTGGTGCAAAGGTTGCCGTAGACGAGATTCTCGGAATCATGGCATCGGCTCCCGAACGTCCGGGTCAAGCAGGCCAAGTCAAACGCGAATTGATGGTCACACGATTGGCACAGCGTTTAGGGATACGTCAAGAGACGGTTTGGGCACGTTATGGCGAGCTTCGCCAAGAAAAGAAAAAGGAAGCCGCACGCAATGCCCCTCAACAGAGTGGGGGTTATTCCTACGCTCCACAACAACCGGCAAATTCGACTCCAACCCCAAAGGCAGCCCCTGCAAGTCCGCTTGAGAAACAACTTTTAGAATTGTTGTTGGCAGAACCTTCACTTGTGGCAGTAGCGAAAAACGAATTGAAGCTGGAAGAAATTCAGCATCCCGGCTTGCGACTCTTGTTAGAGAAACTATATTCACTTCAAGAGGCTGGTACGACCCCCGACATTGATGGGTTACGCCTTGTGATAGACCACCCTGCCTTGATTGCCAAAGCGATGGAGTTTCAAGAGGTTGGTCGGGCTGCCAGCGAACGTCCCGTACTACTGCGAAAAGTTTTGGACGAATTTGAACGACGTACCTTGCAAGCAAATAAACAGCAATTACAAAATCGACTAACAAGTACCATTACGGATGAAGCCGCAATGGATATACTGAGAAAACTACAAGGTCGAGGGACTGGGACTGACCCCTTTCAGGGTGCCCCCCAATCCTAACCGGAAATCGACCAACTCCCTTTCTCTGGGAGGCGTAAGGAAACGCCACAAGGCGATGGAGAAGATGAATGGAACCTAAGATTGACGACACGCTCAGAGCCCTCATCAACATCGGCAAGCGTAACGGCTGGCTCACATGGGATCAGTTAAACGATATTATCCCACCCGATACGATTGAACCCGACCGCCTCAGTACCATTATCGAAGTTCTCAACGATCATAACATCAGCATCGTTGATGAAGCCGAAGCCGAAAATCGTCGGCAGGAATCTCTCGATAACATCGACGAAGAACTCCGCGAGGAAGGGCTTACTCCGACCACTGCCGTCGAAGGGCGTTCCGTCGATGACCCCGTGCGAATGTACCTCGCCCAAATGGGTAAGATGCAACTCCTCAGCCAACCTGACGAGATTCGCCTTGCCAAGAAGATCGAAGTCACCCGCAAATGGTTTCGACGCAAGGTTCTCGAATGCGATTTTGCCATCCGTGCCGTTGTCGATACCCTCAAACGGGTCCACACCGAGGAACTCCCCTTCGACCGCACGATCAAGATTTCTCAGTCCGAACAGCTTGAGAAAGAACAAATCTTGCGTCGCATGCCGTTCAACCTCAAGACTGTTGAACCGTTGGTCGAACTCAATCGGGAAGACTTTACCCGTCTCTTAGATAACAACCTCACCGAGAGCCAACGCGGAGAACTTCGCCGACGTTTGAAACTCCGGCGACGCAAAGCGGTGATCCTTGTCGAAGAGCTTTCGATCCGCACCCAAAAGATTCAACCTTTAATGAAGCGACTGGAACAAATCTCCTCTCGCATGGACCTTCTCGAACAACAGATCGAGAAACTCAAGACCAGCAAAGCCACCCCCGAAGAACTCGAAACACCGCAAAACGAACTCCGTGAACTCATGGAGATGACCCTTGAGAACCCGACAAGCCTTCGCAAACGGGTTCGCATTATGAATGGGCGTCACGAAGAGTACGAACAGGCTAAACGTGAACTCTCGGCAGGGAACTTGCGCCTTGTCGTTTCTATCGCCAAGAAATATCGCAATCGCGGTCTGAGCTTCCTTGACCTGATTCAGGAAGGGAATACGGGTCTCATGCGAGCCGTCGATAAGTTCGAGTGGAAACGGACGTTTAAGTTCAGCACCTATGCAACGTGGTGGATTCGCCAAGCGATCACCCGTGCGATTGCCGATCAATCGCGAACGATTCGCATTCCGGTCCACATGATTGAAACCATGTCGAAACTACGCACGGTTTCCAAGCGACTCCTCCACGAATTGGGACGCGAACCAAGCCTCGAAGAAATGGCAGAAGCAGCCGGTTGCAGCATCGAAGACGCCAAACGAGTGATGAAAATCTCGAAGCAACCCGTCTCGCTTGACCGACCCATCGGCGATGGCGACGATACTTACTTTGGTGATTTCATCGAAGACGATTCGGTCGATTCACCCGTCCAGACTGCAACGAATGAAATGCTACGCGGCAAGATCGACGACATCCTCAAGACGCTGACCTACCGCGAACGCGAGATCATCAAGCTCCGTTACGGCTTAGGCGATGGTTACACGTACACCCTCGAAGAAGTGGGCCGAATCTTCAAGGTCACCCGCGAACGTGTCCGCCAAATCGAAGCCAAAGCCGTGAATAAACTCCGTCACCCCGTCCGTTCAAGGTTGCTCGAAGGCTTCCTCGAAGGGGGTGGCGGACAGAAAAACGGGAATTAACACAAGTCGAGAATTGAGGGCAAACCCAAGAGCAGACACAACGGGAAACTTGCAGCTTCAAAACTTGCGCCCCCTCTCAGCTTTCGCTAAACCAAGTGAGTTGGGGCGGGGAAGCTCTTGCACAACTCGAAGACTTCCTTGCGGATGGATTGGATTTTCTCGGGTTTATCGTGGTTTTGCAAGGCTTCGCTAATCCATTTGGCAATTTGCTTCATCTCGGCTTCTTTCATTCCTCGGGTTGTCAGTGCTGGTGTGCCGATCCGAATTCCCGAAGGGTCCATTGGTGGGCGTGTGTCGAACGGGATCATATTTTTGTTAATCGTGATGCCTGCAAGGTCGAGTGCGTGTTCTGCAATCTTGCCCGAAACACCCTTACTCCACACATCGACAAGCATGAGGTGATTATCGGTGCCACCCGATACAATCGGGAAGCCGTAACTTTGCAACGCCTCAGCCATCGTTCTTGCGTTCAAAATCACTTGGTCGATGTAGTTCACATAGTCCGGCGAGAGGGCTTCTTGAAAAGCAACGGCTTTCGCTGCAATGACGTGCATGAGGGGTCCTCCTTGCGTTCCTGGGAACACGGCAGAGTTAATTTTCTGCCCCCACTCCTCCTTACAAAGGATAAACCCACCCCGAGGACCGCGAAGAGTCTTGTGCGTCGTGCTTGTGACGAATTGAGCATGCGGAACGGGGTCGGCATGTCGTTTTGCTGCCACCAATCCGGCGATGTGGGCCATGTCCACCATGAACAGAGCTTTCACTTCGTGAGCAATCTCGGCGATCTTGGCGAAATCGATTTCGCGTGGATAAGCACTGGCCCCTGCGATAATCATCTTCGGGTGATGTTCGTGAGCTAAACGTGCAAGTTGGTCGTAGTCTATGCGATGAGTTTTTGGATCGACCCCGTAACCAATCGGCTTAAAGTATTTGCCCGAAAGGTTCAACTTCATGCCATGCGTGAGGTGTCCCCCATGAGCGAGGTCAAGCCCTAAGAAGGTATCCCCCGGTTGTAACGTTGCCAGAAAAACGGCCGTGTTGGCTTGCGCCCCTGAGTGCGGTTGCACGTTGGCACGGTCGGCCCCAAAGAGAGCCTTGAGACGATCCAAAGCCAGCTTCTCGACCTCATCAACGTGTTCGCAACCACCATAATATCGCTTGCCGGGGTATCCTTCGGCGTATTTGTTAGTCAGGACCGAACCTTGAGCTTCCATCACTGCTGCTGAAGCATAATTCTCGGAGGCAATCAGTTCAAGGCCCCCCTGCTGCCGGAGTTCTTCCTTCTTGATAATGTCCCAAATCGCCCGATCTGTTTTCTGTAATTCGCTCATGTGATTCCTGCCTACGATAGTGAAAGGCTATTATAGGAGGTAGCTCAACAAAATGCTCTCGAAACGCTTTGCGGAGAGTTCTTCGAGTTCGCTCGTGAGAGTCGGATCATCGACGTACCATTTTTCATTCTCACCGATTCCAAATCGGTATAGCACAAAACGTCTCAACTCATCTGTGATATCGACACGTCCCGTTGCTCGTTCGGGTGAGGTGGTTTGTGCTGGATTGGTCACTCGGATTGCGGTGCGTGCTTTTGGAATCACGCCGATCCATTTGCCAAGAGTTCGTATTTCTAACCGAGCGATTTCGTATCGGCCTAACCCCGGCTCGTTCACCAGCCGTTCGTCGTAATCACATTCGATCAATTTATGTGGGTCGGCTTGACCAATCCAAAGTTCCAGTTGTGCAAAAAGCCGTTTAACCGCCTCTTGCCAATCGGTTATCAGTTCTCGGTTTTTATCAGTGTCCCACGAAAGCGCAATCGCTTTTTGATCGAGAAACTCCTTCAAAGTCGTGTTCATCTGCGTTTTCCTCTACACCGTTGAGAGAAGTAGGTATTCTATTGTTGATTATACATAAGCCCTCCCACTAGATGAAGCCCCTTTCGATGCTACCGCGTCCGTGCCTCAAGGCCGTCGGCCGAGTCGAAGGGGTTTTCGCCACGTCTGACAAGTGTGATACTGGACCCCGCTAAAGGCAAGGTAGCTCAGGTGTAGCCACGGAGTAACCAAGAGTCCGAACCCGAAGACCAGACCGAAACCAAAGCTCCGTGCAAGGTCGAAACACGAGATAACATAGAAGGGCACGAGCAGGGGTGGGCATAGCACTTCGAGCCATAACCAGACGGCACTGCGTCCCATGATCCGGTCTTTGATTCGACTGGAATAGATCGGTACAAGGCATTTCCAACCCGATTGACCTGCCTTCACGAAGATGAAATAGTGCGTGACGTACCACAACAGGACCGAGAGAATCGCAATCGTTATCAGCACGCCGGCAGCAATTTTTTCAAGCATGGTTCACCCTGAAACGATAGTCCCGTTACCCGCACTGACACACACTTCGCCAAGCAGCTTCCAGCTTTGTTGTAAGGCTACATCGGCATTGCCCCAGACGACACATTCGAGCGTATTCGTTCCTTTGCGAAGGGAGATCATCCCCGGTCCGATGGAGATTCGCAATTCGCTCCACGTTTCGGGCGGGTCTTCGTCGGGGTACGAGAGTTCGCCATTAATCATTCGCATGAGGGGAGTTACCCCCCGTTCGATAAGGCCCTGACGAATCGCAGACCAACTCGGCGGAGCGTCGGCGTACTGAATGATGATGGACATTCCCATAACTTAAACCTATCTTGCCTACTTGGAGCGATGATCGTCTCGGGATGGTTTATCGAATTTACTTGCCCTTTGAAGAATCTTGCGATGAATACCCCGCGATTACGCTTCCTCATTTCGCTTTCGATTCTCGCAGCGTTATTCACGATCACCCTCAAAACGATTGCCTATTTCGTAACAGGTTCGGTTGGCCTTCTCAGCGATGCTCTCGAATCGGGGATTAACCTGATTGCTGCACTAATCGCTTATTTCTCGCTGTGGTATTCCTCACGTCCTGCTGATCTCAATCACACTTACGGGCATGAGAAGATCGAATTTTTCTCGTCTGGGTTGGAAGGGGTGTTTATCCTCATGGCCGGTTTTGGGACGGCAGGCTTGGGCGTGTGGCGTTTGTTCTATCCCGTTGCACTCGAAGATTTAGAACTCGGCTCGGTGTTAGCCCTCATTGCATCCGTCGGAAATCTCGTTGTCGGGATGATCCTTGTGCGTGCCGGTCGTAAGCATCATTCCATTGTCTTGGAAGCCGACGGCAAGCATTTACTCACCGACGTTTGGACATCGTTGGGGGTGATCGTCGGTCTGGTGATCGTTAAACTAACGGGTTTTGTCTGGCTCGATTCGCTGTTGGCAATTGCAGTGGGGTTGCACATTATTATCGTGGGTGGGCAACTGGTTATGCGCTCCTTTGAGGGTCTCATGGACCACGCACTCCCACTTGCAGAAGTGAACCAGATTCGCCAATCGGTCCAGCAAGCCCTACCCGAAGGAACGACGTTCCACGCCCTACGCACACGCAGAGCCGGTTCCCGTCGCTTTGCCGATTTTCACTTGCTTGTACCCGGAAAAATGTCGATGCACGATGCCCACACCCTCGCCATGCAGATCGAAGAGCTTCTGTGCGGGCTACTCGCAAATCTCGAAGTAACCATCCACCTCGAACCCATCGAAGAACCCGCCAGCTACGACGACCACGCCAAAGGGCTAGAGCCGGAGTGAGAGGGGATTTGGTTTTGTTAGACCGGTGCGCAAGCAAAGGACGAGAGAACACCGTAACCGTAGATTGTAGACGTTGCAGACGGGTTGATACTGCTATTACGGTTTTTACCACGCAAACCAATTCCGTAGTTTGCGCTCCGGTCTAACAAACCAATAACCGTTTCTTTCCCCTTTTTTCCTTGCGACCAACACTCGCTTTTGTTATCCCCTACCACATGAAAGCGTTTCTTTTCTTCCTATTGCTTGGTGTGTCGGGTTGCTCCAATGCTCCCCTTGCCAGCACGATGGATTGGATTTCGCCGGGGCGTGTGCGTCCTGAACGGAACCTCAAGCAAGACCGAGGGCCGACCCCTCCGAATATCCCGCCGGTCGAAACCGATCCCGCAATTCCGCCCCGTCCGCGTGTAAGAATTGATACCGAGCCAGTTTCCCCAACTCCCCCAAGAGGTCGCAGCGACGATACCAGCTTACCTCCTTTACCACCGACACCAACGGACCGCGAGTAGTTTCCTCTCTTGACCGACTTTGAGGAAACCGCTATTTGACCGTCGCGGGGGATGAAGTCGAAGGAATGATACGCCAAGGATGGCAGGGGATAACGTGCCGAAATTCTCGTCTCGATGCCGTAAGTTGCTCGGAGTGCTGGTCATTAGTTCCACAATGCCCGGTTGTGCCGGTACATGGGACTTTTTCACCAGCGAACGCTTCAAAACTCGACCCGTTGGCAGTCTGTTCGATTCCAACGGCGAACCGATGGAGGTTCTCGAAAAATCAAGCGATGGACACGAACGAGCGATAGCTTTGCGTGACCTTCGTGAGCCAAAACGCAAAGGTAAATCCGACGCCGAACAAGAAAAGGCATTGGGCTACCTTCGAGTCTCAGCCGTCAACGATTCCCGTGCGATGTGCCGACTTGAAGCTATCGAGGCTCTGGGCCGTTTTGAAGACCCTCGTGCCGTGCAGATTCTCGTAGACGCTTACAAAAATGCAGGCTACGAAGGTAAAGGTAACGGGAAGGATGACCCGAATATCAAACAAGTCGGCGGGAGTGCAACACCGACCGCCGCTTCGACATTCACACCTGACACCGTAACCGATATCCAAGTGCGAGCCATCCGTGCCATTGGCAAACACCGCAAGCCTGAAGGGTTACAGTTACTGTGCGAGATTGCTTCCACACGGGTCGAATCGTTACCGGGTGAAAAATCCCTCATCGCTCAAGCCGATTTCCGACTGGACCTCGCACCGGGTGAAGGCGACCGACACCGGTTGAAGGCCGAAGCCATCCGTGCATTAGAGGGTTATCAAGGCAATCGTCAGGCAATGGAAGTGCTTATCAATGCCCTTGCCAACGACCGCGACGTGGCTATCCGAGGCATGGCCCACACCTCCTTGACAAAGATCACCGATCAAGACTTCCCACCCGAAGCAAAAGCGTGGCAAGAGTGGTACGCCAAACTCCCCACCCCAACGACCAAAGAAGGCAAGAAGTAATCTCGGTTTATCCAAACCTCTTCAGCAATCGTCGCACGGTTCGCTTCCAATCGACTTCGATCCAATCGTCTCCGAAGGGAATCACTCGCCAATGTTTCCATCGGGACAAATCAAATTCGCCTGCCATCCACGAAGCTCTATCGCCGTTGCTTGTATGAATAACCACCGGTTTGATTATCGCTTGTGCGGTGAGCCATTGAGCGACCATATACCCGTCGCCGGGATCGGTTCCGGTCTCGTCGGGTTCCAAATCGTGATCGAGCGAAATGAGGGTGGTTTGTTCGAGCAATTCTCCGGCTTCGGCAATCATTGCGAACGCATTTCGCCATACATGGAAGGGTAATTCAGGGGCAAGCTCTCCCATAACCCGATGGAATCGATCCAACCGTTCGGTATTATCTTCGAGCATAAGCAACATAAAGCCCCCTATGATTTTCATAGCGATTCTACATAATAACCCCATGCCCACAAATTACGAGCGAAGATCATGGGGATACCGGATCGCGGGGGGTTGGGTGAGGGGTTCCTGACCACAACGCTAGAAAATGCTATTAACTGGGCCCGTCAAGGAAGCCTTTGGCCGATGACCTTTGGTCTCGCCTGCTGTGCTATCGAGATGATGGCAACAGGTGGAGGGCGTTACGATATCGACCGCTTTGGGGCTGGAGCTTTCCGTGCGACACCCCGTCAAGCCGACCTGATGATCGTTGCAGGTACGGTCAATTTCAAAATGGCAGATCGTGTGAGGCGTCTCTATAACCAAATGCCCGAACCGAAATTCGTGATCGCTATGGGGGCCTGTACTTGTGGCGGGGGACCATATTACAAGTACGGTTATAATGTGGTGAAAGGTGTCGATCTTGTCGTCCCTGTTGATGTGTATGTCCCCGGTTGTCCACCCCGTCCCGAAGCCCTTCTCGAAGGCTTGATGCGGATTCAAGATAAGGTGCGTGCGATGAAAGACTACACCACCGGCCAAGAACCCGAAGGGCTTATTCCTGTTCGCAAAGGTTCCATTCTCCTTCCCGCAGAAATGGAAGACCAAACCAAATCCCTCGACTTTCTGACCGCCAACAAAGAGCGATCTAAACCGGCCAAATCTTAGGTCGAGAATCGGGGGTTGAGGGTCGGGAAAGACAGAAAACAGAAGACAATTAGCCACAGATGGACACTGATAAACACAAATAAGAGGGAAGAGTGGATAAAAACAAAAAGGCAAAAAGTGCTTCGGTTCGTAGAACCGATGGCTTGGTGTAGCCCTGCCCAGCCCTTGAGCAGCGTAGCTGCGAAGGGGGGGCGGGGCGAACTACGGGACTTGAAGTGACTGATTGCGATTCCCGACAATTCCCGTATCCTATCTCCATGCCGTTTCATAACGATCTTACCGTGCGACGATTGATGACTCCGGACCCGTTGCGTCTGAGTCCCAATCGTCCAATTCAAGATGCGCTCGACCTGATGAACCAAAAGCGAATCGGCGCAATACCAATCACCAACGAGCAAAACCAGTTGGTCGGTATTTTCACCGAACGCGATTTCTTACGGCGTGCGGGGTCGGCGACACCCGGTTGGCGAACGATGCCCATTTCGGAATGGATGTCCCCTTTTCCTTACACCATTCACCCCGAAGCGGGTTGGGAAGAGGCTGTGCAATCGATGGAACGCCTGCGAGTGGGGCATCTTCCCGTTGTCGAAGAAGGTAAATTGGTCGGGATTCTTTCGACCCGTCAGGTGATGTCGCAACGGAACCTGCACCTCAATCAATCGGTCGAAGAACGAACCCGCGAGCTACGCCGAGCCAACGATGAGTTACTCGCACGGGATAGCGAATTTCGTCACTATATGCAGATGGCAGCGAGGTTGCAGCATCGTTTTGTGCTGCCGACCTCCCCTCCCGATTGGCCGGAAATTGCATGGGGAGTTCACTTTGCTCCGCTCGACCCGTTGGGCGGCGATTATTACGATTTTGCGATGCCCGACCAAAACCATTTGGGCGTATTGATTGCCGATGCCAGTGGGCATGGCCTTCCGGCAGCAATGGTCGCAATCATGGCACGGCAAGCCTTTTCGGAAGTGTCGCATAAGACGATCCACCCCAACGAGTTACTCAATCGGGTCGGAACACGCTTGCATGGGTTAATCGATGATCGCTTCGTCACGGCGTTTTATGCAATGTACAATCGCACGACCCGCGAGCTTGTGTATTCCAATGCCGGTCACACCGTCCCATATTTATTCCGGGCTGCGACAAAGACCTGCGAGCGGTTATATATTCGCGGGTTAATGTTAGGTATCACACCCGACGAAGCCTATTCGGAAAAAACAGTGACGTTGGAAAAGGGGGATCGACTTTGTCTCTACACCGATGGGCTTGTTGATTCTCGTAACGAAATTGGTGAGTTCTACGGGACCGAGCGAATGGCAGCGTATCTATGTAACAATCCCGATATGCCCGCCCAAGAATTAGCCGACGGGTTATTCCAAGATATGAACACTTTCCGAGGCTCTAGCAAATTATTCGACGACGTGAGCATTCTAGTTGCAGAATGCCGATAACACGAATCGTCGAAGTCATTTTTTGTGAGACCATTACACAAGTTTTGAAGTTGCGCAAGGAGGCTAACCAAACTGCTCCGTTGTGTTTAATCCGCAGCACATTCCAACAGGCGACCGAGGGCCATTACGGCATACGCTGTTGATTCCAATCGCAAATTCCCGTCGGACAATTGGGGGCGGAATCCTCCAACCAGTGCGGGTCGGCATTGGGTAACGAAGTGCGAGACTCCTTCTTGGGTGTACTGTAACCCGACTAAGAATTCTCCGGCGTTAAGCAACGGCAGTCGCACGCTGTGATAACGATTCACGTCGGCGGGTGTTGTGTAGCGGCAAGCTCGGCAACATTCCGCAAGGATCATAGCATGTGCGGTCGAATCAATCGAAGGGGCAGTTGCAACGCTTTTGCCGTCTTGGTAGCTCATAAATCCGCCGTGCCAGTTTGCTTGGCCGAGGCCACCTTGTCGGGTGTATTGTAACTTGCGTGACCATTCTGCCAGTTCAAACACAAACTCGCAGGCGTTCTTGTCTTTGGTTCGGGCAAAGAGTTCTGCCGAAGCTGTTGCCAGCCACGCCGTTGAATAAACCGGAGCATCCCCTTTGAATTTCTTTTTCTGGTTTGCGACAGCTTTTTGAAGCGTTTCGACGGGAATCAACGTTGATTGTCGAGCAGCCCCAAGCGTTAGTGCATATATCCCCATTCCAACAAATTGCTTTTCGGAATCGATCGGGGCATCTTCGGGAAAGGTCCATTCCCCTTCGCTATTCAAATGCTTGGCAAGGAAAGCACAAAGCTCAAGGGCGTTCTTTTGACGTGCCTCATCGACTTTCGGTAATTCGAGAATCGCAATCGCCAGAAGTGCCGATGCCCCAAACTTACTGCAAACAATGTTCGGGCTATTCGTGGAACGAACCCCATCCTTTGCGGTCGTTTCGGCAAGCAAAGAAAGAATGGTTTGAGCAGCCCGCACGGCGTATTTTTCTTCGCCAGTCAGACGGGCACAACGCGACAACGCCACTGCCCCGATCCCTTGACGGATCAGATTATCGTCTTGGCTATACTCCCAGATGGACGGGTTTAAGTTGGTGATAAATCGACCGCTTGGTTGATGGATTTCGTCACGCCCCAACCATGCCAAGCCCCGGTGAAAGCCGAAGATCAAGGTTTTGGTTTCTTCGGGAAGCTCGGTGATTTTCTTGTAGCGGTCAAGAGGAGCCGTTGCGGTGATAGGAGACATGTCCCGAGGGGGAATAACCGTCGGATTGTCGGCGACAGGTTTGATTGGCGAGATTTTAGAATCGCCACCTTCCATACCAACGCCAGCAGGAAGCACACGCGGGGTCGGGTCGCTTTGTGCAACCAATCCCTTCCAACAGAAAAAGCCAACTGCAACCGATGCAACAACGGCAATACCGCCGGTCAACCAATACTTCCGCATAGCTTCGCCTCCATGCGATGCCCAAATCAACAGAGTGACCTAACGAGAAGGGCGTTCTCGGGTCGTTCCAATTGGCATTTTGCACAGATTGCGAAAAAGAATCAAGATCAGCTTACGAGACCAGATCAACTTGCAGGAGTTGCTTCGCCCGGCTTGAGGATGTGCTTGATGGTCACTTCGACGTAAGGTTGGGTATGCCCTTTCAAACGACGATAGTTCTTACGGCGTCGGAACTTCTGAATCATGCTCTTTTCTTTGGGAAGAGCCGTGACGCTGCCGACCACCTTAGCCCCGTCCACTTGGGGTTGACCAATCGAGATATTTGCACCGTCGGCCAATAATAAAACCCGGCCCAATTCGACCGAGGCACCAATTTGAACATCGCGAAAATCAATACGAACGCGATCCCCCACGCTCACTCGATACTGACGCGAACCATCTTCAAAGACAGCGTACATGAACAAAACTCCCATCAAGATAAACCGATAAGGTAGGAATAAACCCTCCCCTTGACCAGAGCAAAAAGCCCCCACAGCGACAGATTTTTTAGCGGGTGCAAACGCCCGCCATTGTGGAAGGAGAATCTGTCGGATAGATTGAGTTAAGCCCCTGCTCTTTCTGAAACGAGTCCTGATGATTCGCTTTACACTCACGCACGCGAAAACCCGTTCGCTCGATTTCTTCCCCGATGGGTCGCACCTCGTTGGCGTGGGTGGGACCGGCCTTGCAGTGTGGGTGTGGAACATTCAAGAAAAACGTCTCGTTGAGAAAATCTCATTGAAGGAAATGGCGATCAAGGCACACCCCAATTTTTTCTTGGAAAACGTCGCTGTTTTACCCGAAAATCGAATTGTAGCTCAAGCCGGTTTTCGGCAACTTTTGGTGTGCAAGTGGCCTAACACCGACGATATTCAGAATCTTCAATGGGACGACCACTACCCGACTTGGATGCGTCCCGTGTTCGGAAATTCTGCCATTTTTTGTCATTTCACGGGTTCTCGGAAATTCCAACTTCTCAACTACGACGAAGATGGGGTCGAGCAGTTTGAGCATCTCGAAGCCAAAGTGGGTTACTCCTCCATCGGCTTTCGGGGGGATGTCTCCCGTGATCGGAAACACATCATCACCGGAATGAATGCGGGGATCGTCGTTTCGCAAACATCCGCCCCGCACGAGATTCTGGCCAATTTGTATATGGGGTATGTCGCTCTCTCGGCGGAGTTCAACCCAACCGGCGATCAATTCGTTGTCGTCTTCGATAAACATGCACAAGTCTTCCAAACGCTCGGCGGTGAGCCGTGCTGCGACCCGTTGAAGCATACGCGAAAGGTTCAACGAGCCACCTACACGCCGGACGGTCGCCGATTACTCACCGCCACAACCGACGGGCAGTTGCATATCTGGGATGCTCAAACGTACCAACTTTTGACAAGCTACGATTTCGACGTTGGGCATGTGAAGACTTTCTGCGTTTCAAGCGATGGCCTCACCGTTGCGCTCGGTGGCGAGGGTTACGAAGTCATTGTGATGGATTTGGATGCTTGATTCTACAACCCTTGACCGACGGGGATTCCCGTTGCGAGGTTGGCGGGACCGGGACCCCAATAAGAATCGGGATTGCTCAAAGGCAGGATCATCGGTTCTTCAAACGGGCGATAGGGAACCATGTCGGCAATTTCGTTCAGTCGTTGAATTTGGCTTGCGTCGAGGGGACCTTTTTCAATTGCCTTCAACGATTCTTCGAGATGGGTCGCGGTCTTGGGGCCAATCAAAATGGTTTGGGTGGAAGGTTGCGCAGTGGCCCAACGCAAACCCGCTTCGACGATTCCAAGCCCACTCTCGTCAAGGAATTGGTACAAGGCCAGAAATTGTTGCCGTCGAACGTCGCTGAGCCAGATCGGTTTTTTCTGCATAACAGAATCGAAACGTCGGCCAAGCGCCCCTTGTTGCAATACCGAACCAACCACGATTCCCATTTGATTTTTCGAGGCATGGGGCAAAATCTCATCAACGGCTTCACGAAATAATAACGAGTAATTGAATGCCGTTAGAACAACATCAAAGAAGTTCGTTTTTACGAGATGAGCCAGTTCCGAAGTCGTCGTTCCACCCAAACCCGTGAAGCGGATCAAGCCCTCTTTCTTCAGATCGGCCAACACGTCCAAGACGGGTCCTTGCAACGGGTCTACGCTGGTCCACCACGCATATTGTTTGGGTCGGTCGGGTTCGTGGATCATCAGGATATCGATGACCTCTCGATTCAATAGGCGGAGGCTTTCGATAACCGATTGGCGAAGCTGTTTGGCATTCTGCGGCTCAAAGGGGTTCGGACGCCCACCGAGCTTGGTCGAGAGAATCACAGGAGTGCGAATATCCTTGAGGATTTTCCCCAAGACCTCTTCGGAATTGGCATACGCCGGAGCCGTGTCGATGTAGTTCACGCCCAGATCGAGGGCTTTGTGAACGAGCTTCTTGCTCTCCTCAAAGCCCGGCCCCAACGACGAGGTAAACACCCCCCCCAGAGCCAAACGCGAAACCGATAAACCCGTCCGACCCAGCGTAACCATTTGCATTCTTTATTCCCCTCTGCATCGGGATTCGGGATTCGGGGGCGGGGATTCGGGAAAGCAAGAAGAAACAGGCGAACCGACAACTTTCGTCGGGGGGTTTTGGCTTTACGACCCACGAACCCCGAATCCCGACGCACGCCCGTTCACCAAGTATCGATGTCCCAGACGACGAACTTTCCTTCGTTGCCGACGGCAACCCCCCGCATGCCATCGGCATCGACGGCAACCGATTCGATCCTTCCGATGTTCCAATTGTAGTTAGCGACCATCTGTTGCGTTTGAAGGTCCCAAATACGCACAGTTTTATCGCTTCCCCCTGTTACCAACAGACGCCCACCCGGAACGAACGCCACCGATTGCACCATCCCCTGATGGCGTCCCAAAAGTTTCGGGGGAGACGGGAATGATTCGACCTCGAAGACCATCACCTCCCAATCGGAGCCGACCGCAAGGAGTGTCCCCTGTTGGTTGAAGGTAATGGCATCGGCGCAATTTTTGAGGGCATGGTGCTTGCGTGGGCTGCGTGTAAGGTCTCGAATGTGCAGTTGGCGTTCCCAATTCCCCCAAGCAAAAGTGCGAGTGTTCGGAATACCCGCAAGTGCCGTGATCGGGTTCATCTCGACGGGTTCGACAGCTTGGCTTTTCTTGCGAACCAGATCGACCCAGAAAAGGGTACGCGGCGCCCGGCTGAATGCTTCGGGGGTGTAACCAAAGACGGCGTGTTCTTCGCTCAAGCACACCGCTATCGAGCGTGTTGATTCGGTTGGAATTTCGACAAGGGGTTTGCGATTCCCAACTTCGTGCAAGCCACTCTTCGAGGTGAAAAAAACCTTGCCCGAACGTGGGGTGAGTGCAAGCCCAGATACGGCGGATTCGCGGAGGTTAGTCACTTCCGGTTCTTCGTTTGCCCAACGGATGAGATGCCCCGATTTCGAGACTCCCAAAATCGAGTCGTCACCCGGCGCAAAGGTCACTGCAACCAAGACTCCAAAATCGGTGGGTAGGGTAATCATCGTTCTGCATCCTTCACAAAGATTTATTCTAGCAAGTGAGGGCCTAACTTGGTGAAGGGTGAATGCAGAGCAGCAAATTTTTTTGCCCTTACTTCCGAATCGTGATTTCAAACTTATAGCGAATGGGGCGGATGTTCTTCCCTTGAATTAAGACTACCCCATCCTTCACGTTGTACTCGAAAGGGGTTCCCGTTGCGGGATCGTTCGAGGTCGGCACGCTGAGTTCGTCCAACTTGCTGGGCATCTTGCCGGGGTTTTCGGCAAGGGTCAGTCGCAGGGCTTCAATCATTCGCAGGGTTTGAATTTGCTGATCGATCCGCGTATGTGCGGACTTGATATTCGAGATCGAATCTCCGCCCGCAAGGAACTTGGCAAGCATCTGCACTTCGGTCGGAATGGTCTTTTCGAAGGTTTGTTTGCTCTCGTAGGCGAGACCTTTCATCGCATCGGGATAGGGAAGATAAAACCAGCGAAGGGTACGCAACCGAGTCTCTTCGATGATCTTCACAGCATCAAGCGTAAGGACTTGATACACGGGCATTTTCTTGATGTTGGCTTCGCAGATACCCCCTTCGACGAGACGTTTTTTTGCAGCCGTTACGGCATCAGCATTCTTGCTCTGATTTACGATCCAATCACCAAGATCGGGAACTTTTTCCTTCGTCATAAACTGAGCCGATGTGCCAATTTCGGTGAGAGTCTTTTTGAGGTTGTTGGCTTGCTCCTCGGTCATTGGGGTTTCGTTGTGGATTGCCTTGTAGCTTGCACCGAACATCATTTGTTCAACCGGTAACGCCTTGCGGAAATCGATCCACTGATTCGGAAAGGCCGTGAGTGCCGAATAAAGATTCGGGGCATCGGGTTGTGAAATCAGTTCGATAAGCCCGTCTATCGCCATCTGTGCGCAGGAACAACCTACGAGGGTCGCAATTAACGTGGGATGCTCGGACACATGCTTGCCGAGGCAAAGTAGAGTCGTTGCCGAGTAAATAGCTTGGTCATATTCGCCGTTGGCTATCTCGACCCGCATTCGCCACTTAATCACATACGACAACAACCGCATCTGTTGAATTTCCGGCAAAAGGGTATTGAAACCATCGGCCTTGAGGGTTTCGGTCATTTGCCAATCGCACTGGTCCTTGCGTGCCGCATCATCGATCCGCGTCAGATGCTTTCCTCCCACCGTTTTGTACTTCTTCTTGAGTTCTGCCAATGGAAGTTCAAGGTCTTTTTGACGTTCTTCGACAACCTCTTTTTTGAAGTAGAAATTGTTTTGTTCGGAAAAGCATTTCAGGTAATGTTGCACGGCGTTACCCGGTGTTAAATCTTTGGCGTCAGGCAACAGCGAATAACGCAAGCTAACAGGTGTGACCTTCTTGGGTGTGATCGACATTTTGACCGTACTACGATCTTCTTCTTGTGCCAACACGGGCGAAACAACAAGAAGACAAAGCATGAGCGCAGAACCAGAACGGAACATAGAAACTCCTTGAGTAAATGAAAGAATCGGTTATTGGTCTAAATGTTTGGCGATAGGCGTGCCCGCAAAAAGCGGGGGATTGTCGGGGATCATGGGTGTTGTGATGTAGGGTTGGGGATACCCTTGATTTTCTGGGGTTGGCGTGATTTCAAGGAGTTCCCAATGGTTCGGCTCCAATGGTCCCCAGAGGGTTGGCGTCTTGACAATCGGAGGGGCCGGAGTGGGCGGGTCAGGCGTATCAGAACCCCCTATCAACACCACGCCGAGAATACCGAGCGTCAGCATCTGCGTGAGACCCAACACCGCAACGGCTATTTTCCACCCCCGACTCGCTCGACTTTGTTGACCGGCTGCGAACATAAGCAAATCGCGATCAAGGGCGTGTTGTGGGTTGAACTTCGCGAGTAGATCGTCTATCGGTTGTGCCATGTTCTCTCCAGTATCTTGCGAAGGTGTGCCAAACCTGCTTCGAAATGTCGGTGCAACGTCGTTCTTGGGGTGCCAAAAATCTCGACGCATTGGTCGAGTGTCATTTGTCCCCAAATACGGGCGACAATCAATTCGCGTTGTTCGGGTGGCAGTTCCCCAATCGCCCCTTGTAATTCTTCCCCCGTGATTCCTTCGACTTCGATTGTCCGGAACCAATCACCTGTATCGCTGGCGATCTGCTCGCGTTGCTTGCGTCGGCGTTCCGATTTGCTGGCATCAAGTGCAGCATTTCGGACCGCTCGATATAACCAAGCACGGGTATCACGCGGGGGATTCTTCTGACGCAACAGGGCCAAAAAAGCCTGCTGAACAACATCTTCGGGAGTAAGGCAATACTGACGGGCAAAGAGAACCAAAGCTGGTCCCCACGCCGAAAAGCTCGCTCCGAGTTCGTTGTGCGTCATTGCAAAGGAGACGACACGGATAAGGGGATTTTCCAGAAATTTTCTTGAACCATAAAAGGGGCTAAGGAAAAGCCTTCAAAGTCTGGAAACACGGGTCATTTGAATCTCCGAAAATATAACACTGGTGCAAATGTATAACCTCGACGGACTGAATTATCACACTTTGAGGACTTGCCCGAAGATTTCCTGTCGCCCCAAGAAATTCTCCAAATTTCCTAGATTACCACAATTCGGGTCACAGAATCGTTATAATGAGACTTGTTACTGGGGAACCTCAACATGAACTCCTCCACTCTTGAGCGAGAAGATTCGCTTAACGGAGGGTTAGTGATTCTCGAGGGACCGAGGAATGGAGGCCGTTGGTCGTTTAGCGAGTCACTGACCCGCATCGGTCGTTCCGATAGCTGCGACCTCTGCTTTGCAGGGGCAGGCATACGCCTTGTCCATTGCGTGGTGATTGTCACCCCAACGGGGCCGATGCTACGTTCGGTTCGTGGGCTGACCTACATAAATGGGATCGCCACCGAACAGCGTATGCTCCTCGATGGCGATGTGATTGCTATCGGCCCTTACCGGCTCGAAGTGCATTGGCCTCTTCTTCCAAGTCCGGATCCGGCTGCTCCTCTTGTGCAAGTACCCGCGAGAGCGGCGTAACCCCTTCCGGTTTGCCAACAGCACTCCCCGTTCGCAATGCCAATTCTGCCGAAACCATTTTTGGTTCTGCTTCCTTTTTCGATTCCAGTCGCACAATCACTCGTACACGATCAGCATGTTCGGGAATACGATTCGGATCGACCGAGAGATAGTATCCCGAAGAACCGCAGCATTGGCGAACAAGCTTCGGTTGCTTGATCTCCGTGACCATCTGACCGGCCCTTAAGAATTGCACTTCGATCTTGGGGGAGACCCCAGAGGGTAACTCGCCGATCTCGATAGGAACCGGAGCGGTTTGCTCGGATGCTTGGCTTGAAAAGTTCACGAGTGCAATCAGAGGTTTGCCCGATTGGTTGGGGCTTGTGAACGAAACTTTGGCCGAAACCGATTCGAGCGGAACGGAATAATTTCGACGCGATGTGCTGCAATCATCCTCGCAGCCAACGAAGAGAACGACCAATCCCAGAAGCAAAAGTCGGGTGAGCATGAAAACAACCCTCTTCTCAGGCCGAGTAGGGTGCGAGTAGACCACAGAACACAAAATAGGGCAAGGCCAACTCGCAACTCGGCAAACTAATTAGAAAAGGGTCGTCGATTTGAAGCGGTCTTGCAACGAAGGAATGCAGACAAAGGCTCAGAAAACGGGCAATCGGATTGTCTATCCGGTAGAGGAGTTAGGATCGCGCCAAGCGTTGGAGTTGAAGACTACTCGGCTTTTTTCTTTGAGGTGTCGAAGCCGGTAATAACGTCGCTGACGATTAAATCGCATTTGGCTTGTGAAGGAGCATCGCCGATCTTTTCACCGTCTTTTTTCTTCGCAGCCGTTTTTGAGGTTAAGTTTACACGCACACGCACAAGCCAACGATTTTCGCCACTACCTGCGGTGAAAATATAAAGTGCCCCGAGCGAAGAACCCGTTCCTAGCGGTCCATCGTTGATGGTGATCTTGTAAGCGGGAATCGAACCGATCTTGTGGTCCACTGGTTTTTCGAGTTTGTCGGCTCCGTAGATTGCCAGAAGGGTGCCGTATTCTTCTCCGAGTTCGTTTGGCTTGTCAGTGACACCCGTTTTCACAAAGTCTTCGATCTTCTGTGTGGCACCAAGGGGAGCGATGTAAACAATGGCGTGATATTCCCAATCCTTGTGCTCGACACCCACAGTCGTGAGAGGTCGGGAATCGATCTTGCGTGGCATACGCGAAGCACGGATTTCCTTGTAATCCTTCGGGATCGAGATAACCAAGTTCGTTGGTTCGTGAATCCAAGTGCTGATGTTGGTTCGCTTAAGGTTGGTGTAGTCGCGACGATCTTCGTCCTTCTTGGTCAACACCTCTTCCTTACCCGGAAGGGTCTGTGCAGAGGTTTGAGAAAACGCAATCAGGCCCATCAGAAGGCCCGAAGCTGCCAGCATGCGGATCGACATAAAAATTCCTCGGCCCGATTGCGGGCATCGTTGGTTGTTGGTGAACTCGCTAAACTAAGCATAGACCCCGTGCAAAACTACGCTCTCAACCCAGCACAGGGTATTTATCTAACTTATTGAAAAATCGACCTTTATGAACTTTTTTCGGCTCATTTTTCGTGGTCTAACCTTCCATAGTCGCGGGCATTTTCTTGTCATGCTCGGAGCTGCGATTGGTGCGGTTGTCCTTTCGGGGGCGCTGATCGTTGGCGATTCTCTTCGCGGAAGCCTTCAGGATCGGGCGACCCGCCAAACGGGAAATCTGCAATCGGCCCTGATTGCTACCCGTTTCTTTGAGGAATCGCTTTCGGATCGTATCCCCGAAACTTACCCTTTCCTACTTCTGCAAGGTCCGGTTCGCACCAACACAAAGACCCAGCCTCAGTGCATGATTCTTGGTGTTGATGCCCGTTTCGGTTTGGAGAAATATACCCCCACAACCGGAGCCATCCTTTCGTACCCGTTAGCCCAAAGCCTCGGTGCCAAGATCGGCGATCCGATTTCGGTTTCGCTCCAAAAGGCATCGGCTGCCCCAAAAGGGTCATCGCTTGCGAAACGGGACACCAGCTCTGTGACGAAGACGATTCGCGTGAATGTGCAAGAGATTCTCCCGCTCGATCACCCTACGAACGACTTTGCCTTGAACCCCGGCCCATAGTCTCCCTTTAATTTGCTATTACCGTTACGACTTGTCCAACAAGAATC
>VYLT01000399.1_pt1 | contig 23180 bp, 18 predicted proteins | sample 5114261 | NCBI WGS metagenome assembly VYLT01 (sample SAMN12291815, study PRJNA351875) | freshwater metagenome | isolation source: freshwater lake | place: USA: Michigan, Little Long Lake | collected 2011-07-12 | reverse complement strand
GTTAGATAGAATTGATGGCGGATTAAATGACGAGGGTAATTTGCGTGAATATAGTCCATTATTTGATACAAGGTTATTCTTGTGCCAGAAATTGTTAAACCACGCTCTGTTCGAGTAATTGCGGGTTCCTTATCAGGATAAAGTGACATGGTGTTGATTAGCTCCAAATGGTATTGAGTGGCCGCTCTTTTCTCATCATATCACCCCCAACTCTGCTGGCCTCACCCATGAAAATCTGGCGCGTTACATTTGATTAGCACACCCAGCAGAGCATTCATGATCGCATCGGCGAACACATCCGCATCGCTGTGACCGTCTAACCCCAAACTATGCTCAATCCTGACCCTCCCAAAAATTAACGGGCGATCGCCAACGAGGCGGTGAATATCGTAGCCATTGCCAATGCGGATAGGTGTCATGGGGTTTCGATTGCTAGTACTCTATTTATGCTATCAACATCAACCCCTTTTGGTCATGGAATCTTATATGGCGATCACCAGCAGTTATCCAGATGTTCGATTTTATAGGTGATCGCATCTCCACTTAAAAAAAGCGATCGCCCCCCATCATTCCCATCAACCAACGATCGCCTCTTATCCCATAAAACAGTGATCGTCCCTCACTCCCACCTCAAAAAGAGATCGCCCTTCATCCTCATAACAATAAGTGTTGTCTATTACTATCTTCTACCACCATGTTCTAGGATCTACGGATTTAATGATTTCTTTGCCAATCTGAGCTCCTTGTTTAAACTGATCTGTCGTCCAATTTTTAGTCTTATTCCACTGATCTCCTGTCCAACTGGTTGTTTTATTCCATGCTTCAGAAGTCCAACTTTTTACGACATTCCAGCGATCTGAAGTCCAACTATTAGCAGACTTCCAAGCATCAGGAGTCCATTTACTCATCGCTGCCCACATTGCTGGGTTGGCTTTAGCAATAGCAGCCCACTCGTTAGCATCTAAATTTTTGAAGGTATCCCAAGCTTCTTGAGCATAATTTTTGGCATAATTCAAAATTGAATTTCTTAGAGAACCTAACGGATCTCGGTTATAGTCAATCACCGCTCTTAAAGCTTGACCGACGAGAGTTCTCGATGCTTCGGTTGTCTGTCTGCTAGAAAGGATAACTGGCAAACTAGAAATCACTGTGCCAAGAGTACCACCAGTCAGAAGAGAAACAACAGGGGCAACCGCAGCAATAGAAAGATTAAAGGTTAACCAATCTGGCTGATTGTATTGCCAATAGCTAAAGGAAGGACTATTTAGATTATTGGTAGAGGAATACCAATATTCATTTACATGATTGCTGGTTAGACGATTGGGATTCGTATGCTTTGCCAACAGATAATCGCCAATTAAGTAACTATCTGGACTATTCCAAGCTAAACGACTCCAGTTTCCAGGTAAAAATTTACCTGCAAGGCTAACTGGATCTCCTGTAGCTATGTAGTAAGTGATATTGCCAATATTGCTGAGATTGGCTGTGTTGATAGTAGCAGAGTCAATTCCAGGGGAGTTAACCGTGATAATTTCCCCGATTTTTCCGCCTGTGCTACTGTAGTATGCTCCAAAGCGTTGTGCGATCGCACCTCCTAAACTATGTCCTGTAATATCAGGAGCAGCAAAAGATGGGTTTTTCTGGGCATTAGTTGTAACAGCATTCAACCAAGTAACGATTTGGTCGCGTCTAGAATAAAACTGTTCCCAACCAACTCCATTAGGATGAGTATCGTCAAAAGCACCATACAAGTTAGCTGTGCCTCGAATAACTAATACTGGGGGTCTTCCACTGCTAGGATTATTAGCGACTAAACCTACTGCAAAAAATCCTTTACTTGTGTCTTCAAATACTTGATCGACTTTATACTCATTATCTGGAACTCCTGCAAATCCACTTAATACCAAACCAACAGTCATCTTCGCACTCCCGTTATTATCACTAGGAGCTTTTCTTTGATAGGCAGCAGTTCTAGAAAGTGCCTCATAAACCGAATCTTCTACATTTATCCGATAAAAATTAGAGGAATTGCCACCTGATCGTTTGTATGTAAATGAAATCAAGATATTGTTAATATAAAAATCATCCCACTCTCCTCCAAATCCGCTATAACTGCTGGCATATCCCTTCGTATATGAATAAGGAATGTAAGTCTGTTTGCTAAAATTACCATCGTAATAGGAAGTTACATAAACTTTGTTGATATCATACTTACTTCCTGATACAACAGCACCAGTAATCTTATAAGTACCCGCAGCACCACCTATAGACTGATTGATAGCATAAGTTCCATCTTCTGCATAAATATAACCAGAGTAGGAATCGCCATCATTATAGTTATAAGTAAAGGAGTATTTGGTGGTAACGCTTACATCTGCTTCGTCGTAATCATTGCCAAACTTATTAATACTATTAAAACCCGAAATATAATCATATTCAGTACCTAATCCGTCGTAGCTTGTTACAAGGCCATCCCTGTAGCTTAAGGGTATATAATTCTGTTTGCTTCTATCACCATCATAGTAGTTAGTCACGTAAACTTTCCCTAAATCATAATTTTTCCCTGTAATCTCTACAGCATTAATACTGTACTTACCATTAAAACCTGCTTCATTATTATTAGGGTTAGGATCGAAAGTTGTTCCTACTTGATAAGTATATTTTTCCGCATAGACAAAACCATCATAATAGTCACCATTGCCATAGTTATAGCGGAACGAGTATTTGGCGACGATAACTACATCAGCTTCCTCGTAATCATTGCCAAACTTATTACCAAAACCCCATTCTGAGATGTAGTCCTCTTCGCTACCTAAATCATTGTAGCCTGTAGTAACACCTTGACTTGTATAGTAAGGGATATAATTTTGTTTGCTTCTGTCACCATCATAGTAGTTAGTCACGTAAACTCCTTTTAACTTTTTCCAATTACCTTCTGTAGTCACAGCACTAATGTAGTATTTCCCGTTAAAACCAGCTTCATTATTGGTGAGTTTAAAATCGTAGTATTGTCCTACTGTATATTTATTTTGGTCGGCATAAACATAACCGTCGTAGTAGTCACCATTGCCATAGTCGTATCTGAAAGTAAATTTCTTGACCACTGCAAAGTCAGCTTCGTAATTATCTTCACCAAAAGAGCCGAATAGTTGACTATTTCCCTTAATGGAAACTATATTGCCGTTATCACTACTATCTAAAGAAACCGCGTCTTTTTCCGTACCTAAGTAGTTATAGCTTGACGGATAAGTTTGATTGAGCGTAAAACTTAGCTTACTATTATCTCCATCATAATAATTGGTGACATACACCTTACCGAAATCAGTCCACTTACCTTCATTAGCAACAGCACTAATGTAGTATTTGCCGTTAAATCCTGCTTCATTATTGGTGAGTTTAAAATCGTAATATTGCCCTACTTTATATTTGTTTTGATCGGCATAAACATAACCGTCGTAGTAGTCACCATTGCCATAGTCGTATCTGAAGGTAAATTTCTTAACAACTGAAAAGTCAGCTTCGTAATTATCTTCGCCAAAAGAGTCAAAGAGTGTTCCATCCCCATTAATGGAAACTATATTGCCGTTGCTACTTCTATCTAGAAAGATTGTGCGTTTTTCGCTGCCTAAATATTTATAGCCTGACGAATAAGTTTGATTGAGCGTAAAACTTACCTTACTATTATCACCATCGTAGTAAGTAGTGACGTAAACGCTCCCTGTACCATATTTATTAGTAGAATCAGCAATAGCAGTAATTGTATAATTACCGTTAGTTCCTGCTTCAGTGTTCGTAGTTTTAGGATCAATGATTTGCCCCATTGTATATGTATTTTCTCTGGCATAGACAAAGCCATCGTAGTAGTCACCATTGCCATAATTGTAGCGGAATAAATATTTGAAAACTGGAATTGCTTCAGGAACGTCTGCTTCTAAAGATGGGCTAAATTCGTGAAAATTAATACCAGCAGCCGCATCATAAATATAATCATCTTCACTACCTAATAGATTATAGCCAGAGGGATAACCATCCTTGGGTGCTTTAGGTGTAAAACTGCGTCGACTGGTATCACCATCATAATAATTAGTAAGATAAACTTTTTTGAGATCGCCTGCCTTAAAGTTACTACCCACATCAGCGGCTGAACTGATGTAGTATTGACCGTTAACTGTGGGAGCGGGATCATAGTATTGCCCTACAGTATAAGTGCCTTGATCTGCGTAAACGTATCCTTCATAGTAGTCGCCATTGCCATATTCATATTTGAAAGAGTATTGTTTGGGCAGGACAATATCAGCTTCATCATAGTCTTTTCCAAAAGATATATTGCCAATTCGATAAGGATCTGCAATTGTGTCATCTTCACTGCCTAGATAGCTGTAGCCGGAAACAAAACCATTACTAATACAATCAGGAACATAGCTTTGCTGACTGCTATCTGCGTCATAGTATTTCGTAACGTAAACTTTGCCTAAATCAGACGGAGTACCAACAGTTTCAGCCGATTTAATGACATATTTACCGTTAAATCCTGCTTCATTAAGAGTGCTAGTAAAGTCATAGTCACCGCCTACATTGTATTTGCCATTTTCAGCATATACATAGCCATCGTAGTAGTCGCCATTGCCGTAGTTGTAGGTGAAAGTATATTTCTGAATTTCTACAACCTTAAAGCTTTGAACGTCGGCATCAACATAAGCTCCTGCTTGGTCGTATGCTCTAGCTTTTAATACATAACTGCCTAAGCTTAACCCTGTTAATTGGTAGCTAAAGTTAGCTGACCAAGAATAATTTGTATCTTTATCAAAACTGATAATACTATCAACGCTATTCCAATCACCTCCATCTTTTTGGAGCGATAAATCTATTTTTACAACATCGCTAAAACCATCAAAATCTGATACAAAGCCTGACAGGTTTACTGCTTTTCCAGCATAGTAACTACTATCTAAGGATGACAAATATACTTTGTTAGGTGGCGTATTAACTTTAAATTGCTTAATCACAGTTTCACTGGTAGCACCCGACTTATCGTAAGCAATAGCCTTTAATTGATAGACATCTGTAAATAATACATCTAAGGCATTTAATGTATAACTGAAACTAGCCCAGCGATTGTCTCCTCCCGATTGTGTAAAAGTAGTAGCATCGGTGATATCTCGCCAAGTACCGTTGTTACCTTCCTGCAACCAGAAATCTATTTTGCTGAGAGTAGTAATGCCATCAGCATCAAAGACTTCTCCAGTCAAACTAACTGTTTCATTTTCGTTATAAACAACTTTAGTAGTGTTGAAATCTAGATTTGTTGGTGCTGTATTTGCTGGAGTTGCAGAAACACCCAAAATATAGTTGGTGTTTACGCCTGTAGCAGCAGGATAAACCCGAATAAAGTAAGTACCTGCACTTAAACTGCGTGTAATTGACTCTGCTGTAGTCCCCGTATTTGCTATAGTTACTAACAGTTCGCCACTATCCACTACATTGTTGTTATTGGCATCTCTAATTAACTGAACGTCAGCATTTGCACTTAAATCATCTAATGATAATTTGAAATTATTAGTAGTATTTAGACTAAAGCGATAATAGTCATCAACATCAATACTACCAACAAACTCAAAGATAGTTTGAGGAGAATTCAGATTAATATTGCGAGCAGCAGTTAATGTATTACCTGCATTGTCTAGGGGAGTTGCTGAAACAGTGAGAGAATAAGCTAGAGTTTCACCAAAATCGATCGCACCATTATTATTAAGATCCTGAACTATTTTAATGCCCGCATTACCATTCAATCCATTCAAGGTGAGATTGACGGTGCTGGCACAGCCCAAAGTGAATTTGTAGTAGTCGTCAGGATCGACACTGCCTCCAACAAAATCGCTAAAGGTTGTGGCAGTAGAACCGACTGTAATATTGCGGGCTGTGGCTAAGGTATTCCCTGCGTTATCTGGGATTCCCGTAGCTGAGACACTCAGGTTGTAGTTAGTGTTGTCAAATCCTGAGTTAACTAGAATGAAATAGCGAATAAGCTAGAGTTTCACCAAAATCGATCGCACCATTATTATTAAGATCCTGAACTATTTTAATGCCCGCATTACCATTCAATCCATTCAAGGTGAGATTGACGGTGCTGGCATTAGCCAGAGTGAATTTGTAGTAGTCGTCAGGATCGACATTATTGCCACCAACAAAATCACTAAAGGTTGTAGCAGTAGAACCGACTGTAATATTGCGGGCTGTGGCTAAAGTATTCCCTGCATTGTCTGCCGGTAGAGCAGTAGCTACCAAGATCAAACTGTAGTTGGTATTCTCCCATCCACTGAAATCAGCTAGGACTTCTGGCTGAACCTGAATATAGTAGGTACCTGCGGTTAATGCCCGTTGAATGGTTTCATCAACAATACCATCGTTGTAAGACCCTGTAATCCATGCCCCCGTACCATCGAGAATTTCTATATAAGCATTGGCGGTTAACCCTGTTAATTTCAGATCAAGTAGGCTGTTGCTGGCAAGGGTAAATTTATAATAATCATCAGTATCTAAATTGCCCACAAAATCAGTAAAGGTTGTTGCGGTTGCGCCTACTGTGACTACTCTTGCTGTTGCTAAAGTATTGCCAGCCAAATCAGGGAGAGACTGTTCAATAGGGATTATTTGACCATTGACACTAAAAAAACTGTGGTCATTTTCTTGGGCAATCCGCTCTTGCTCTTGAGAACTTAGAGACAGCCCCATTAAGTTAGCTGCAAATAACTCCCCTTCATCTCCAAGGGTATCAGATACTGGATTAACAAGGCTATCTACAAAATGTCCAATTTCTTCTAATAGCGTCCCAGTAAGCCCCGTTAAAGGATCACGATCAGCCGATGCGTGGGAAACGTAATCTGAAGATAGATAGATCGTGCGATTTTTGTCAGAAAACCCCCCATTCGCACCATTCATTGATGAGCTTGGCAAGATTTTGATACTTGGTAGCTGACTGAAATCTCCTTGCGCCCAGTCTTCAACCAAAGATCGAAATTGACTAGAATCTGCATTTATCCCGAAAACTGGCGCAAGTGTCGGCAGAAAACCATTGCTTAAGGCGGTAAAAAGAACGTTACGTACATTTTGGAAGACAACATCAAGATTGTTGATTCCTTCATGATTAAATCCAGACTCGACATTGTTAAACATAACGAACCTCACTAAACTATAACTGATCACTGTTTACTGAAATTAACTCAGCCTAATTTTTGGGGTTAATTTTTTTGGGCTTTATTTGACCTGAAAAGAGGGGGTCGCAGGCAGGCACGGATTCCCATTATATAAGAAATTATCTGTCAAGTTGCGGGGTTTTGTCAAGCTTTTTTGTAAAAAAAATTTAACCGAAACTCAAGGGGAGAAAATTGTCGGCAGAGATATTATTTAATCTCCCCTTTGAGTCGGTATTTTTTAGCCCGGCATTAACGCTTTAGTTGCCGAGGCACCAAGGCGATTTAATTGCCGATTAATTTGCCATCCGAGGAGGGTTAAACCCAACCACTGACTGAAAATTGCCAAAGCGAAAGAGGGAAGTGTAGCGTATTTAGTAGCGGCAATGGGAAGAAAAGTAAAAAACCATAAAAGCGGAGATTGACTGGGATTAACTCGCAAGACAGCGAAACAGAGGAAGGGGAAAATAATCAAAATGCCGATGCTACTGGCTGCCAGCAAAGCGCGCTTATTTGTGCTGGCTAACATCAATAATTGGGCGATAGCGGCATAGACTAAAATCATGTTCATTGCCAAGAGAAACCCGGCTGCAGTGGCTAGTTTATCTTGATGGAGAGGGGCGATAAAAATAGCGGGAAGGATCAATAAAATGGCAATGGCGACGTTAATAGCCATGGCTAGGGTAGAAGGGCTTTTTTCGCCAAAGATTACAGCTTTCCCCAGACTAATGCCCGTTTTTCCTTGCAGATGACGATAGCGCACCCAATCTTGGATAGTTTGACGAGGGGGAGTGAGGGCAAAAAGGATTAACAAGCCAAAAATCGCCACAAAAACGCTAAGAATCACAAAATTATCGAAAATATAGCTCGTTTCCAGAGTTTGGAAGACAAAACCCAGGCTAATAGCGCTAAAACAACCCATCATCCAGTAACTTTGGGGTTTACTAACAAGAGTAGCGAGGGGATTATGGAAGCGACGCTGGATAATTCTGGTTAAACCGTAGGTGCAGAGGGCAAAATTGAGCAAAATTAAACTAATACCCGTTGTAGCCGATTGCCAGAGAGATTGACCGTACCAACGAAGGTCGAAGACTTGTGGGATTCCTAGATAGCGTACCGCATCGGGGGGGAGAAAGGTAGATTTAACTAGATAGGGAAGGACAAAACTAGGATTAAAGAGAATTAACCAATCAAAGGGGGTACGGGAACCACCATAGCCCGATAAAGTAAAAATAGTGCTATAAAACACAAAGAATAAGACTGTAGCGCTGCCTAACCAGGGTTGAAATCCCCCTAACCATGGCGTGGCTAAAGCGAAACTAAGGGCGGCATGATAGAAAAAGGCACAACTAGCGATCAGAACCCCGTAGAAGGCTAAAATTAACGATAGGGGAATACCTGCTAATAAACCCGCTCCCAAGTGAAAGGGTAAAGCGAGAAGACAGACGAGATAGAGGAGAATGGGAACCCCGAAAATTTTGCCGATAAAAATCGTTTTGGCGGGTTGGGGACTCAGACGGATAAAATTAAGTGTACCCCGGCGATCTTCCCCGGAAAGATCGGCGATTAATTGATAGGTTCCCACCACTAAAAGAGCGAAAATACCGGTAATACTCAGAAAAGTGAAGATATCTAACCACCATAACCGGGAGATAATCATCCATTGACCATTTAAGTCTTGGATACAGTATTTAAGCCCACTATAGGGATAATAGTCGTTGTTATTGGGGGGATTAGCGGTACAGTAACGACTAAATCCCCTCCCTACCGGTAAGAGATTTTGATAGTACAAATAAACTAATAATTGACCAACGAGGGAGATAACCGAGGCGATCGAGATATTTTTCGGGGTTAATCTTCCTTGCCATTCTCGCATAATTTGCGGGTTGGTTTCCGTAAGGCGATCGATTATTGTCGCTATCATATTTTTGTCCTCTCTACAGCCGTTATCAGGAGCTAATCCTAGATTAACCCGGCAACTTGTCGATCGGTTCAGGGATGAAGAAATCCATCGAGATGCAGCTAAAATCTGAGTTCGGGAATCAAAAGAGGAAAAGTGCCAGACCCGGGAGCTTCTGTTTTACACTAGAATTTGGCCGCCTGAATCTAGATCTATGCCCACTCTGACCCTCAATTTTCCCCTAACTGCCGTTGTCGGCCAAGAAGCGATTAAATTAGCCCTACTCTTAGCCGCCGTGGATCCCGCTCTAGGGGGTGTGGTAATTGCCGGTCGTCGGGGAACCGCCAAATCAGTCATGGCGCGAGCGGTAAATTGCCTACTGCCACCGATCGAAATTATTGTGGGTAATGTCTTTAATTGTGATCCCAATAATCCCGACGAATGGGACGATCGCACCAAAGAAGAATATAGCAGTGGAGAAGTCGCCACGGAAGTTATCCGGGCCCCTTTCGTGCAGATTCCCCTAGGAGTGACCGAGGATCGTTTATTGGGTTCCGTCGATTTGGAAGAATCGGTGAAACAGGGGGAACCAGTCTTTCAACCCGGTTTATTAGCCAGCGCCCATCGGGGAATTCTCTACGTCGATGAAATTAATCTACTTGATGACCAAATTGCTAACCAATTACTAACAGTTTTAAGCGAAGGACGTAACCAAATCGAACGGGAAGGCATCAGTTTTCAACATCCCTGTAAACCAATCCTGATCGCTACTTATAACCCAGAAGAAGGGGATTTACGAACCCATTTATTAGATAGAATTGCCATTGCTCTTTCCGCCGATGGTGTCCTCAGTTTAGACCAACGAGTAACCGCCGTCAATCAGGCGATCGAGTATGCTGTTTCTCCCACCGCTTTTATCGCCCAATATGCCCAAGAAATCGATGATCTAAAAACCGAAATTATCCTGGCGAGGGAATGGTTAAAAGAGGTAAAAATTAAACCCGAACAAATTAGTTATCTAGTGGAGGAAGCGGTACGCGGTAGGGTAGAAGGTCATCGCGCCGAGATTTTTGCCGTGAGGGTAGCCAAGGCCGCCGCTGCTTTAGAAGGTCGGGATTTAGTCAGTGCCGATGACTTAAAAAGAGCCGTCGAATTAGTTATTGTACCTCGATCGCTGATTACGCCACCACCCCCAGAACAGGAACAACAACAACCACCGCCACCACCGCCACCACCGGAACCGCCCCAAGACGAAAACCAGCAGGAACAGGAAGAAAAAGAGGAGGAGAAAGAGGAAGAAAAAGAACCGGAACAGCCCGATAATCTGCCGGAAGAATTTGTTTTCGACCCGGAAGGGGTTTTACTGGATCCCAGTGTGCTGTATTTCGCCCAGATGGCCCAGCGTCAGGGGAAATCGGGGGCGCGTAACCTGATTTTCTCGGAAGATAGAGGACGTTATATTAAGCCGATGTTACCCCGGGGCAAGGTGAAAAGAGTCGCCGTCGATGCCACTCTCCGGGCGGCCGCCCCCTATCAAAAAGCCCGTCGCTTAAGGAATCCCGAACGTCGTGTGATTATAGAAGAAGGGGATCTGCGCTCAAAACGGTTGGCCCGCAAGGCCGGTTCTTTAATTGTCTTTGTCGTCGATGCCTCCGGTTCCATGGCGCTCAATCGGATGCAGTCGGCCAAAGGTGCGGTCATGCGTCTGTTAACGGAAGCTTACGAAAATCGCGACCAGATTGCGCTGATTCCTTTCCGGGGCGAGCGAGCAGATGTACTATTGCCTCCGACCAAATCGATTACCCTAGCGAAAAAACGTCTAGAAACCCTGCCCTGTGGCGGCGGTTCCCCCTTAGCCCACGGTTTAACCCAAGCGGTTCATGTGGGGATGAATGCCCGTTTATCGGGGGATATCGGTCAAGTGGTGATTGTGGCGATTACCGACGGTAGAAGTAATATTCCTTTGGCGAAATCTTTAGGCGAACCGATTCCGGAGGGGGAAAAACCGGATATTAAGGCAGAACTGCTCGATATTGCCGCTAAAATTCGCTCTTTAGGCATTAAACTGCTGGTCATCGATACGGAGAAAAAATTCGTCTCCACTGGTTTTGCCAAAGAATTAGCCCTAAAAGCCGGGGGTAAATATTATCATCTACCCCGGGCCACGGAACAAGCGATCGCATCTATGGCGCGAGGGGCAATTGCGGGACTGTAGCTGGGGTTTGCGGCAAAAAGTTTTTCGGTGGTGGCAGGGTGTGGGGTGTTAGTTACTTCGACCAAGCCCAAAATCGCTGAAACCCAGATATATCAAGGAAAATCATAAATCGAGGTTAACCCTTTGTCTCGTAATGGTTTGAGCCTTTTTTGCTGACCGAAAACGCATAAGTCCCACTAACGGAAGATTTTTGATTTTGGCAGGAGGTCTAATATTGAGATGTACTCCTAAAAATTAGCTATTGACTGGAATTTTGCTAATTTTCTGTTCTTTTCCCGGTCTGGTGTGAGAGAATCTAGAAAAACTTAACAATAATCAGCAATAAGCGAGAGATATACTACAAACAAACATTAGTAAGTTTTAATTAAGAGAACTATGAGCTTTCGATTTGGCAAAATCTTGATAGCAGGGGTATTAGCGGTACTTTTGCTAGTAACTTCCTGTGCTAAAGCTCCCTCGCAATTTGACCAAGCGCAACAAGAAAGTACCGCTCGCGGGGCGGCGGCAGTGGTGAAAGAATCCACCTCTGGCGGCAGTTTTAATCGGTTTTTCCCGCCTTCTGGGGGAGGATACGAGCGCGTCTATACCCAGGAGAAAAAAGGCTTTGCTGAGGCAAAACTGAAGCAAGATGGCAAAGTTCTGGCTATGTTAGCCATATCTGACATCAGCAATAATCCCGCCGCGGCCAATAAATTCCAAGACAGTCAAACCACAATTAAAGGTTTTCCCTCTGTCGAACAGGGTGCAACCGCCACCGCCGTTTTAGTCAATAATCGCTATCAAGTCAAGGTTTTATCGCGGGAGCCAGATTTTTCTTCCAGCGATCGCCAAGCTTGGTTAGCTAAGTTCGATTTAGATGGTCTAGCAAAATTAAAGTAAGGAGACATCCGTGAGTAAGCCAATTTTTGAACTGGTGGACGAATTACCGACTAATAATCTCACCGTCAAAGTTCTCAAAACCCTTGATTATGTCGTGCCGGGACAGTGGGATAACCTAGTCGGGTTTAAAAATACGATTATCACAGTCACCGGCGAAACCGACGAAAGCATGATCCAACAGATTGGCGATCGAGCCGTTTGGTTGTTTAATGATAAATCCCAGGGCTATCAACGGGCGCTTTGGCTCTACCAAACCATCGACAGCGCCGATAATGCCCTAGCCGCCGCCTCTCTTGCTAATGCCGTCGGTGGTAAAATTCCCCTCATGGGCGGTTTAATCGAAAAATTAACCCCTGCCCCCGAAAAAGCGCAAACCATCGATCTAACCTTGAAATTAGTGACCGAATTAGTCGCTTTTTGTCAAATTAATGGCATTCCGGGGGATAGTATCGATGATTTCGTCGCTTCTCTGGGAGATTATAGCGGCGAATCCCTGATGCGGATGGCGGCGTTAGTTTGTTTGGATGGTTTAATTCCCCTGGGGGGCAGTTTTATCCGGAAAGTGGAATCGGGCCTCAGCATTCTCACCCCGGAAGAATTAGAATCTAACTCCACTTTCGGCAGTATTAAAGAATTGATTCCGGGGGGAAATACTGCCAGAAAATTAGACTTTATCGGTCAAAGTTTCGACTCCACTAAAGGTTGGATGAGTGGTTTTGTCAGCGATCGCAGTTTGAGCCAGCAGGGATTATTGAGCAAAATTCAGGGATTTATCGACTTTTCTGCTGATAAATTGGTATATGTTGGGGCATTCCTCGATATGACGACTAATTACTATGAACATACCGGCATTCAAACCCTGGCTCGTCGTTTAATCGAAAGAGCCGTGGCGGAAATTTAAGTGGCACCGGGGGCAGGGATGGACAGACCGATACCAAATCGGTTTTTAATAGCATGATTAAGTCCCAATTCAACTTTAAAAACCCAGTTATGGATTGTTTCCCCCTGCTCCGGCACTCACCCACTTTCCTATACCTTTTCCACGGGATTTAGTACAATATACCCTCCTTAGCCCCTCAAGGTCATGAATCAGGCACAACTTATCCATGCCGCTAAACAGCAAGATGCAGCCGCTATTATTGCTCTACTTAACCAAAGTCTCTTAACCACAAAAATAGAGGTTGTTGAAGCCACCCCGCAAGAAAATGTCCTGACTCTAAAAGTTCAATCCAAAAATATACCCAATCAACACAAGTTATTACCTTTTTTGTCGGCAGAAATCAAAAGCTTGAGCATCGATGGATTAGAACAAGTGATCGTTTACGGTATGACCGAGGAATCCGATATCCCCGCTTGGCAAGAATCGATAACCCTGAGTCAAGATGATTTAATCGTCAATCGTGTCACTAAATTAAACTCTTTGCCGACAATAACCGAAGAAATCGCCGAAAATGACCGAGAAGATGCCCCAGAAGCTTTGGAAGACTCTGAAACAACCGAAGAAAAAGCCCTAGAGACACCGGAGGAGTTCACTGAAGCTGCTGAGAATATTGTGGAGACTGGTGAGCGATTTTCCCTATCTCATCGGAGACACTCCTCTTTTCCCCTCAGTATAATTTTGTCTTACCTAGTGATCGGTTTTGGTGCTGGAATTATTATAGGTGCTTACTTTGGCTATCAAAAAGCAGTGAGTGATACTAAATCCGTTGAGCATAGGCTACTTATGAGGACAGGCAATCATTCAATGGGCAATGGGCAATAGGCAATAGGCAATAGGGGGAATAAATAATCATTCTTTAATAACCGGATTTAGTGTGAAATGCCCGCACAACCCGGAGCGCTCGAACAACCCCGATAAATTTTCCTGTCCCCAACCTGATATGATCGAAATTGGCGATCTTACGATTAAGACCAATGCAAAATTTTCCTATCTCTAAACCCCAATGATTTAGGGCTTTTTTTCTTGGGAAATTGTCGGTAAGGACAGCAGCAACAGCTTATTTTTTATCTTTAGCCACACATATCTAACCGCTCATGTCTATTGAAGAAGCCTTGAAACTCCTAAAAGAATATGGATGTATTCAACTAAAAATTACCCAATCCCCTGAAGAAGAAGAAGCTCTAAGACAGGCAATTTTATTAGTTAACCAAGGTTCGGAATCAATTAATTTAGGTATCTGTGCCGATAACAATGAAGAGGGATTTAAAGCCCTGAAAAGTTATCTACAAGCCCTGGGATACCCCTTACCTAATAGTCTCCCAGAAGACCCCCCAGAACAGGGAGCGGTGTATATTAAATACAATACCCAAAGACAAGCTTCCTATCTCGATTCCTATACGGGAACCTATCGCGGTGTCCTGGTTTCTTGTCAGTCAGAAAATGATCAATTAGTCGGTACTTATGGTCACTTTCCCCTCGATTTATTCTCTTAAGAGGCATAGTTTTTGGGTTATTTAAGCGATTAACCATCAGCCGGACAGTGATTACTGTTTACAAATAAGAGGCAAAAAGCTCCCCACTCCTGTCCACTGAATTCTCTTTCCTGACTCTTGTTAACTTTTTACCTGAAAAAAATATGTATTTGTTAATTCCAGCAGCGGGAATGGGTAAACGGATGGGTAGCGATCGCAATAAGTTACTGCTCACCCTGCACGGAAAACCGCTCCTCGCTTGGACTTTGCTGGCTGCCATGCAATCCAGGGCAATTATCTGGATTGGGATTATGGCACAACCGGAAGACTTTGAGGATATCCGAGAAATTATCACCGCCATAAATGCCCTTAAACCCGTGCAAATCATCCAAGGAGGCGAAACCAGACAAAAATCGGTTTATAATGGCTTACAATCCCTACCAGAGGGGGCCCAGACGGTTTTAATTCACGATGGGGCGCGCTGTTTAGCCACTCCCGAATTATTCGATCGCTGTGCCGCCGCTTTAGCCACTTGTCAGGGTTTCATTGCGGCGATTCCAGTGAAAGATACGATTAAAATTGTCGATAGCAAGGGCTGGATTGAGGATACACCGGATCGCTCGCGGTTGTGGGCGGCCCAAACGCCCCAGGGTTTTCAGGTAAAATTATTAAAAGAATGTCATGAACAGGGCCGAAAATTAGATTGGGAAGTCACCGACGATGCCGCCTTATTAGAAAAATGTGGTTTTCCCGTCAAAATTGTCGTCGGTGAAGAAACTAACTTAAAAATTACGACTCCGGGGGATCTGGCCATTGCCGAATATATTTTAAGTCAACGTTTATAATTTTTCATCTACTTTAACCCCATCGCGTTTAATAATACGAGCGGGAATACCCACCACCACACAATTAGCTGGAACATCTTTGACTACCACTGAATTTGCGCCCACGGTGACATTATCGCCGATGGTAATGTTTCCTAAGACTTTAGCGCCGGCGGTAATCCTGACATTATTGCCAATTTTGGGGCGACCGCTTTTATCTTTATACCCAATTGTTACCTGTTGATTAATCCAACAGTTATCGCCCAAATCCGCCATAACAATCGTACTAAAACCGTGTTGAATAAATAATCCTTTGCCAATCGAACAGGAAGAATCTAGAAATAAATAGGAACTTTCTCGATAGAAAAACCTAAGAATATACATAAAAAAACGGCTGAATGAACCACCTTGAAAAAGACGACAATAATATAAATTTCTAAATTCTTTTGCCTCCAGAGACAGAGCTAACAATTGTAACCAATCTGCTCTTTTTTCCCGGCCTAATAACTCTACCCAACGCCGCACATCACCTAAGATAAGCTCTCGATTATTAGCTACCTGAAAAGCAATGATTAAGGGTGAGAGCCAAAGAATACCCACATAGAAAAATAATTTTCGGAAGAAACTTTTCATCGTTGGTCTAAAATAATTGACGATAGACTTGCTTTTTGTTGCTATTGATTATAGTAGTATTGTAGCGAATAGTTCAACCGTCCCTCGTTTATTGGTCTCCAACAATGTCAACTACCTTGCAGTTCTTTCCCGAAGTATCCGTGATCGTGCCAATTTATAACGGAGAGAAAGATATACCCCCTCTCATTGATTGTTTAGCCAAACAGAGCTATCCCCGTCAATTAGTTGAATATATTTTAGTTGATAATAATAGTAGCGATCGCACGGCAGAATTATTAGGAAAGGCAGCACAAGAACAGAGGGGACTGAAACTGATCATTTTAAGCGAAAATCACATACAAAGCTCCTACGCTGCTCGCAACAAAGGGATCAAAAGCTCTCGTTATCCTTTTCTGGCCTTCACCGATGCCGATTGTCGTCCCGCACCGCAATGGTTGACAGAATTGCTCCAACCCTTTAGTGATCCTAACATCGGTCTGGTAGTGGGTGAAATTGCTGCCTTAACTGGTTCCAATTGGTTGGAAAAGTATGCGGAACGTCGTCACTTTATGTCACCAAAATTTCTTTTAGAACATTCTTTTTGTCCCTACGGTCAAACTGCTAACCTCGCTATTCGTCGAGAAGCTTTTCAAAAAGTTGGTTTATTTCGTCCTTATTTAACTACCGGTGGTGATGCCGATATCTGTTGGCGTATTCAACAACAAACCGACTGGCAATTAACCTACGCACCAGAGGCAATTATTTACCATCGTCATCGTTCTACCTTAGAAGACTTAAGAAGTCAATTAAAACGTTACGGGCGCTCGAATCGCTATCTTCACGAATTGTATGATGTCGAATTGATGCGACCTTTAACCAATCAAGAGTTATTTTTTACTCTCGGTCGTTGGTTATTAAAAGAGCTACCAAAAAATACTCTCAAGTTACTGTTTGGTAAAGCAGATTTAGTAGATTTATTGGCTACTCCCCTCGATTTAATTGGGTTTCAGTCCCGCAGCCAAGGACAAGCCACGGCTAAACTACCCGAAAAAGCTAAAGAAATCGAATGGCTTTAATTCAGTTATCAGTTATCAGTTATCAGTTATCAGATGTGATTTTTCAGTTATCAGTTATCAGTTATCGGTTATCAGATGTAAGTTTTCAGTTCACTGATTACTGATTACTGATTACTGTTTACTGATTAAGGTTTCCTCTATGGTTTCTCCCTGAGTGAAACATCCCGGAAGATCCTTAATTTCTGATACATATCCCCCGTCATCATCAGGATAAATTGTTATTGGATATTTTAGCCTCAAATAAAACTCTAATGATTCCGGCTTAGTTTTATTACTTGTCTTCATATTTTTTACCTCTTTAAAGTTAACAAATAGGATCAATATATTTTGAGTAAATACCCAGAAAACATCAAGAAGGGAATCAGCTTTAAACCTTTTCGGTCAACTATCCATTCCCCTATTCTGGCGCTCCAGGCTTCAAAGTGGGGGACAAAATAGGGTAAGGTAAAAAAGCTGTGCCGATAACCGAGACTATGACCGTTGAATGGCAATCCGTCAAAACCTACGAGGATATTCTTTACCATAAATGGGGGGGAATCGCCAAAATCACTATAAATCGCCCCCATAAGCGTAATGCCTTCCGTCCAAAAACAGTTTTTGAGCTTTACGACGCTTTCTGTGATGCTCGCGAGGATGCGCGCATTGGGGTAGTATTGCTCACGGGTGCAGGTCCCCACAGCGACGGCAAATATGCTTTTTGTTCCGGCGGCGATCAGACGGTGCGCGGTCAGGCGGGTTATATTGGCGATGATGGCGTACCCCGGCTCAATGTGCTGGATTTACAGAAATTAATTCGCTCCATCCCCAAGGTAGTTATCGCGCTGGTGGCAGGTTATGCGGTCGGGGGCGGTCATGTTTTGCACTTGGTTTGTGATTTAACCTTAGCGGCGGATAACGCCATTTTCGGCCAGACCGGTCCAAAAGTGGGCAGTTTTGACGGCGGTTTTGGCTCTAGTTATCTGGCCCGGGTGGTCGGTCAGAAAAAAGCTCGCGAGATTTGGTTTCTCTGTCGGCAGTATAACGCCCAACAAGCTTTAGCAATGGGTTTGGTTAACCATGTGGTCCCGGTGGAGGAATTAGAGCAGGAAGGGGTTAAATGGTCCTTAGAAATTCTCGAAAAAAGTCCCCTGGCGATTCGCTGCCTAAAATCGGCTTTTAATGCTGATTGTGATGGTCAAGCGGGTTTACAGGAGTTAGCGGGTAATGCCACTTTACTCTACTATATGACCGCCGAAGGAGCCGAAGGTAAACAGGCTTTCCTCGAAAAACGTCCCCCCGATTTTAGTCAATATCCTTGGCTACCCTAATCAGTGATCAGTGAACAGTAAACAGTAATCAGTGAAAAGAAAGCAGAAAACCGCCGTGTAATACTGCTCACTTAATACTCCATACTCCTACTGATCACTGATCACTGATCAGCTATGCTAGTTTAGAGAGAGTAGTTAGGTTCGGTAGCAGCATTGGTTTCAAACAGAAGTGGTTTTTCCCTGATGGCCTTGACTGGGTTGTGTCCGATCTCCTTCTCGAAATGGCTGTGATATTGGGAGACAATCCATGACGATTTACGTTGGTAATCTGGTTTATGAAGTCACGAAAGAGGACTTGCACGGTGTATTCGCTGAATACGGCACGGTTAGTCGCGTTTACTTGCCCGTAGATCGGGAAACGGGTAAAATGCGCGGTTTTGGTTTTGTGGAAATGTCCTCCGATGAGGAAGAAGCAAAAGCGATCGAAACTCTTGACGGGGCCGAATGGATGGGACGACAGATGAAAGTCAACAAAGCTCGTCCCAAAGAAGACAATTTCGGTGGTGGGGGCGGCGGTGAGCGCAAAAACTCTGGGCGCCGCGAACGTTAAACAGATTCTTTTAAAATTCCAGAAGCGGTTATTTCTGTTAACCGCTTTCCTATCGATAATTAATAAATCTGCGTTTGTTTTCTAACATCTTAATGCCCATTTTTAAAGGACGGGGTTTCAGACCGAAAATTTTCGATGAATTTATTCAAGATAAAAATGATCCCAGATACTCGATATGCACATTTCATCGTTTTGACAAAAAAAGGCTAACAGACGCAAAAATCTCGGTTCGTCCATAGATTTTGAGAATGTTATCAGGTAGAATCAAGATTTGATTCGCACCTACTCCTGCTCACCTTATTTGTTATGATTTCCCCATCATCATCCAAGCGCTGCCATAAACTTTGACAAAAAATGAAGATAGCAATCATCACAGCAACTCCCCAAAATGTCAAGCTCGGAAGTGGTACTTTCATCACCAATATCCATCTGACTAACGAGTTACGCTCGCAGGGTCATGTGGTTGATGTCTTCTCGCCAGCCAAAGCATCGGGGCCGTTAGGCTATATGGCTCATCGCTTTCTTTGGAATTGGCGACTCGATCCCCGTCGCTTTGACGACTATGATGTGGTGGTGGGTTACGATATGGATGGTTACGCCATCAGCGATCGCCTGAAAGTCCCTTTTATTGTTTATATTCTTGGTATTATTGCCGATGAGGCCACCTTTGAGCGGGGTTGGGTACGAACTTCTCTAGAATTGATGGCAAAAGCCGAGAAAGTGAGCGTCCATCGTGCCGATATGGTCATCTCTATCAGTGAGTATTCGCGTACTAGACTCAAGCAACTTTATCAGTATGATGGCAATATCGAAATTGTTCATTCTCTAATTGATCTCAAAGGGTGGGATGCAGCGGTAGCCTCGGTCAAGTATGAGGAAAAAAACCGCGAGCAGAGGAGGCCGACTGTGTTTTGTGTCGGTGTCCAGTATCCCCGCAAAAATGTTGCCACTTTGATCCGCGCCGCCGCAATTCTCCGCCGTCAAATACCCGATGTAGAGGTAAGAATTGCCAGCAAAGGTCCTGAATGGAATAATTTACGCCGTCTAGCACAAGAACTCAATTTAGAGCAAAATGTTACTTTTCTCGGCTATCTTTCCTATCAAGAACTGATCCAAGAATATCTTGATTGTCAAGTTTTTTGTTTACCTAGTCTGCAAGAAGGATTTGGCATAGTTTTTGCTGAAGCTATGGCCAGTTATAAACCGATTGTCGCCAGTCGTTCTTCCTCGACACCGGAGTTGATTGAAGATGGTGTACAAGGTCTATTAGCCAATCCCTTAGATGCCGAAGATTTAGCCAGTAAATTGGCAGAAGTGCTTCTCAATCCAGAAAAAGCTCGTTCCTTAGGGAAGGCAGGTAGAGCGAAAGTTTCAGAATTTGATGCGCCGATTATTGCCCAACGTTTCAGTCAGTTATTAACCAATTTTCTGGAAAAATAGATTAACTTTGAGAATAAAAATTCAACCACTAACGCACAGCGTATAAATGGAAAATATCCACGAATGTCGAAGGTAGCAAGTCTCTTTTTTCTAGTTGAATTTTGAAGCCATTATCTGCCAGCATTTGGCTTATTTGCTTTAAGCGTCTCTTTTTATCGTGAATTTCAGCCACTATTTGCTTAATTTTTGGCCAGTCTTTAGCTTCGATGCTTTGAAATACTTCGTATTCTTCTCCTTCCACGTCAATTTTCAATAAATCGATGGAGTCAATACCAAGTTCATTAATTACGGAGGATAGAGTTCTTACTTCACAGGCTACTTGTTCTTTTTCTTGGAAGAACTCTTCAAACAAATTTTCTATTTTTGAGGAATTCTGATCGACTTCAATATCTTCTAATTCAGCCAAGGTATCCTCTGGCTTTGTGGTTGAATTAGCAGACATATTTGGATAAAAAGTAAAGATTTTTGCTGGGTTATTTTCTGAACTTAATCCATAGTTAAATAAAACAACATCCTCTAAAGAATGCAAATGAATATTTTTTTGCAAAACCTCAAAAGTTGGACTTATTGGCTCAAAGGCGAAAACTTTTGCTGTTGGTTCAACTCCCTTGACAAAAATAGAGAATAGACCAATATTGGCTCCAACATCAAAGATCACATCGCCTTCTTTGATGACGATATCATGCCTTTCGTATTGCCTTTCAGTAAATATTTCCGAAAAAATGTATTCTGTTTCCTCTTTGCTACTACTGTAGTAACATTCTAATCCATTAGAAAAAGTAATTTTTTTGGCAATCACCGTTGATGTATAGTTGCGATCTGGGACAAAATTATATTAACACCATAAATCTCTCCCCGTCAAGAATGAGGTAAGCTGTTGACTATCTAAATTACTCGTTAAGATTGCAGGGGAGCGCCGGAGCTGCGGAGCAGGGAGAAGCAGTAGCCCAAAATCGCTGAAACCCAGATATATCAAGGAAAATCATAAATCGAGGTTAACCCTTTGTCCCGTAATGGTTTGAGCCTTTTTTGCTGACCGAAAACGCCTAAGTCCCATTCAGTACAGCTTAGTCACTAGACCTCTTGTAAAAAAATCAAAAATTGTTGTTAGGCTTAGGAGTCAGTAGCCAGTAGTCAGGAGAATTAAGGATGAATAATAATTAACTAAATGGTCTATTTACAGATTTTATACAATTTAATCCTTAATTTTGCCGTTTATAACTGATAACTGATCACTGATAACTGAAATGACGGGCTTAAACCGCCGTTTTCCGTGACTCAAGGATGGGGTGGATAATTGTCCAGGCCAGGACGATAATTAAAGCCAAGATACCAAAACGAGCCATAGAACTGACTAACTGGTGCAAGGGGAACAAACGGCCTAAAAAGAAGGATAATGTCACCATAATCGTCGCCCACACCGTTGCTCCACCGAGATTACAGAGGAAAAAGCGACCGTAGGGCATTCGGGCAATTCCCGCCATTGGACCTGCAAAGATTCTTAACAGGGCCACGAAGCGACCGAAAAAGACCGCCCGGGGTGCATTTTTACTAAATTGTTCCTTGGCTAATTCTAGTTTTTGAGGTGGAATCCGAAAGAATTTGCCAACTTTTAACAAAAACGGCCAACCCCCGGCGCGACCGAGCCAATAGCCAAAATTATCGCCTAAAACTGCTCCTGTAATTGCGCTGACTAAAACTAACCAATAGTTCAAATCACCGCTACCAGCAAGGAAGCCGCCCACAATGGTGATGGTTTCTCCCGGGATGGGAATCCCCATATTTTCGAGGGTGATGCCGATAAATACTGCCCAGTATCCGTATTGGTGGGCGATTTCTTCAATATTTTCTAGGGATAATAGCTCTAGGGACATGGAGCGCTTTCTTAACAAAGGTTTACGAATATTCTAAGATATTTTTACAGTATTTAACCGTGGCTGACCATGACTTTTCCCAGTATTGATTTATTAGCAATTCGTCAGGGTGAGATAAAAGATTTAGCGGGCATGAATTTGGCAGGGGCTGATTTAGCGGGTGCCGACCTAGCAGGGGCGAATTTACGGGCAAATTTACGCGGTGCTGACCTGACAGGGGCAAATTTAAGGGGAGCAGATTTTCGTAATGCCGATTTACGCGGGGCAATTCTCCTCGATGCGATCGTGACTGGGGCAAGTTTGGCCGGCGCTTTTTTAGCCGGAGCGGTTTTTAATCATCTAGATTTGTCCGGGGCGGATTTTCGCGGTGTCGATGGCCGGGGAGTGAGTTTTGTCGGGGCGATTTTAACCCAAGCGGATTTTACTAGCGCTAATCTTTCTGGGGCAGATCTGTCGGCAACTGATTTAGAGGAAGCAATTTTTTTCGGGGCGGTTTTACGGGGAACAAATTTTACTAATGCCAATCTTCTTTGTGCTAGTTTAGCCTCGGCAGTAACCACGGGGGCAATTTTCGATCGAGCTTGTTTAGAAGGGACAGGATTAACCTAAATGGCTGATAGATAAGACCTCTTGTAAAAATCAAAAATTGTTGTTAGGGTTAGGAGTCAGTAGCCAGTAGTCAGTAGTCAGGAGAATTAAGAATGAATAATAATCAGTTAAATGGTCTATTTATAGACTTTATGCCATTTAATCCTTATTTTTGCCGTTTTTGAACTCTGAAAAATTAGGCTCTCCTCGACTTTGTGTGATAATTTTTGCTTATGGAATCCTGAAGTGCTTATTGGACAAGACTTTTAGGACTATTTTGCGGATATTCTATCAGTATAGACCTCGTTTCCAC
>VYLT01000285.1_pt1 | contig 23194 bp, 19 predicted proteins | sample 5114261 | NCBI WGS metagenome assembly VYLT01 (sample SAMN12291815, study PRJNA351875) | freshwater metagenome | isolation source: freshwater lake | place: USA: Michigan, Little Long Lake | collected 2011-07-12 | reverse complement strand
AGGCTTGCCAACGCGAGTGCCTGCGGTGTGATCATTGGGAAGGCGGACGATTTGCAGGCGTGGCATGTCTCCTTCCTTCTCGAAGCGTTGAACTTCGCTGACGAATCGTTCTGCCCGTTTCACGTCGAGATATTCAAGATCGTAGCCTCGGAAACCGGGATCGAAATTTCCGACCAGAGCTTTAGCAGTGGGTGTCCCCGGTTCAAATGTGCCGTCTTTGTTCATCTTACCGTTTTCGATCCATTCGCCGTAAGTGCGATAGGTTACTTTCGCCTCGGCAGCCTTATCCCAAATGTACCCTCCTGATCCGCGAGCAACTCGGTCGAAGTGACCTTCCGCAGGGTAGGTGAATTTTTTCTTGGGGCTTCCGCGATAGCTTAACGGCCAACTCTTTTCCACGAAGTCGGAAGCATAAGCCCCCATCGACCACTCATGCCCGTCGGCGGAGACTTCCCCATCAACGTAGAAGTTATCGAGCAACACATATTCGCGAGCGAGCTTGTGATGATTGGGGGTGATTGCTTCGGGGAAGAGGCAAAGGTTCTTATCGCCGTTACCCTCTTTCATATCGCCAAACACTTGGTCGTATGTGCGATTCTCTTTGATAATGTAAATCACATACTTGATGGGTGACGGGTCGCCGACTTTCTTGGGGATCGGATTATCGGCAGGGACGTTATCGGCACGAACTTCGTTTTCTTCACGCAATGGCGAACAAGAGTAAGCCAGTTTGGTGAGTTCGACCATTTTGCCCGGATTGGGAATGTCGATTGCCGAAACCGTCCCTTTCATCAAGGTGCCGATATACTCGTCCAAGTTACGCGAAAGGGGTTGCACAGGGTTTGGCCCATTGTAATTGGCATGTGAGCTAAAGCCTTTACCGTTGGTGACGTATAGGCGTTTGTCCGACGGGTTATAGCGAACCGAAGTCGGATACCAACCGGTCGGAATAAAGCCTAACGATTCGGCCTTCACGGGGTTCGTGACGTTAAACACCGACAGGTTATTGGCATCGGAATTCGCCACGAAGAGCATCCCATCGGGAAGGAGAGTCAAGCTGCTGGGGGTGTTTCCATTCGGTGCGTTGGGATGTAAGGCACAGTTAATCGTCTGGACGTTCTTGTTTTCTTTCAGGTCCAAAACCGAAACCTTCGTCGAGTTGGAACACGACACATAAAGATGATTGCCATCCTTGCTCAGAACCATTTCGGTTGGGTGTGACTCGGTCGGGATATTGGAGAGCCATTGATTTTTTTCAAGGTCGATCAAAGCGACGTTTGCATCACCCCACAGAGAGACAAACAGGCGTTTCCCGTCGGGGTGTGCCAAACAGGTGTAAGGATACGCGCCGACGCCTTTCTCCTCAAAACCCTTTTTCTCTTTCTTGTCTTTCGGTTTGGGATCGCCTTCCTTTGGCGGGTCTTTGCGACCATCGTCCGGTGAAGGCGGTTCGCCTTTGAAGTTCTCACCTTTCTTCGCAACGGGTTTGAGATAGATTTTGGTTTGATTATCGGGATTATCGGTCGGCACACGAACGATAACTTCGCCCCATGTGCAAGCGACAAAAAGGTCACGCCCTGTGCTATCGGTCGTAAGTCCACCGACGACTAGCCCTTCAATTGCACCCGTAATCGAGATGGTCTTATGATTGCCGAGAAGCCCCCGAGCAAAATCAAATTCGTGAACGACCTCGAATTCACCGCCACTGACATAGAGCTTCTTGCCATCCGGCGAGAACGAAATGCCGTAAAAGGTCTGATCAACGGTTACACGCGAGACGATCTTTTGCTTGGCCTTGTTGAGGTCGATGATAACGATTTCGTGTTCACGCATCCCCGCATGCAACACCGCCAGATATTGCCCCGAAGGATGCACAACGGAATTCACCGGAAAATCGCCGACGTTGATGTGTGTACCCGTTGGGCGTAGTTTCCACTGGTTCGGAAGTTGGACAAAGCCATTTTTTTGCAAACCGGGTAGAACGACAGGCGGACGGGCATCGACCCCCTTTGGTTGCGGAGTAATCTCTTTTTCCTGAGCCGAAGGCCGATCCAATTGCGAGAGGAAGAGAACCAACACCCCCGCACAAGCCAATAACGCCACATGTGACCGCTTGAACATAAACGCCCCCTATCAGTTTGTTGCTGACATGATATGAATCGGATCAGGGGTGAGAGTGAAGAGTTGTTGAAGAGTGGGGAGTGGAGAAAGTTATTGGTTGTGGGTGAGTTCGGTAAATCGAACGATCATTGTTGGATTGAGGGTATCGGAGCGGCTGTATTCAACACGGCCAACCTGAACGCCCACAGTTGGGAACCATTCGCAGAGGCTCAAGAGGTCGAATTCCAATGGGCCTATAATTCGTGTGTCTGGTCGAAAGGTGATTTCCATTCCGGCGAGACCACATTCGTCTTCGTATCGGAGTGGTGTTTGTGGAACCCCTTCTCGGAACTCTTTTATCAAGCATCTTTCATTCTGGAAGACACGCAATCGCAACCATTCACTCAAAGCATTCACGAAGATGATACCGACGCGACAGGCCGTCGCTGCCCGCGAATGGTGCTTCAAGGCTCGGCATGCACCCATCCGAGTAAAAATAGTTTCGAGAAGCTCATCGCTCGACTCACTCAATTCGAGTTCAGAACAAGGGCAATTATCTCGAATCGATATAACACCTTCGGAACTGACCGAAACGATTATTTCCGTGCAACCTCCCGACAAAACAGAATCCACACTCAAGCACAAGGCTTCTTGAAGCAGATCAGTGAGGATATTGTTTGTGTGAAGGTTACGGTAGGTTGAGAGACGATGCCGGATGTGTTGAATTGAGGTAGTTACGACGATGTTTGCTTCGTTGTATTTGGTAGACATGGGTGGTTCCTGAAATGAAAACAAAAGCCGGGGCCGAAGACCCCGTCTAAGAGAAAGCCCCGTTGGGGCTAAAGGCAAAAAAACCGTTGCTTGCACACCGGTCTAACAAAACCAAAACACCTGTCTTCCAGCCCCGTTGGGGCTTTCTTTTAGCCGGGGTCTTCGGCCCCGGCTTCTTTGGGGTCTACTTACTTCTGTTTGCTGGAAACGCGACGGGTTTTGAAATGCGTATTTTGTTTGCGTTTGCGACGAACTTTGCGTGCTTTGCGGACGGCTTTGGTCTTAATCATGGTTATCAACTCCGGTTATTCAAAAAGAAAACCCGGTAGCATGACCGGGTTTCAGGTTATTCGGTAATTCAAATTTTACAGTTTGTTAGTTGGTCGAACGAGAACGAGACCGTTGTTGAAACCGGGGACAGCGCCTCGGACCAGCAACAGGCCATTTTCTTCATCAACGCGAACGACTTCGAGGTTACGGATGGTCACACGTTCCGAGCCGTATTGGCCGGGGAGCTTCTTCCCTTTCTTAGGACGACCTGACCCCCGGTTCGATGCGAGAGACGAGGTCGAACCGACTTCGCGGTGAACCTTCTTGGCACCGTGAGCAGCAGGCAACCCGCCGAAGCCCCATCGTTTAATAACACCCGAGAACCCGCGACCTTTGGTTGTACCAATCACGTCAACGGCTTTGATGTCTTTGAAAATCGAGATGGTGAGTTTTTCGCCAACAGCAACGGTCGGTGCTTTCTCGTCTTTGTGGAAGCGGAACTCACGAATAAAGCGTTGCGGTTCGACGTTGGCTTTGGTGGGGATCACCACGCCAGAGCCAACCCGTTTCTTTTTACGCTTCGATTCGAGATCGCTTGCGACGTGTCCCCGTTCCGAACGGGAAGCACTTTTACGGCTTTTATCTTTGAAGCCCAATTGAACGGCGGTGTAGCCGTCGCGTTCGGGCGTGCGGATTTGGAGAACCGGGCAAGGCCCAAGTTGCAACACTGTCACAGGAGCAGCATCGCCATTGGAGTCGTACACTTGGGTCATCCCAATCTTCGTACCGAGCAAACCGAGCGGCATAGTAACCTCGTCACCAAACTGCGCAAAAGATGCACAGACCAAAAATTCCAAAAAGATGATATAGGCGGACATCCCCAAGCGTAAAGGGGGCAACCGCCACTTTGGAGCAAATTTTTCCGCCAAGCGGTTCGTTCAGAAAGAAAGGCAAAAAGCAGAAAGACAGCAACGCAGAGGACGCAAAGACGCAAAAGATGCAGAGAAGACGAAAGAGAAATCTTGGTCTTTTGCTTGTTTTTGCTGCCTTTGGTTTTCTCCGATCCTCTGACCCTTTGGGGTTCAAAACTCTTTTGTCTTCTCTGAGTCTGAGCGTCCTCTGCGTTACTGCTTTCTGTTTCTGCCTGAATAATTTGCCGGACCTCTCCACTCTCTCTGTTCCCCACCCGTTCAGAAAATGTGCTAATCTAATAAAGATGCCGTCGCGGTTGCTGATACCCGTTCGCTTACGTCTGAACCCCAAAGGGTCAGAGGTGCTGCCGACGCTTTGGGTTTTGGATGCCCCTGATGGGCGGGAGCTTCTACGCGAGTTGGCCTCGCATTTGGACGAAGCCTTTTTTAGCAAGCTCACTTGGGTGCAATCGGGTTCGACCCACGTTCTTTTTTGGGAAGGGGATACGCGACCTTCTCTTCCGCTCGAACATGCCAAACACTACGTTGTCGATCAGCGACTACCGAACCTCTTTGTTCCGGAAGGGTATCGTCTGACGCCGACCTTTCGCCTTGATTTTCTTAAACAACGATTGCCCCTCGATCCTCAGAGTTTAACGTGGTTGATCCCTTCTGAGCAAGGGATAACGGTTGCGACAACGAAGAAAACGGCGTTCAAACGGGTACGCGACCTTTTAGATTATTCGCATCCCGAGATTCAGCACAACACGGCCCCGATTCCCAAAGTTGACCTGTTCCGCTTGTTGCCATTCGCAGAAGAAAATCTGGCAGCCAACTCGGTAACTGCTTCGGCACCGGAGTTTGTTGGGGAAGGCTTCGACTTCAAGGAATTGAAGGCCCCTTCGCGAGTCAGTCAACCGGGTTTGCTTTCACGAACATTTCGTTGGGCAAGCCGCATGGTCAAGGGTTCTTCCGACCCAGAGAAGAAACCCGAAGCACCTAAACCGGAAACGCCAGAACCAAGTGGACGGTTCGAGAGCGTGGTATCGGGGGCCTCGGTCGAAAACCAGATTACCCGACTGGAAAAACAATTTCTCGAAGGTCACGTTAAAAAGCAATCGCAAGCAAGTGCCGAAGCGTGGGAGAATCTCTCGGTCGCTTATGAGACGGCAGGGGCGTACCCCGAAGCGGCACTGAGTTGGTTACTGGCCGTGTGGGAAGGGGGCGAGAAAGCTCCTCAGCGTGCGTGGGGGTGGTTGCGTTCGGAAGCACGGGCGGCTCGTGGCGAAGTGAAGCACATTAACCCGCGAACGTGGCTTGAGCAAGCACCTTCGCATGGGACAACTCGCGTTTTAGCAGCGTGGGTCGTGTGGGCCAATCTGCAACCGACGTTACCCGCCGAGTTTCGGGAACTTGCACCGAAAATCCAATCGCGGTTAGACGATGGCGAAAATGCCCTTCCTGTTCGGGCAGCGTGGTTAGCACGTCAGGCTCTGGCCCGTGTTGCTGACGGGGATGTGCTTTTACTTGCAAAATCGGCAGACCGGTTAATCCATCGTTGGGCAGATGGCCCTATCTCCGACCTTGATGTGCCACCCTTTTTGCGATTCCCAACGCACTCGGCCCAGACACGACATCGGCAAGCTCGTTCGTGGATCACCGAGAAACGCGACCTGATTCACCAGTGGCTTAACCGTGTTTGGTCGAATATGCCTTTTCCGGTGCATGGTCACGTCTTCCCGAAATCGCTTGCTCCGTTTGGTTTGGAAATCGATGTTCCTCTCACGAAGGGCTATGCCGATTTACTCCTCGCGTGGGGGGCTGCCAAGTTTGGTGAACATACGATCTCGCATAAGTTCTATCAGTCTGGAAAAAGCCATCTCCCTGAAACGGAACCTCATCGCTTTTTGTTGAGGTGTTGGGGATACCGAATCGATCAAGCCCGAAAATCGCGTAGCCACCCGATCCCTTCAGAGATTATGGCCCAAGTCAATAGTCTCGAAACACTTCCGAAACATGCGGTTGAAAAATGGCTTTCCGCCTCAAGGGTGTTGCAACCTTCGAGCTTTGCCCAACGGAATCTCTATCGCCCGACAAACACCGAGGCTCTTGCGAGTATTCACACTGTCCGAGAGTACGAAGAATTTACACGATCCTTTTCCAAAGAAATTGCCCGCCGAAATTTGATTGACCATTTGTTTTTAGACCGTGTGCTAACCCGTACCCCTGCCGAAGTCCGGGAACACCTGATCGACGAAGCACGCAACCACATTTTCATACCGACGACCGAAGAAGAGGTCCGCACACAGTTAATTCACGGCTATGTCCACTGCCTGCGATTTCTGCCCGTTGGCGTTGTGGTCGCCCGTTTGGAAGAGCTTTTCTCGCGGATGAATAGCCTCGATTTCTTTGGCTCGGTCAACCGTTACTTCTGCCTACCTGCACTGATAATTCTTGAAGGGGCTATCCGTGCCCTTGTCCCGCCCGAACTCGAACCCGGCTCACCCGCAAGACTCTGGCTCGAAGCCGACGAATGGCAGGTGTTACGCAAAATCCGCACGGAGTTGCAAGGGGCGTTGAAACTTTCGGGGATCGAGGCGTAAAAGCCGACACCATCAATCGCGCAACTTCAAACTTGCAACCGGTCTAACCAAAGCAAAACCTCACTCAAGTCCGGTTATTCCGATTCTTTTGGTAAATTAGGAAAAGAAACACGTCTAGGAAGGTTGGCTAAATCGAGTCTTTCTGTTAAGATGTGTAAGATGGGTGGATAGGGCGGTATTACCCAGACACAAACTGTTGATTCTCGATTCAGAGACACAGGTTTAACTTTCTACAGGGAGACGTTGGAACCATGCGCCGGGTAGTTGTCACCGGTCTGGGTGTGGTTGCTCCAAACGGGATCGGTAAAGACGATTTTTGGACCAACTGCACAAATGGCGTGTCTGGCGTGGGGAAAATCTCCGCGTTCGATGCCTCTACGTTCCCCATTCACATTGCGGGTGAAGTCAAGGGGTTCAATCCAAATCCGTTTATTCCCGATTCGATGCGAAAATCCTTAAAGGTGATGAGCCGTGCTGCACGTTTCGGCGTCGGGGCTGCCGGCTTGGCACTTAAGGATAGTGGAATCTCGATTGAAAACGAAAACCCAGAACGGGTCGGCGTCGTTGTTGGTACGGGACTCACCCCTATCGATATGCCTGAGATCATGCCTCTTCTGCAAAAGGTGATGCAACCTGATGGGCAATTCGATTTGACTTCACTCGGAGCGAATGCCGAAAATCCTCTGTTTCCGCTTTGGTTGCTCAAGTACCTTCCGAATATGCCCTCTGCTCACATCTCGATGATGTTCAACGCACAAGGGCCAAATAACACCGTAACGACGGCATGCGTGGCAGGAACACAAGCGATTGGCGAAGCCTTCCGCATGGTCGCACACGACGAAGCCGACGTGATGATTGCAGGCGGAACCGATAGCCGTCTCGATCCCCTTTTACTCATGGCTTATACTTCGATGGGAACTCTGTCCCGTCGCATGGACCTTGCACCGCATGAGGTCTCGCGTCCGTTTGATCGCACCCGCGATGGGTTCGTTTTGGGCGAAGGGTCGGGAATGCTGATTCTCGAAAGTCTCGAACGTGCCCAACAACGTGGCGCAAGAATCTATGCCGAGGTCTTGGGGTTCGGCAGTAGCTTCGACGCTTATTCGATCATCAAACCTGATCCGGAAGCTCGCGGGGCTGCCCGTGCCATTACCAATGCTTTGCGAGAAGCCCGTATCGATCATCGCGACGTGGACTACATCAACGCACACGGAACAAGCACCCGTTTGAATGACCAAATGGAAACGATGGCAGTGAAAAGGGTCTTCGGTGAACGTGCCAAACTGATTCCGATGTCGTCGATTAAATCCATGATCGGACATTCCATCGGTGCCAGCGGAGCTATCGAAGCGGTGGCCCTTGCCATGACCCTTGCCAAGAAAGTGCTTCCGCCAACGATTAACCTCCACAACCCCGATCCAACCTGCGACCTCGACTACATCCCCAACACCGCACGCGAAGCCAAACCCGTCGTCGCTGTGTCCACCAGCTTCGGCTTCGGCGGACAGAACGGGGCTATCGTCATGCGAGTGATGTAGGGCTACTTTTCTTTGGGTTCTTCCGGCTCTTCGGGTTTCGGCTTATCTTCCTCCAACGCTTTCCCAGAATGCGGGACATCCCCATACCAAACTTTGGGGCCTGAGTCGATCACGTTGCCATTATTATCTAACATGAAATAAATCTTCTTCCCGCCAATTGTCTCAGATGCAAAGATCACCAACTCGCAAGGGACGGCAATTATTTCACTAAGTCCCAACGACGTCGCAGCTCCGAGATAAAAACCGTAGGCTCGATCTGGGGCAGCAATTTTCTTGCGAGTGGTGTAGTAAACCTTCTGTCCTTCTTCGGTCTGTTCGACGAAATCGGGGTTGCCAAATCCTGCCTGCACCTCATCGAGCGTTTTGTACGCACCGAGCCTATACCCTTGTTCTGCAATAAAGCCCGCACACCCACCAGAACCGAGGGCGAAAAGCGAAACAGCAATCAGGAGTATCGAGCGCACGGACAAACCCCCAGAGGAATCAAACCGACGTTCGCATAACAGGAACGGGGAAGCGTGTCAATTCGAGAAGTGAGCGGGTGGGGTGTGGCAACGATTTAGGGTGGTTTTCTGGAAAGGTCGTAAATACTTGGGACTCCGGTCGCTAACGCTCCCGGCTCGCTGAGTCTTCCGGTTTCGGTAATCTTTGGGAAAAACCGATACCCGGGTTTCTTCAACCTATCGGCTCAATTTATCTGCTCCGGCTGCTGGCGTAATGCCGACCGTTGCAAGGGCCGTTGCTAGGAAGTCGGTGGCGACCTTTTGGGCGAGTTGGTCGGCTTCTTTGCATTGGGCTTCCCATTGTTCGCCGGTGGTGCCGGGTTTCCATGGGGGGGTGGCAATTTCGAGGTAGGCTTTGGCTTTGGGTTCGGTTCCGCTTGGTCGCAACACGACCTTTGCCCCTTCGCCGAGTCGATAGATAAGGAAGTTACGCGATGAGGCATCGGTAGAGCCTTTGAGTGGCCCCATGCGTCCGTTTTCGTCGCGCAAATCTTCAAAGCTCGTTACGCTTAATCCGCCAATGGTCTTGGGTGGATTAGAACGAAGGGTATCGAGCATCTTGGTCATGTTCGAGCGACCTTCGATTCCGGTCATTACGATATTCATCACTTCGTTCCGGAAATAGCCAAACTGACGATAGAGTGAATCGAGATACTCAGGAACCGTCCGGTTTTGGCGACGGCAATCGAGGGCCATTTCTGCCAGCAACACCGCAGCACCGCCAGCATCTTTATCGCGTAGTGCCGAGGTCGTTTGCACGCCGTGCGATTCTTCGACCCCAATAATAAAATCATTGGGGGTACCGGTTGTTTCTTCGTAACGCCCGTTGATTTCGAGTTGCCAAATCACCTCGGCGATATATTTGAACCCGACAAGGAGATTTTCAATCGTTTGTGCATTGAAGTATTGGGCAATACGCGAGACCATCGACGTAGTGACCTCTGTGCGAACGACGATAGGCGAGGCAGGAAGGTCACCCCGTTTTGAAAGTTGATTGAGTTTGTAGTGGGTCAAGAGGGCGCAGATTTCGTTACCCGTAAGGAAGCGAAAATCACCACCCCCTTCCAGCGACCTTGAGACAAGCCCGCCAATACGATCAGCATCGGGATCAGTACCAATCACGATATGAGCTTTCACTTCTTTGCCGTATTTCTCCCCGCGATCCAAACTTTCCGGCACTTCGGGATTGGGTGACTTGGTGACGTTCGGGAATTGTCCATCGGGAGCCATTTGCTCCGCAACCGTGAGGGTCTTGAAGCCCAGACCTTGTAAGGCTTCCAGTGCGGTCATCGAGCCAACACCGTGCAAAGGGGTATAAACAACGGTGAGTTCGTCTTCGCGTGGGGGATTGGTTACGCTCTGACGTTTGCACAAATCGATATAGCCTCGGTGTGGTTCTTCGGTAAGGAAGCGGATACGTCCTGCTTTGACCCCATCGTTCCATTCCATGACCCGAATTTGTGTGACCTGATCGACAAAATCGCTCATCAGTTGATCTTCGGGCGGAACGGGTTGGGCGCCCCTTTCGTCGTAGAACTTTCCACCGTTGTCGTCGGGTGGATTGTGCGATGCCGAGATATTCAAACCGCCGTAAGCCTTGAGATGACGTATCGCAAACGAGAGTTCCGGCGTTGCAAGGTAACGGGTGCTATCCGAAGGAAGAATGTGGGCAGTGACGTGATTTGCAGCATAGATTTTCGCAGCATGTTGGGCAAAGGCTTTGCTCGAAAGACCGAGTATCGGGTTGGGCAAATCGGGATTGTAAACCTTACGCCCATCCCGAAACTCGCGGACATCGTAGGCCAACACAACGGATAAATTCGCTTGACCGGGGAAACGAGCCTTGAGATATTCGCAGTGACCTTGCACGGAAGCTCCGAGGGTCCAAAGGTTCATGCGATTCGGCCCAATCCCCACCGCCCCGCGACGCCCACCCGTTCCAAAAGGCAACACCTGATAAAACTGATCTAGCAAATTAGCCCACTGCTTCGTAGCGATCTGCCATTCAATCTGTGGAAGATAACTCGAAAGGGTCGCATCCACCAACCACTGCGAAAGGTACTCCAATGCCTTCGTTCGGAAAGAAGGGTCCGCATTCACAGTATCAAAGCCAACCTTTGCTTGATCGAGCAACGACATATTTATTCCTCGGAGAGTTGGGGTTTATCATAGGGAAGAGTGGAGAGTTGACAGTGGAGAGTTGACAGTGAAAAAGCAGGAAGACACGGCGAACGGGTGGCGAGAGGTTAGGGCGGCAGGGCGAAGTATCGCCTATACTGGTTTTTCGTAGAGAGTTGGAGAAAAGAAAAGTGGGTTGATTACGCTATCAACTTGGCCTTTACGGTTTCAGTAGCCTTCGGGGAGAACCCAAAAAGGCCACGAGCCGGGAGCGTTAGCGACCGGAGCAACACTCCAATTCTCTACAGAAATTGAGTATAGCCCCCCATTCGCAGCTACGCTGCTCAAGGGCAGGGCTAGGCTACACGAAGAATACGCCCTATCGGGCTCAGCACTTTTAGCTAACCGAAACCAGAACATATTGGGTTTACCCAGAGACAACAATGCTGAGCCCGATAGGGCGTATTCTTCGTGTAGCCTAGCCCTGCCCTCGACGACCTTTAGGTCGGAGTGGGGGGCTAGGCGCTCTATCGGGATAACCCGCTCGCTATCCACATAAGCCCAAAAATCCTCGCCTTGCCAAGCCACCCTCTCTTTGTTATTCGCTCGTCCGACAAATTCCGTAACCCCGTGAGGCCCGTCAATGCTCCGATCCTTTTCTCTGACGTTAGTCTTGGCGTCATTCGTTTGCATGTTGGCTGCTATCGGTGCAGAACACCCTCCCACTTTGGAGCAATTACGCAAGGCTGCCGAGAAAGGCGACGCACAAGCCCAATACGACTTGGCCGAACGTTACGAAAAAGGCAACGGCGTTGCGAAAGACGCGAAAGAAGCGTTCAAATGGTATCTCAAATCGGCGGAGCAAGGGCATCCTCGCGCCCAATGTGGTGTTGGGAATTGCTATTGGAAGGGAGAAGGAGTCGAAGCCAATCCGCAAGAGTGTGTGAAATGGTATCGCAAAGCCGTTGACCAAAAACATCCTGCTGCAATGCACAATCTGGGTAACGCCTATTGGCATGGAAAAGGTGTATCTCACGATCCCAAAGAAGCATTTCGATGGTTTTCTAAAGCAGCAGAACTCGGATACGAACATTCCTTTGTGATGCTTGGTCAGAGGTATGCGGACGGCGACGGAGTCGAACAAAATTTCCAAGAAGCTTTCAAATGGTTCCACAAAGCAATCGAGAAAAAAATACCCGGAGGCTACAACAGTTTGGGGGTGTGTTACCTCTCTGGAAAAGGGGTTAAACAAGACTTTGAGATGGCGATTAAATTGGTTCGACATGCAGCTGACCTTGGGTATGCAGAAGCCAAAGGAAATTTGGGGTTGATTTATCAAGACGGTCTCGGTGTTGAAGCTGACCGAACGGAGGCAATCAAGTGGTACCGTGAAGCAATTAAAGAGGGTTGTGTGATGTCGATGACTCGATTGGCCAAATGGTTTCAAGAAGGCGATAACCCCGAAGAATTGGTCGAAGCGGCAAAGATACTTCAGCAAGCGGCGGAGAAAGATTTTCCGGCTGCTCAAGCGCAATTGGGAGCAACACTTTTTTGCGGACACGGGATCAAAAAAGACGAGAAGGAAGCCATTCGATGGTACCGCAAATCGGCCGAGCAAGGCTTCGCTTTGGGGCAGGCTCTTTTGGCGGAAGCGTATGCAACTACAACCGGAAGCGAAAACAATCCAGTGTTGGCGGTCGAATGGTATCGCAAAAGCGCAGAACAAGGATTGCCGGCAGCACAACACAACCTCGGACGAATGTACTCAAAAGGTGTCGGAGTTGAGAAAGATTTGAAGGAAGGATTTCGGTGGGTTCAAAAGGCAGCAGATCAAGGTAACACAACTTCGTTTGTCTACGTAGGGCTTTCCTACGCACAGGGGATCGGCACAGCAAAATCTGATGCGGAAGCTATTAAGTGGTTCTCCCAAGCGTATGAAGCAAATGATCCGACGGGGACTTTTATTATCGGAATGCTCTTTACACAAGGGCATCAACGGTTACAGAAAGACGAAGTCAAAGGGTTCGAGTGTTTTTGCAGTGCTGCTAAACTTGGATCAGTCGATGCTCAATTTCAAGTGGGTATTTCCTATGCGTTGGGGCGAGGGGTTGAAAAGAATATCCCCTTTGCGGTGATCTGGTTTCAAAAAGCAGCAGAGCAGAATTATCCTAATGCTCAGTACAATTTAATGTTGTTAGACCTGACGGAGTCGGTTCTTGAGACGGAGCGAGCCGAAGCTTTGCAATGGTTTCTCAAGTCTGCTGGCGAAGGGAATGTCGATGCACAAAATGCTTTGGGCTATTGCTACGCCAACGGTCGCGGAGTTCCAAAAAACGTAGAGGAAGCCGTGAAGTGGTATCGCAAGGCTGCGGAGAAAGGCTCACCCGAAGCCTTTGAAGCACTGAAGAAATACGCCAAGAATTAGCCTCACACATTGCGAACCCTTCAAAAATATCCCCCTCTCCTTCCCCAATCGGGTAAAATAGCCGTATCCATTTGTAAGGAATCGTATGGCGAAGAAAAAAGTACGGGTCGAGATGCGTCGGAATCTGGGGAAGCCTCCTCGTAAGAATGCTTGGACGCAGGGCTTCAAGGATCACGGCTATGACGAAGAATCGACCAAAGGCGATGAGCGGGTGCGGGCGAAGGGTGACCTTTCGCGACATCGCACGATTATGGCAGAGACCGGCCCCACCGAAGAGGGAAGCGGCCCCGTTGACGTGATGCCACTTGCGGGGATGGATGGGTGCAAGAAAGGGCGTGTCATTAAGGTGTTCGGATTGCAGAGTGTTGTTCAGGCAGAGGATGGAACGCAGATTCGCTGCACGGTGCGACGGCTGTTAAAATCGCTTCTTACTGACGAGCGAAACGTTGTGACAACGGGTGACCGTGTTTGGTTTCGGGATGCCTCTGCTGGCGAAGGGGTCATCGAACGGATCGAACCACGCAAAGGGATTCTCACACGCGAAAGCCGGCGACGCGAACACGTTTTGGTCTCGAATGTCGATCAAGTCGTTATCGTAATGTCTCTTGTGGAACCCGACCTGAAACCGCACTTGATAGACCGGTATCTTGCAACGGCTCAGAAAGGTGATTTGAAGCCAATTATCTGTTTGAATAAAGCCGACCTTGTCGAACGGGCCAACTTGCAATCGTTGATCGGTTCTTATGCCCGTTTGGGTATCCCGACGTTGCTGACTTCTGCAAAGACAGGAGAAGGAATGGTGCAGTTGCGTGAATTACTCGTCGGGAAGGCGTCGGTCTTTTCGGGACAATCGGGTGTCGGGAAGTCGTCGTTGCTCAATGCCATTCAACCGGGGTTAGCACTGCGTGTCTCAAACGTGAGTGACGTGAACCAGAAGGGGAAACACACGACTACAACCTCGGAGCTTATCGCTCTCGATTTTGGCGGATGGGTTGTGGATACCCCCGGTGTGCGGAGTCTGGCGTTGTGGGATGTGATTGCACGCGAGGTCGAAGGGTTCTTCGCGGAGTTTCACCCGTTCGTAAGTAAATGCACTTTCCCCGATTGCACACACACACACGAAGAAGGTTGCGGTGTCAAAAGGGCCGTCGAGTTACGGTTTATCAGTGCTCGTCGGTATCACAGTTACCTCGGCATGATCGAGGATTTAGAATGAATTGGCTTGCCCATGTTTATCTCTCGGAACCCGATATCGAATTTCGGTTGGGCAACCTTCTCGCCGACCTTGTGAAGGGCAAACAACGCCTCGGCATGAGCGAAGGTTTTCTTCGCGGGGTGACCAGACACCAAAAGATCGATGCGTTTACGGATTCGCATATCGTGATGGATCGCAGTCGCGGGCGAGTCGGCCCCGATTATCGACGCTATGCAGGTATTCTGTGCGATATCTTCATGGACTATTTTTTAGCCCGCGATTGGAACAAGTTTTCGCCGATCCCGCTGCAAGAATTTACCGCACAATTCTACGCCGAGATTCGCGCCCACCCGATGCAGTTACCCGATGAGGCTGCCTTCGCCGTCGAAAGGATGATCGAAAGTGACCGACTTTACACCTACCGCACAATGCAAGGGATCGAAGATTCGTTACATCGAGTATCGACACGGATCATGGAACGAATCGGAACTGATATTCACCTCGAAAAAGCGATCAACGAATTAGAGCAAAACGAGAAAGGCTTTGAACAGGATTTCAACGAGTTTTTCCCGGAGTTGCAAGCGTACGTCGCGGGGCTAGGAAGTTAGGCAATATCAAAAAGGAAACCGACCCGGGGAATCGAATTACTTCGGGATTGCAAAAGGGGTGACGGGAAGGGGTGGCACGTCTACAGGGTTGGTATTCGTGCTGGGTTGGGTGAGGTCGGCCCGTTTGATTTCGGGAATCGGGGGTAAATCGAGATTGCCCGAAACAGGTTTGATTTCCGGCTTGTTGTCAAGCACAACGGCGGGGAGAACCTCTGGGTTTTGTGGGAGCTTGGACATCGGCATCATCATCATCATAGGGTCTTTGGGTGGCTCCATCGGCATCGGGTCTTTCTTCGGCGGTTCGGGTGGGTCTTTGAGTGCGTACGGAGGCGTAATGCGAGAAAGCGGAGTGCCCGCCGTCCCGATTGGCCCCGACACAACATCGACCTTTACGCCATCTTTTGGCGGGGTTCCCATCTCTTCGGCGTAGAGGTACAAGAAGACCGATCCTCCGACCAATGCAAGGAAGGAGATTGCCAAAAGTCCCGTGTAAGCATCGTTGCGAGGGCGTGCTACGGATTCGTCATTCTTTGCCATATGTAAACTCCCGTCTAATGTTTCCTGTGACTCGTTACTTCCCGCCAAAGCTCGTTGCGACACCATCACCCTTAACGACTTTCTTGCTTGCGGTAGCAGGCTTGAACGATCCGACTGCCCCTTTGGGATCGACCCGTGTAAGCAGCAATTGGCCTAGATATTCGGGGGCTACTTTCGGATCGCCACTATCACCGCGATAGACCATCAACGAGTGACCTGTTTGCAAACCGGAGTCCGAACCGATGTTGATGACGATGAGATCGCTGCTCTTGCTCACTTCGCTGACCTTACCGACAACGCCTGCTGGTGCAGGGCGAGGGGTCGCATCGAGAACCGAACGCTCACCTGAACCACTTGAGGCACCGCCAGCAAGACCGGCTGTGCGTGATTCGAGTTCGCGGATGGTAACAAGAGCGTTCTCAAGGTCTTTGAGGAGCTTTTGGTTGATCTGACGAACCGAGCGTTCTTGGATTTCGGCTTCGGTGGCTCGTCGGCGTTCTTCGTTAATCGTGTTTTGCAGATTGACGGCCTTCACTTGAAGGTCTTCTTTATCTTTCACCAGTTGGTTACGTTCTTCTTGGCGTTGGGCAAGTTCGCCCTCGAATCGTTTCGAGTTGGCATCGGCACCGGTCGCAAGATTTGTTTGAGCGTCGATCTTGGCTTGAAGATCGTTAGCCCGACGGGTCTCGGCTTCGGTGCGTGTTTGTTCGTTCTTCAAGGCTTGTTCGGCAGCCAAAATGGATGAAATCGTCGCTTTCATGTCGGCTTCGTGGGCAGCCCGTTCCTTCTTGTAAGCTTCCTCGGCTTTCTTGGCTTCCTTCTCGGCATTGCGAGCGTAGGCTTCCCAGTTGTAGCGTGTGGTGAAGGTCCAGACCGTCAGCCCTGCCATCGCTACGCTGAAGATGAACACAAAGAAAATCAGAATTTTGCCTATTGCTGTCATGGGTTACTCCCCTTCCTCGGCGTCCTGTCTGTCTGGATCGTGTCTTAATAGTGTAGTGCAGGTTCCGTAATCCCCCTACGGAATCCCTGAGCTATAACCGTTCTGTATTTCTCGTCAAGAGAGAGAAAACCTTTCTGAGGGGTTCTCTCTCTTGTGTGGGTTGCCTAAGTTCGACAAACTGAGCGAGCCGGGAACGTAAGTGACCGGTGGTGACTTGATTGCTCCGGTTGTGCCGAGTCAACACCGGTCACTTACGTTCCCGGCTCGCTTGGTGGTTTGGCACCTCGTTTAGCGTCCCTTTTCTTTGTCCTTGTCGAGTTCCTGCATTCGGAGCATCAGACCATTATATCGCTTGCGAATCAACCCAGAGTCGGCTTCGCTGTTGGTAACGAAGGTATCTAAGTAGGTCGATTCTGCGGTTGCGTTCTCGGCAATCAGTTCTTGCTCGCGTAACCTTGCTCGCAGACCTTTTGTAAATGGGTCTACCGTGCCGACGATCTCTTCGTTCACCTTAGTACGCTCATCGTTGACAATTTTGATCGAATCTTGAACGCTGGCAATTTGTTTGATCGAAGAGTCGATTAAGTCTCGATATTCGACAAGGCTCTTGGCATCCTCGCCGGTTCGGAATTGGACCGGTTTACGCCCCGTCTTCTTGCTGATATTTAAGAACCCGTTTGCATTGTTCGATTCCAGTTCTTGGACAACGGCCCCTTTGATTTTCGGTTGCCCCTTGCCTAAAGTTCCATCTTCAACCAAAGACAATTGCGAATCGTAGAACTCGCGACGGGGGTAGCGTTCTTGTTCGAGTTGTTGCACGGTCAACACGGTTCCAGTAACGTTCGTGAAAGCTGCTTTGGCAAACGGCTCTTGGGCGCGTAGCGTTTCGGTAGCAGCGTCGATTCGTCCCTTTGGCCCGTTTTCGACAGACTTCCAATTGGGTCGATTGACGTACAAAATCAGCGTGAAGGTGAAAGCCACAAGTGCGACTAAACCGTGCAGGAGGATCATACTTTTCGCAAGAAAACCCATGACTATTTACACCTCAGCAAATTTACCAACACTCGTTATTCGCCCAACTCACGTTTTCGCAATTCTCGTTCGAGTTCCGACAACTTCAAACGCTGATTCCGTAATTCCATCTGCAACCGGAAAAGCTCCTTCTCTTTGGCGTTGGCTTTGAGAAGGGCATCCTTTGCAGCAGCTTCGGTTGCAATCAAGCGGGTTTTGATGTCGTCACGTTCGGTCTTTCGTTTTTCAAGGATGTCCGATGTTTCTTGAAGAATGCTATCGGTCCGTCTCAGTTGGGCTTGCAGGTCGAAGTAACGGCTCGCCAATCCCTGAGCCTGCCCGATCAGCGTTTCGTATTCTTCGCGGAAGGCAGCCTCTTCTTGTGCGATGATGTTCCGCAGGCGATCTGCACCCGCAAGATATTCACTTGCTTGAAGTTCGGCAGCCCTCGTATATTCTGCAAGGCCCACAATTGCTGCAACCCGTGTATGCCACTCTTTGCGGTCATCAACGGTGGCTTTATCGGCCTCTGGGTCGGCAAGGTGACGATCCGCATCAATGAAGTACAGAATATGGGCAATGCGACGCACCTTTTCACCCTTCGAGGTGGTTGCTTTATTTTCTTCAAAAGGTTGCTTAGCGGCGTCGAACTTGTCATTCAACAGGGCAAAACCAACTTTCTCGACTTGTTCTGGTGTCGTGGTTGTGCTGTCTAAAATCGAAACGAGGGCATTGATCGACTCAGTTTCGAGTGTGCTGACCGAACGCCCCGAAATGTACGCCAACAATTTTGATTTCACCGAATCGGCGTCGGCATTGGTTGCGAGGCTATTGTTTTCGACTTCGAGGACGGGGCCAACGTCAGCGGGTCGCTTTTCGGCGGGATAGGCTTTGGCCTCCCCTTCTGAAAACGATTTGAGAGCAGCTTTGGCAGCCGGAACTTTCACTTGCGATTCTTTTTGTCCCAGATCGCCAAGCCCTGCCACAACATAATAGGCTTTCAGAGCCGATTGTTGAGAAGCCGTTTTGCCTAGACCATAAAGATCACCTTTGGCAAAACGAGCACGAGCCGGGTTGAGAAGATCGAACAACGCAATTGTCGAATCGCGTTCCATACCCGTCCGAGCTAAATTTAGAAGATATTGTTGGAGGCGGACTAGCTTTTGATCGCCTGCCCCGTTGATCTTTTTCGTAACCACATCTTGAAGCCGGATAATCTCTTGCGTCTGGTTGGCCACCCCGGCACCGCCACCGGTACCGTACTCTTTTCCGCCCGCAGGAATCGCCCTATCGAGAACTCGAACGGGGACTTCTCCGTATTCTACTCCAGAGGCTTGGTCGCCCGGAAGGACGACCCCCTCATCTTTATCGGAGGGGAGTGTACTCACATCCGATTGGACGGGCAGCCCTTTCACCTGCAATTCCGCACGAATTGCAGCGTAGGCGTACTCTTGGTTAATCTTCTGGACTTGAAGGGCAAAGTAGCCCAATGCCCCAGCAGCGAGTAGATTAACGAATATCAGCAACTTCCCCAAGATGCCCATAGTTTGGCGCTCTGGCTCGGGTTAATGGTATAAGGGAACGACTTACCCTTGATTTTGACCATTATAGGTATTCCTGACAAGGAAAATAAAATAGGAAAGTTATGCCGGTCGCAGAAATATGAGCAAAGTTCTTATTTCAACGATTTTGGCGATTAGGTGGATTGTGTGCTAGGTTAGTATTGAATGCCCTCGAAACCTGCACGAACACCCCATAAGCCGAATCGACCTTTGGCGGAGCTTTCGGATGAACTCGGTAGACTCAAAGATGGCTATTCCTACCAAAGTGGGCGACTACGACATCCTCTCCAAAATTGCTGAGGGAGGGATGGGGACTGTTTACAAAGCCCGCAACTCTCGGACGGGTGAAATCGTCGCCGTCAAAATTCTTTTGCCTGCCACTGCCAAAAATCCCGTCCTCTTAAAACGTTTCGAGCAAGAATGCCGAGCCGCCGCAGCCCTCGAACATGAACACGTCGTTCGCGTATTGGACTACTGTGGTGTCGGTGCAAGCCCTTACCTTGTTATGGAATTTGTGGACGGTGAATCGCTCGGTCGCAGAATCGAACGCGACGGCCCCGTTGACGAAAACGAAGCAATTCGCCTCATTGCTCAAGTTTGCGAAGGTTTGCACAAAGCCCACAAACAACGGCTTATTCATCGCGATGTAAAACCAGATAACATCCTTATCACACGCGAGGGGATCGCCAAATTAACCGACCTCGGATTGGTTAAAAATGCCGAAGACGAATTGAACCTGACCAAGACGGGTCGCGGCTTGGGGACACCCAACTTCATGGCACCCGAACAATTCCGCAACGCCAAAAATGCCGATATCCGTTGCGATATTTACAGCCTCGGTGCAACGCTCTACATGGCAGTGACAGGTGAGGTTCCCTTCGGAAAGGTTGGCCCTCTCGATTGTTGGATGCGAAAAATCCGCAACGAACTACCGACCCCCCGCGAAGTGAATCCGAACATTTCGGAACGGGTCGATTGGGCGATTCGCCGTGCGATGTCTGCCGATCCTGAACAACGTCCCGCAAGCTGCAAAGAATTTGTCGAAGACCTCACCGGCGCTTTGCTGAAAAAATCGCTCTCGAATCACGGCGACCCTGCCACACCGATCCCACCGCAGACGACCGATCTTTGGTATTTGGTCTATCGTGACGACGAAGGTGAGACCCACACGGTCAAAGGTTCCTCGGATGGGATACGCCGAGCTTTACGCGATGGACTCTTAGGCGATTCATCAAACATACGGGCTGCCCGAACCAAACAAGGCCCCTTTCAAGGGTTGCACACCTTCCCCGAATTCCGCGATTTGGTGATCGCCCCCGCACCGATGAAACCCACCACCGGCGCAAACCCTGCTGTTATCCCAACAGCTGTCCCGATCCCGCAAGCGGGTATCAACACGAAAAGCGGTTCCAACTCACGCACACCGCCACAGATCGCCCGACCCGATCCCGAACAAGTCGAACTTTCCGACGGGCGAAGAAGCACCACACGACAACCGGGGGTGCGTCCTGCTCAATCGCAACCCAAACTCCATTTGCAACTCGGCCAATCCCCACCCCCGCCCAGCAAAGAGGGAACGAGCCCCGTCGTACTAGGGGTCATCGTCGCAGGCGTCGTATTGGCGGCAGTGCTCGGGGTCTACGCACTGTTTACGATGTTCCAATTTAAGCTGTGAGGATGGGGATAGTGTTAGGTGGGTTAATTGCTTGATCGATCTTCGGATATACTGTACAATTCTGGTATGCAACCTCAAAGCCTAACCGACGAGCAAGAATCCCTTGAACTGCGTCGTTTCCTTGATGATCTCCCGCCGGTTGTAAAAGGAAAGGTTCTGCACGAAGTTGAGATTGAACTGAAAAATTATCAACGACTAACACCTTCCCCTGTCCCTTCCTGAAATCGAGGTTGGGGTTGAATGAACGACCAACATCTCACCATCTTTTCCAAGAGGTTTCTGTGAGAGAATCGACTATCGCAATCCGCGAATTTCTTACTCATACCGTCATGGAGAAAGGCTTTCGCAAAGAATTTGCCGATGTGGAGTGCAAGTGTGGAGGGCGAGTTTTTCTTCTCGGCGCTGACACTCAGTTCGACAGTGTAAGTTGGATGTGTGTATCTTGCGAAACGCATTACTGTCTTGAGGCCACTCTCACGTACACCATGATACTCGATGAATTGGCGAATTGCAGTTGCCCGTGCGACTTGGACAGATTTGAGATTGGAATTGGAGTCTCTTTGTACCCGATAAACGAGGTTGTTTCGACCGCTTACATCGCAGGAATGTGTGTTCACTGCGGGAAGATAACTTGTTTCGATCTCTGGTCAGACGTTGATTTGCCTTACAGTCTCTTTTTCACCTCCATTTATGAACCCTAACCCCGTCCTCTTTCCTGATAAAACTCCTCGAATCGTGTTATCATCGCTTGGCGGCTGAAGGTTTCGCGAACCCGTTTTTGGGCGTTGGTGGCGTGTTGGTTGGCGGTGCTGGGTTGGTTGGTGTAGAGGGTGAGTGCTTCGGCGAGGGCTTCGTCATTGCGTGTGGGGACGATTTGGCCTTCGATAGAATGCCGCACAATTTTGGCGTTCGCTCCGGTGTCGGTGGCGACGATTGCTCGACCGGCTGCCATGTATTCGAGAAGAGCATTCGACATCGATTCGGAATGCGATGGAAGCACGGCGATGTCGATACCCTTGAGAAATTGGGGAACGTCTTGGATTGGCCCCCTCAAGAGAAAGCGATCTTCGAGGGCATTCTCGCGGATACTTTGCGTGAGGGTGTCGTGTTCTGGTCCTCCGCCAGCAATTTCCCAGCGTAGCGGGAGGTGGCGTAATTGCGATGCGACCCGTATCAGGCCGTCGATATTTTTCACCGGTCGAAGGTTGGCGACGCCTCCCACCGTAAGGAGCTTCTGCTTCCAGTTGACGGGCGAACAATCGTCGAAGCGTTCAAGGTCTACGCCGTTTTCGATTACTTCGATTTTCTCGGCATTGCCGCGCTCAATTTCGTGAATCGCCTGTTTGCCGATGTCGCTATTGGTCAAGGTCACATGCGACAACCGCCCCATGAATCGACCCAGTTGCAAGTGCTTTCCGCCAAGCCAATACCCCAGATTATTCCTCACCCGAACTACGGTGCGAACGCCGATCAAACGTGCAAGAGGGATCGTGAAATAACTGCTATCAAGAAAGTAACTCTGCACCACCTCAGGTCGATACTCACGCCAAAACTTGAGTAACCTTGCACCCGCTGTAAGTGTTTGTGCCCCAACTAATCGCGTAAGCCCCAGACGCAAAATGGGTATGCCAACCGGTTCGAGCGACCGCGATTCGTCATCGTTGCCGTTGAGCAGAACGAGACTCGGTTGCACAATGTCGCGATTCAACCCTTTGATAAGCGCGAGTAGCTGCGATTCCGTCCCCGCACGGGAGAGCCGGTCGATCACGAAGGAAACGCGAATCGGTCGTGTGTGTGTCATATCGTTAACGTTCCCTCCGATGAGAATTTTTGTAACGAGTTCGCCTGCCTTTACCCTCTCCCCTTGTGGGAGAGGGGCAGGGGTGAGGGGTAAAGCTCTGTTGCTCCAGTTAGCTTTCTTCTCTTCCAAAAAACCAAAAGCAGGTCTTTGGGTGTCGTATCTTTTTGGGGTACTCCCATAGTTTTACCCCTCACCCCTGCCCCTCTCCCACAAGGGGAGAAGGGAAAGACATCGTGGCTAAACACCCCATCTCTTCAAACAACTCCAAATATCCTTGAGCTTGCGATTCAAAGGAGAATTCGGCCTGCATCTTAGCCCTAGCTGCTTCGCCGTATTGCTTTCGCAAGAGGGGGTTTTGCAACAGGGTCAAAATAGCATTTGCTAATTCTTCGGGTTCACCGGCAGGAACCAAGATTCCAGTTTCGCCGTCGGCTATCACTTCGGGCGTACCGCCGACACGGGTGGCAACGGAGGGAACCCCTTGGGCGCTTGCTTCGAGGGCGACGTTGGGGAGACCTTCTGTGAATGAAGGTAGACAGAAAAGGTCGGCCCCACCGATGAGCTTATCCAGATCGTTGCGGTAGCCCAGAAGCCGGAATTTCTCGGCGATTCCTAATTCTTGC
>VYLT01000072.1_pt1 | contig 23475 bp, 23 predicted proteins | sample 5114261 | NCBI WGS metagenome assembly VYLT01 (sample SAMN12291815, study PRJNA351875) | freshwater metagenome | isolation source: freshwater lake | place: USA: Michigan, Little Long Lake | collected 2011-07-12 | reverse complement strand
CCATGCCACCCCCATCAAGGACCACTAACCGCACAAAGAAACCCGCCATGCCGTAGAAATCCTTCTGCGTCCATTTATCAAAGGGATGATCGTGACATCGGGCACACTGCAACTGCGTCCCCATAAAAATACGGGTCACTGCGACGGTTGCATCTTCAGGAATGTTCCGATACTGAACGAGAAATAATTCCGATCCCTCTTCCTCTGCAAGCAAAATCTTTTTCGAGATCGTATCCAACCCCTCTTTTTTCTCGAATTGACCACCAAGCCAAGTTCGGAAGCCGTCACGTTTACGGGTCGCGTCTTGGTTCAACGGGTGACGCCCAAATAGAACTTGGTCCCAAATGATCGCTTGGTTCTGAGAGAATCGTGGATCGGCAAGGTATTTATCAACGAGCTTTTCGCGTTTCTTAGCGTCGTTATCCTTGAGAAACTCGATGAGACTTTCTGAGGTTGGGATATTCCCGAAAAGGTCAAGGTTGACCCGACGTAAGAATTCTTCGTCACTTGATTTGGTCGAAGGGGTGAGTTCTTGCTTCTTCCATTGGGCTGCGACTTGTTGATTGATCACACTACGCAACGGGTCCGCCGCACGGCTTTCCGAACCGAGAACGACCATCAAACCCAAAAGCAGAGAGAGGAAGAATGCTTTCGTCATTCGATATCCAAAAAGTTAAAGGGTTGAAGCGAAACAACCGGTAGGTGAGAATAGTTTAACAACGATTGAGAAGGGAAGCAACCGAAAAATATGCCGAATCCAAAGCTACGAAAAGAACAAGGGGACTTGCCTTCGCAAGTCCCCTCGGCGTTGATCGACTTCACCCCTAGCAGGATGGAACTCTCACAGACCGGCCCCACCATGTGAAAGTTTTCATGGTTTGTCTAGCGCGTCAACGTGGTTGTACCAGCTCAAATCATTAAAAAATTCGCATGGTAGGATAAGCCGGTCTGAAACAGAGTTCCTCCTGATGGATGCCAAGCGAATCTCTCGAACGACGCAGCATCGTTCTATTGCAAAGCAACGAACTCGATCAACGGGGTTAGTTTACAGGGGTCACGGGAACCTGTGCGAGTTTCTCACGAAAAACTTCCAACGAATCCGAAAGTGCCGAATCGAAGAGGGTTTCCAAAGAGGGAATGTCCAGAATCTGCTCGATTTTTGGCATGAATTCGTTCACACCCTCTTGACCAAAACGCTTCAGGATAACTCGTCGGGTAACATCGTTCAAACGAGAACGATCTTTATTCTCTTCGAGTTCGTCCAAGAAGGTTTTGTTTCGTGGAATCAACTTGTTTTTATTCTTGGTTGCTTGGATCATATTTTTAAGCTCCTTTTGTTGTAAGGTATCGATATCGGCATAAGCCTGCACGCAATCATAAAGTAAATACTTCTGGAAGTCGGTAATGTTCGATTCCGAAATTTTGGTGATTGCCTGCTTTGAGGTTTCAAAGGGATCTTGGTCTTGCTTCATCAAGGAAGTCAGCCCCCACCCCAGAGGGATATCCTGATTAAGATATTCTACCGCACTCAGGCCCGGTAAGCCAATAGCAGTGTAGTGCAATTCTGCGGTTGTTCCTCCCATGCACTTGCGTGAGGCCACATCAATGTAAAGACCGCCTTTTGCGACGTTCAAGAATAACACAACCGGCAAAACATCAACCTGTTGAATCTTTTCGATTTCATTGAAATATCGCCACATTCGATGTTTGATATTTGTCGTTTTGGTAGGCGATTCGATCTCCGTCCAGAGAATCGAATGGGTTTCGGACAAACAGTTCGCAAGTTCTTCGCCCATTTTGGGTTGAGTGACTCGGAATTTTGCGATTAAATCCAGTTCGACACTTTCACCTTTCGGCGGATCGAGAAAGACTTTCTGTTGCAACCATTCCACTGAATCAAAATCAATCTGGTCGAGATACTGCGGCACAAACATCGTCACAAAATCACGGAAGAAAACTTGAAGCAGTGTTTTGAACTTCTGATCGTGATCCATCACCCCACCCCCTTCTTGCAAAGCATTCTACAAAAAGAACGAGGGGACTTGCCTTCGCAAGTCCCCTCGGCGTTGATCGACTTCACCCCTAGAAGGATGGAACTCTCACGGACCAGCCGCAACGACATTGGTACCAAAACCTGAATAAATTGGGTGAGCGAAATTGTTTCAGATTCAGGTTTTGGTACCAATGTCGTTGTGAAAAGCTGGTCTGAAACAGAGTTCCTCCTGATGAATGGCAGACAAATCTCTCGAACGACGCAACATCGTTCTGTTGAATATCAACGAACTCGATCAACACGGATAGCTTATGCTTGGCGGAGATTAAGTCGAGGGGTTATTCAAACGCCCTTCTAATATGCACGACGAGGTTCTTCATTTGGAAACCTTGTTCGGGTTGGATAGCGATGCTCACCCTTTTGCTCCGGAGGTTTTCGCTGACGACGGGACCGACTGAGGCCACTTTCACTTTGCTGATTCCTTCGGCCAATACCGATTGCAAGCCCTTTTCGTTAGTGACTTCCCAGAGGCGGTCGATTTGAGGGGAGCTTGTGAACACTAACACGTCGATTTGACCCGATGCCAGTTGATGAATGAGGTCCACGACCTTGTCGGCATCGCTGGCAGGGGCGTAGATGTACGGCGAAACGTATTTCGCATTTATTCCGGCATTGGTTAGATATTCCTGCAACGGGGGATTGCTTTCGGTGTAGAGTTGCACGCCGATTGTTTGTCCCTTGAGGTCGTGTTTTTGCAAGCTATCGATCACCCCTTGTGTCGTTGGGGCACTGGCGACCAGCGTGGGTTTGAGGCCAATTTCCTTCAGGGCTTGTACAGGTTTGGGTCCGCGTGTGAGTGTTTGGAGCTTCGAGAGGGCCTCGATTGTGGGTTCGCGTAACCCTTCGCGGTCGGAGAATGCAATCAGGCGTCGCAGTCCTTCGCCGGTCAGCAAGATCAACCAAGAGAATGCCCCTGCTCGCAGTTCGTTCAGCCAACCGGATACGGCATCGGTATCGGGTGAATCGAGAATGCTCAAGAGTGGGCAACGCACCGAGGTGGCATTTTCTTTATTGAGCAGCGTAACCAATTCTTCGAGTTGGCGACCTTCTGCGAGTGCGATTTTCTTCCCTGCTAACGACATATCTTTACTTGGGTGGTGGAGCGAACTTCATAACGGTGAACGGGGCGATGGTCAAAACATAAACGGCGTCTTTCGTCGCAGCGATCCCTAACGGTTGCCACGGGGTTAGCGTGCCGTCTTTCTCTTTTCGCATCGTGTGATGCCACGGCTTGGCTTTGCCGTCTTCGGTAGTGAACGTAGTGAAATCGGGATTCGATACTTTAATCGGGCCGTGATTAACGACAGCTTTACCGCCGGGGGTATAACTAGCGAGATAGCACAACGGGCCACCCGCTCGACCATGCTCGGTAATCGCCATCCACACGCGCCCGTCTGGGCCAACGCACATCGAACGACAATCGGTAGATTTTACATCCAAGAGTTTTCCGTGACTTTTGCCGTCGAACTTATCCCCTTTCTGAGTGAGGTCGAAGGAATAAAGTTCGTTCGTGGACATCTCGACACACCACAAGGTTTTCTTATCGGGTGACCAATCCCAATTCTGGATCGAGCCATCTTTGGTAAGACCTTCGGGAGCTTTTTTGCCGTCAATCGTGATCGGGAGCCTTTCGAGCTTCTTGGTTTCGGGATCGTATCGAGCGATAATCCCGCCCCGTTTGGGATGATAAGCCCGATGTAGATGATCAACAATCACAAAGGCATACGCATGTTCCATATCACCGAGATCGGTATATTTTTTCGTCTTGAGGTCGAGAATCATAAAGTGGGTGTGGTCAATCGGTCGGTCGTCGGAACACGTCGAAATGTACGCCACACCCTTTTCTTCATCGGGCGTCACGCTGATAATCCCATGCCCTTCTTTGGCGATTCCGAAATGTTCGTTCTTGCCGGTCTTAGGGTCGTAAGTGAGAACGTACCCACCTTTGTAAAGGTCGCGTGTCTCGCCTTTTTCGGGGTAGCCCTGTTTCGAGCCAACATAGATTTTACCGCTTGCTCCGACGTTATTGCGAGTGTGTAACTTCGATTGGGCTGCGAAACCTTTATCCTTACTGCCAACGACTTGTTGCACATCCATAACCATCGTGGTTTTTTCGGCCTTTGGATCGAACGCCAGTAAATACCCGTTGACCCCATACTTCGCCGAGCCGATATAGATTTTACCGTCAAGCCCTTCCACAATCGAGAAGTACCCGCTTTCTTGGTTGGTATATTCGGAAGGAAGTTTGTAAGCCTTTCCGGGCAGCCAATCGGCAAAGGCCGACACCGGAACCAGACAAAGCAACAGGAGAGATCGAATGAGCATAGTCGCGGAGAGAGTTAGGGGTGAACGTAGATGGAGAGTAGTTTAGGAAATTGTGCGGGCATGTCCGACGGAAGACCAAAAACATTTGCACAGAGACACAAAGATGACAAGCAGAGTTAGCCACAGATTCACACCGGTAAAACCAAAGACAGATAAGCCAACTGACAGGATAAATTCAGAGAGCAAAAATGAACCCCCACTTGCCTACCTCCCCATACACTCTCTGTATCTTCTGGGTAACTTTTGGGATTTCGAGAATCCCCGATCTGTTGGGGGTCGTTTATAGTAACATAAGGTCGCCTTTTTTGATAGGGGAGAGTTCGATGAGAACCTTTCTTTGGGCAACGGCATTAAGCCTTGCTCTGGGTACGGTTGCGAGTGCCCGTGATTTCATCAAGCCAGCAAGCGAGCCGTCTTGTGCGTCGCATGGGACGACGGTGAATTTTTTCGATTCGCCACAAGAAGCCTCGAAGCAAGCTCGGAAAGATGAAAAGTTAGTTTTAGTTCTTCACGTTTCGGGTCACTTTGAAGACCCGAAACTGACCTGAAACAACGCTGAAGCGCTCCGTGTGAACGCTCTCGCAAATGCAGAAGTTGGCAAGTTTGTCAACGAGCATTTCTGTGCCTCTTATCAAAAAGTGGCTACCTTTAAGATTGTCGGGGCTGCCAAGCAAGGTGGTAATGTTGCTGCCTATTTCTGTGCGCCCGATGGTCGTGTGTTGCACCTCGTTGCAGGACCGGTGAACGCAAACCAATTCTTGCACGAAGCCAAGTGGGTCGTCGAAACCACAACCAAAGCTATCAAAGAAGCCAAAGACGATGGCAACAAGTTCAAAGCCTATATGCGAAAGGCACACGCCGAGAAGCTCAAAGCCGAGTACGGTCTTGTCGTCGAAGCTGTGACTTTCGACCCACCAGAACCCGGCAAGGACGACGATGCTTTGACCTACCGCGACCCCACCGGAAGGGAGCTTGCACCAAAACTTCCGCCTCCACCGATTGACGGGCCGGACGTTCGACTTGATAAAGCCGAATTTGCCCGCAGACAAGCTGCCGAAGAAAAAGCTCCAGGTGCAGGCGGAATTGCCGACGCCAAAGGAGGCCGTTGGGTTCTGGGTACGCAAGGACGGGTTCATCAACTAATGTCCGGTCACAGCATGGTGAAACTGGAAAAGGTCTACGGCACAGTCTTCGAGAATATCCTTGGGGAAAAGATTTCCACGAAACCCGTTGAGGTCACCTGCCCCTTCTCTTGGGTAGACCGCGAAGGGAACAAGATTGCTAAGTGAGTGGCTATCTATTTTTCTAATCACGGACGAGCAGTAGCGTAGTTGACTTGGGAATCGAGTAGGTTACGGTGATGTTATTTCCACTCTTGGTGACTTTCACCGTTTCGAGCATCATTTTAACGTCGGCCCGTGTAATAGAAATTGCGCCATTAAGTTGCTTCCAGTTCGGCAAGAGTTGATCGAGCCGAGGACGAAGCGAATTTTGTCGAGAAACCAGTGTTTGGTGACAAGAGGTTGCACTTTGATCATTTGTAAACTCAATTGATTCGGTAATCTCAACGGTGGATTGTTTGAGCGATGCGTTGAAAATCCAAGTGCTTGGGTTGGCTCGTACGTTTCCTTTGTACCCCTCGAGCGATTCAAGGACGCCATCATAAATTCCTCCCCCGTTGTTATTAAATCCGCCCGTTGAAATAGCCCCTGTGATTTTCCGAGAGGCATTTTCGGCAGCAGGCGAGATCGGAAAACTTTGACCAGCGACTTTTTGAATCGTTTCTTTCGTGCCCATGACGATGGTGTAGTCGTCGGGAAAATACCAAACCCCTTCAAGCACAAAATACGCAGTGATATTGTTGATGGTTGTTTTGTTTGCCACAAATGTTTTCTCTAACGAAGCTCGATTAAACGTTTGTTTGAGCCGAACCACAATGACTTGCTCTTCGTTTCGTTGGGTGTGACCAAAAACACCGATCTTGTGAATATCGTCAGGGGGATTAAAGGTCGTTATGACCGTCGCTGCTTCGGTTGCTATCTTTGAAAGAACAGGATCGTTTCGTAAGGTCTCGATATCGTAATAGTTCCACGTGTTTGTGGTCGAAGGAGCATACTTAATCAGTTCCGCAAAGGTCTTATCAGCAACAACCAGTGGTGTGCCGGGAGGATTACCACCCGGTGGATTATTGACAAATTTGGGACCATCCTTCTTGTTGAAAGGGAAAGTATCGGTCAAAAACAGAACTAACACAGCAACGATGAGCAAGAGAAAGCCCCCGCCCCCGATACCCAAGAGTAACGGAAGGTTGCTTTTTTGGGGTTTCGATTTTTTCCCCTTTTTAGATCGGGGGCGATCCTCGTTCTCATCGTCATCGTCACGATTCTTGGATGCCTTTTTCTTTGCGGGGCGTTCGTCCTCATCATCGTCGTCGAAATCTTCATTCCGAGTCGGTTTGGTTTTCTTCTTTGATGGGCGTTCTTCGTCTTCAAAATCATCGTCATCATCGCGTGTGGCTTTTAACTTTTTCTTCGCTGGGCGTTCGTCGTCGTCCTCGAAGTCCGCTTCCTCTTCGCGGACAGGTTTGGGCTTCGGCTTGGATGGTGGAGGAGCGGGTGGCACACTCACCGAGGCTTTCGAGCTTGTTCCACCCACTTCCTTGGAATCTTTCTCGGTGGTAAATTTGGTTTTGCATGAAGGACAAGTGATTGTCCGACCAGCGGGTACAAGGGCACTCGATTTTAACTGCGCATTACACTCAGGACAGACAACAACAAACGGCATATATGGGACTCGGGTAGGGGAAGGTATGAGGGGATATTGTACAACGAAGAATTTGAATGAGAATGGTTGGGCGATTGTGTGGACAATACGTCAGATAGAAATTTAGAACCCAAACAGGATGCTGGCCCCTTTGCCTTTTTTCGGTCCCTCGTAGGTTACGGTCATCACCGAACCACTACGGGAGACTCTTGCACTTTCAATCAAGGTCGTAACGGCACTGGCTTCCATCTTCGGGCCAAAGCCTCCGCCGCCTTTATTCATGTTAGCGGTGACTGAGGAGATATTTTGCTTGGCCTTTTCGAGTTTAGAACTCCGCTTGTCCGTTTCCGATGTAGCGGTTGTTTCGTCTGCGTAGGTGACGGTGTAGGTGTAGCTCACGGTCTCGGATTTCAATTTGATATTCGACACGACCGATTGAGGTTTCGGTTGGTTTCCCCCTCCGCCCAGCATTCCACCGAGATCGGCAAACCCGACGTACAAATCTAGGCCACAGCTAAACCCACTATCGGGATTCGCCGAAATGCTTGAGATATGACCGTTTGCTTGGTTGAATAGCTTGTTCAACTTTTCGTTAGGTGTTGCGGTCGATGCTGCAAGTGCTGCTTGAATTCCGGCCTCGTTACTTGTGATGAGCGTCTTCGAGTCTGGCATGAAGAAGGAGTTAGTAGCCGTTTTGAAATACTTCTGATTATTGAAGGTCATTTCGGTTGCTTTGAGTTTGTCCTTGAGGTCACTTGCTACAACTGCTTTCGACAATTTGGCAACGATAATCTCCTTTGCAGGCGCGCCACCGGGGAGGGGTTGCTTACCACCGCCACCCGCTCGCGACTTGGGTAAAATGACAATTGCCTTTTCGATATCATCAAGCGCAATCCCCGTTTGGTTAAAGGGATCGTCCTTGTCCTTGTTGATATCCTTTTTGAATTCGGAACCAACATCAGGATCATTCAGAATCGTTTTCATATCCATCATAATCACAGCGTCGGAATCGCTCGGGACATACTTTGCCATGTCCTTGTAAGACCCACCACCAAAGAAGGGAAGGTTATCGGTGAAGTACAGAATCACCCCTGTAAGACCGCAGCCACCGCACAACAACACAACAGCCGCCAAGCCGATAATCAGCGGCATTTTCGATTTTTGTTTTCCCTTTTTGCCCTTCTTGCCTTTCTTTGAGGGGCGATCATCGAAGTCATCGTCGTCATCAAAGTCATCGTCACGCGATTTCTTTTTGCTCTTCTTTGCGGGGCGATCATCCTCTTCATCGTCGTCATCACGCGATTTCTTTTTGCTCTTTTTCGGGCTATCGTCCTCGTCTTCATCGTCATCTCGGGAAGCCTTTGCTTTCTTCTTAGGGCGATCATCCTCTTCGTTTTCGTCGTCATCGCGAGATGCTTTCGCTTTCTTTTTCGGGCGATCATCTTCGTCCTCAAAATCATCCTCATCGCGAGAGGGCTTGGCTTTGGGTTTGGAAGGGGGAGGAACGCTCACGGAAGCCTTCGATCCGCCACCCACTTCCTTGGAATCTTCTTCGGTCGTGAATTTGGTTTTGCAGGAAGGACAAACAAGCGTTCGCCCCGCTGCGATTAGGGTGTTCGATTTTAATTGAGCGTTACACTCAGGACAGACAACAACAAACGGCATAAATAGGTCTCGACATTATGGGAGAGCAAATAAAAGGGTATCTTATCCTCTAATTATGAGAAATTGCAAAGAAGGTTGCGAGTTTCTCTCACGATTTTACAATTCTTCCCTACCTAACCCGTCGTTGCGAACCCAGACCGGTTTGCTAAAATCTATTCAACCATGACAGAACGCGAATTTGCGACCGATGTTGTCTCGAAGCTCACCCGTGCAGGTCACGTTGCCTACTTTGCGGGTGGCTGCGTGCGTGACGAGCTGCTTGGCGAAACCCCCGCCGATTACGACGTAGCAACCGCTGCGAAACCCGAAGACGTGACCCGTCTCTTCCGACGAACGGTCGAAGTTGGCGTAAGTTTCGGTGTCGTCGAGGTTCTTGGCCCAAAGGATGATTCGGGCGAATATCTGAAAGTGCAAGTTGCAACCTTTCGGAGTGACGGGGCGTACATCGATGGTCGGCATCCCGAAGCGGTGACCTTTTCGACCCCCGAAGAGGATGCCCAACGACGAGATTTTACCATCAACGGCATGTTTCTCGATCCCTTGACCGGAACGATCTACGATTACGTTGGCGGGCGTGACGATCTTGCCAAAGGAATCTTGCGAGCGATTGGGCGCGCGGAAGATCGTTTCACCGAAGATCGCTTGCGGATGTTACGAGCCGTGCGGATGAGCGCCCGTTTTCGCTTTCCATTGGAAGTGCAAACACGCGATGCGATTGCTCGAATGGCAACCGGTATTCAAGCCATCAGTGCCGAGCGTATCTGCGAAGAGTTGCGTAAAATGCTCACCCACACCAATCGAGCAGCAGCGCTGCGACTCCTCGAAGAAACGCAACTACTCGCACCCATTTTTCCGGAGATCGACCCGAAGAGTTGGCACGACACGATTACCTTTTCCGAACGTCTCCCGAAAATCCAATACCCACGCGAGCAACCCGTCACCGTTGCTCTTGCGTTTGCGATTGTCGTGCGTGAGTTCGACAATAAGAAGATTCAAAAGTTCTGCCAACGATTGAAGATGAACAACGACGAACTTGCCCGAATCACTTGGCTTGTGACGAACCAAAAGGCCCTACACGATTGCGAAACCCAAAAGAAAAGCGTTCTCTACCCGCTCCTCGTTCAAGAGGGTATCGGCGAGCTTTTGAGCCTGCACGAAGCCCTCACGGGTCACCCTCCCCTTTACGCCCAACAGGTGCTGCAAACCACCCCACGCGACGAACTCGACCCACTCCCACTACTCACGGGTGACGACCTGATCCAAATGGGACACAAGCCCGGCCCCTTATTCAAAAAATGGTTAGACACCCTTCGAGCCAAACAACTCAACGGCGAATTGACCACAAGGGAACAAGCGGTTGAGTGGATAGCCGGAGTCGTGTGACGAGGTTACGAAAGTGCCTCTTTCACGATCTCGCCTGCAACGTCAGTGAGGCGGAAGTCGCGTCCACCGTGACGGTAGGTGAGCTTGGTGTGGTCGATGCCCATAAGGTGCAAAATTGTCGCGTGCAGGTCGTTGACGTGGACGGGTCGTTCGGCGATGTTGTAGCCGAAGTCGTCGGTTTTGCCGATCACGGTTCCACCCTTCACCCCTCCGCCTGCAAGCCAATAGCTGAAACATCGGGGGTGGTGATCGCGTCCGAATCCCCCGTTCAGGTCGCCTTGACCATATGCAGTACGACCAAACTCGCCCCCGCAGATAATCAAGGTATCTTCCAGCAATCCGCGATTCTTGAGGTCTTGGAGCAACCCGTAACAGCCGGGGTCGGTGGCAGCCACTTGGCGTTTGACGCTTCCTGTCACGTCGCCGTGCGAGTCCCAACCTCGATGGAACAGTTGCACAAATCGCGTACCGCGTTCGACCAGTCGGCGTGCAAGCAGACAGTGACGCGAGAAGCTCCCTGCCGTGTTCACTTCGGGGCCGTAAAGCTCAAGGGTCTTTTTGTCCTCTTTGGAAATGTCCATGAGTTCGGGGACGCTCGATTGCATTTTGAATGCCAATTCAAACGACTTGATACGGGCATCAATCTCAGGGTCTTTGACCGTCTCTTTGCGAAGTTTGTTCAGTTCGTTCACCCCGTCAACCAAATCGCCACGGGTTTCTTTGCTGATCCCTTGCGGGTTCGAGAGATAAAGCACAGGGTCATTCCCCGAAAGGAATTGCACCCCTTGATGCTGACTTGGCAAGAAACCACTATGCACATAACGCGAAGGAATCGGTTGGTCAAACGGGCCGGAGATCATCACGGTATAGGCAGGAAGGTCTTTATTTTCGCTACCGAGACCGTAGCTGAACCACGAACCCATAACCGGTAAGCCCGGTTGCGGTCTCCCCGTTTGCATAAAGGTCACAGCGGGATCGTGGTTGATCGGCTCCGAGTGAATCGAGCGGATCAAACAAAGGTCGTCAGCAACTTTACCAATGTTTGTCATAATGTCGGTCATTTCGATGCCCGACTTCCCTTTCTTCTCGACCTTGAAGGATGTGCTGGCAGCCTTGCGATGTCCGCCGCGAGTCATCAACGTCACCCGTTGTTCGCCGAGAATCGAAGCGGGCATATCTTTGCCATGTTGCTCCTTGAGTTTCGGCTTCGGGTCGAACGTATCCAAATGCGAAGGACCACCCGCCATGAATAGATAGATCACGGCTTTGGCCTTCGGTGCGTGGTGTGTCTTGCCGAGGGCACCAGAAACCTTGACAGGTTCCTTCGCACCTGCATGGGCTGTTTGGTTAAGAAGTTGGTGAACCGCAGCATAGCCCAAACCCGAACCAATGGTGGTTAGGAATCGACGACGATGCTGTTCAAAAGAAGGAGAGAAGATATCGACCATAGTTAGATCAATTCCGAGGTAGGAGGGACATAATTAGGATAACCGAACCGGAGAAGGATTGCCACAGGAAAGCGGAAAATCTCATCGGGTTTCGGGGAAGCCAGAAGGGTATATCGTCAACGGCAAGTCTGCGAAGATCGCCCCACCCCCCACTCGAACCTTCGGTTCTCCGAGGGCTGGGTGGGGCTACACGAAGACAACGGTTCTCCGAACCGAAGCACTTTTTAGTACCAACGAAACCAGAAGCCTATGCGAAACCCCAAAGACAACAAATTCTTCGGTCGGAGACCGTTTGAATAGCCCCGCCCAGCCCTTGAGCAGCGTAGCTGCGAATGGGGGGTGGGGCGGACTTACGGGGCTTGCGGTTGATGATATGCGCGCCGTTTGTCTTCCTTCCTTTCCCAATTCGGGATTCACGAAGCACGCCACACGAACTAAGAACTTTCTGAGTGCGTCTTGTGTCTTTTCTGTGAAGCTCTAAAATCTGCTCACCTATCGCTTTTCTTTGGTTCCCGTCTCTCCGGGGGATTTATGGCTCGTCGTTTTTACTTTTGTCTGTTTGTGTTTGCGTGTTCGATTGTGCTAATTAACGCTCAAGATACCCCTCCGAAAAAAGACGATCCTCCACCCAAGAAAGTAGAGCCGAAGGATTTACCTACACCCCTTGTCCTGACGGCTGCGGAGGATCATAAAAAGATGCTCGAACTGTTGAAGATCAAGGAGCTTCGTCGCGGGGCGAATGGCAACGATCCAAAAGCCTCAAATGCTGCCAATTACGACGAATCGAAGGCCAATCCTTATCCCAAGTTACCCGACCCGCTCGTTTTCAAGAATGGCAAAAACGTCACCACTGCGGAAGAATGGAACAAGACACGCCGAGCCGAGATTCTCGAAGATTTCGACCGCGAAGTTTACGGACGGGTTCCCAAGAACGTCCCCTCTGTGAAGTGGGAAGTGACCGATACCAGCAAAGGTAAAGTCGGCGAACACGATGTCGTTATTAAGAAGCTGGTTGGGCATGTCGATAACTCGTCCTATCCGCATATTAAGGTCGATATTCAACTGACCTTAACCACGCCTGCCAACAAAGAAAAAGTCCCTGTTATCATGGAGTTTGGTTTTTCGTTTGGCGGTATGAAGGGAGGGCCAGCCCCTGCGCCCAAATCGGGATCGTGGCAGGATCAAATTATCAGCAAAGGTTGGGGATATGCCATTATCGCACCAAGTAGCATTCAAGCCGACAACGGTGCTGGCTTGACAAAGGGAATCATCGGTCTGTGCAATCAAGGTCAAACGCGAAAGGCCGACGATTGGGGATCGCTACGGGCATGGGCATGGGGTGCAAGTCGGGCTCTCGATTATTTTGAAACCGATAAGAGCGTCGATGCCAAGCGTGTCGGTATCGAAGGGCTCTCCCGTTACGGTAAGGCTGCGATTGTGACAATGGCCTACGACGAACGCTTTGCGATTGGCTTTATCGGCTCATCGGGGGCGGGCGGGGTGAAGTTGCATCGGCGGAATTTTGGCGAGCTTGTCGAAAACCTCGCAAGCTCTGGGGAATATCATTGGATGGCGGGCAACTACATCAAGTATGCAGGGCCGTTGAAGTGGGACGATCTCCCTGTTGACTCCCATGAACTTGTGGCGTTGTGCGCTCCGCGACCTGTTTACATTAGTTGCGGTTCGGGCAAAGTGGAAGGCGGGTGGGTCGATGCCAAAGGAATGTTTGAAGCCGGTGTCGCTGCGGGGCCGGTATATAAACTCTTAGGTAAAAAAGACCTCGGCACGAAAGACTTCCCCAAAGAAGAAACTTCCCTCGTCGATGGCGAAATTGCTTTCCGACAGCACAACGGCGGACACACCGTCGGCCCTAACTGGCCCTCGTTCCTGAAATACGCCGAACGCTATTTCGAGCCGAAGAAATCAGACGAAAAGAAAGACCCACTACCGAAATAATACTGACAAATACAACTGCTTCCTTCGGTCAAGTGCCATTGTCGATAGTCTTACCAGAGTCTCAAGGACGTCGCGTCGTATTTCTTCGGAATTGTAGGCATTGAAATAAGTCTTGATTGCTTCACCGAAGTGATAGAGGATCATGTGGCAATTATTCAGGTCAACGTCTCGGAATGCCAATAAGCCTGCGTCGGAAATACGATAAATATGATACCCCTCTTCGTCAGGGTCTTCCGGCCCTGCAACATGTTCGATATAGCGTTCAAACCGGCCTTCGTGGAAAGGGGTACTCCACACCGATTCCGCAACACCCGTCACCAAAATACAAACCGCCAGCAACGAAAGACGCGAAGAACCCTCTTCCTCTTCGTAGAGCGTGCGCCAATAATCCCCTTCGAGTTGTTCGAGATGGGCCAAAAAGAAATGGATCGGTTCCATTATGCTATCTTATCCTTTGGGAGAAAACTCATGACCGAAATTCCGATTCCTGATTCCGATGATCGTTACAACCTGCATCGGTTTATCGAAGCTCAGTTAGATGATTATTTCACGTCTCTTGCGGAGATACGGGAGGGTAAAAAACGGTCGCATTGGATGTGGTATATTTTCCCGCAATATAAGGGATTGGGTCAGAGCGCTACGTCGCAACACTTTGCAATCCAGAGCCTTGCGGAAGCCCGTGCGTATCTCGAACATCCCGTCTTGGGGACTCGGTTACTCGAATGTTGCGATGCCCTTTTGGAACTGGAGGATCGCACTGCCCACCACATTTTCGGTTCAATCGATAAACTCAAACTCCGTTCTTCGATGACGTTATTTGCACAGGTTTCGCCAATGAACCTCATTTTCCAACGTGTGATCGATAAATACTTCCGAGGGCAACCCGACAATGCAACCCTTGAACTCATCAGCAACAACTAAGATTTTCTTTTCCGGAGGGTATTGTAATGTAGGGAAGAAAATACCCAAACTCATTTACGGAGGGTGAAACTATGAAAATCACCATTGAAACAAAAGTTGCTGCCACACTCGAAGAGGTTTGGCAAGCGTGGATCACGCCCGAAGATATTGTGAAATGGAACGCTGCCTCAGTCGATTGGCACACAACGTCGGCATCGGTCGATCTGAAAACGGGCGGAACATTCTCGTCACGAATGGAGGCCAAAGACGGCAGCGTCGGTTTCGACTTCACGGGAACGTATACAGAAATCATACCCCACGAACTAATCGAGTATAAAATCGCTGACGGGCGCGACGTTTGCATTCGCTTTGTCCACGATCACGACCACGTTACCATTCACGAAACCTTCGACGCTGAGGGGATCCATCCACCGGAAATGCAGCAAGCTGGCTGGCAAGCGATTCTCGATAATTTCGCCCGACACGTCGAATCGAAAAAAGCACCCGTCCTGTAAAATCGCCTAACCCTTAATCACGTCTGGTCCACTACCGGCCTTTTTCTCGTAAACGCCGTCTCCGGCCTTTTCGTATTTGGTGAAACCGAGAGAGTTTAGCTTTTGGTTACTCAAATTCCCTTCGCCGAAACGTTTCACCACGTTGGGTGCGGAAAGTAGTTGGCGGACGGGTTTACCGTTGACGGGATGAACCGTGAGTGGCGGGTCTTTGATTCCTTGCAGAATCTCGAAGACCTCGCCCTCAGTGCCGTCGGTTTCGATGACTTGGTAGATGTAAAGCGGCATCGGCTTACTCTTTTTTAGCGGGCGGAGTTTGCTCTTCGGATTTGGGGGTTGTTACTTCGGTTTCGGTCTTGGGGGCTTCGTCTTTTTTCTTGAGTTCCTTTTTGCCGAAAATGGCTTCGTACCCTTCGGCGTAACCGGGGGTTTCGGCAAGTCCAACGCGCACGATACTCATGGTCAATCTCCAAAAAGATTTGTGATACCTAAATTAATAATCGGTTTTTTCAAGGTTTTCAAGTGCCTGTCGAACGCCGGATGCACTGGGAAAACGTGCGCTCGGTTCACGGGCAATGCAGCGTTCCAAAATCGCGCAGATGTCGTCTTCTAACTTTGGGTTCAGGTCTTTGGGACGACGTGGCGGTGTATTCAGGTGCTTGCGTAGGGTTTCTTCGGTACTCATCGCCCGTTCCCACGGGAGTTGGCCCGTGAAGATTTCAAAACCCGTTACACCAAGTGCAAAAATATCGATACGATGGTCGGTGCTGGATCGCTTGATAAGTTCTGGGGCAAGAATATCGGCTGTCCCTGTTCGGTTACCTGGACGACAAAACTCGGGGGTATAAGGAATCGTTAAGCCCAAGTCGATGAGCTTTACTTTGCCTTCGCTGTTGACCATCACGTTCCGAGCGCAAAGGTCACGATGCAAGTATTTCTGACCGTGGAGGTATTCAAGTGCTTGGCAAAGTTGCGAAAAATACTCAACCCGATTGCCGTCCAATTGCTTATTCTTAGTCTCAATGAGGTAGTTCAAGCCGTAACCTTCGATCCACTCCATTACCAGATAGGGTTCGCCTTTGCTGGTAAGGCCATGCTCGTAAGTCATCACGAGGTTTTCGTGTCGCAGGGACATGCAAATTTCGCCTTCGGAAGGTTTCTTCAACCCTTGGGCCTTGAAGCGATTTTCAAATTGTTCGGTTTTGGCTTTGTCCATCACTTTGAGGCAAACCATGCGACCAAGCTTCTTATCGTAGGCTTTGAAGACCTTCGACATACTCCCCTGACCGGTCTTTCCTTGAAGATCGAATCGCTTGTCCACGTCGGCACGCGGAAGAGATTTCTTCTTATCTCCGCCACCGAAGAGTCCTTTCAAACCATCGAGAAAACCCACGATGTCGCCCCCAAGTGTATTCACACAGTCGTTATTTTACTTCGCAATAGTCGATAAAACGGGCCAATTCGCTCCGCAAATCTTTACGAGAAACAATACGGTCTACGAAGCCATGTTCTAACAGAAATTCGCTGGTCTGGAATCCTTCTGGCAATGCAATCCGCACGGTATTCCAAATTGTCCTCGCTCCCGCAAAACCGATCATCGCCCCCGGTTCTGCAAGGGTAATATCGCCTTGCAAAGCCCAACTTGCAGCAACCCCACCCATCGTCGGGTGAGTCAACACGGAGATATAAAGCCCACCTGCTTCGTCGTATCTTGCTAATGCTCCAGAAACCTTTGCCATTTGCATGAGAGACAAAATCCCTTCTTGCATTCTCGCCCCTCCCCCCGACCCAGAAACGAGGATCAGAGGAAGTTTTTGTTCGGTTGCTTGTTCGATGGCATAGGTGAGCTTTTCGCCCACGACCGATCCCATACTCCCTGCCATGAAGTGAAAATCGGTAATGCCGATCACCACCCCACGACCGCGAATAAACCCCTTGCCCACAACAGCAGCATCGGGAAGGCCAGTTTTATCTTGTTCTTCTTTTAGACGCTTGGAATAGGGAATTCGATCCACGAAATTAAGCGGGTCGGTCGGACGAAGATGGGTTGCCCACTCCTCGAAACTGTCGGCATCGAGCAATTGGGTAATGCGTTCGCGTGCCCCAATAGTGAAGTGATGCCCACACTCGGGACAGATCATGTAATTGGCCGAAACCTCTTTCCGGTAAAGGGTTGCCTTGCATTTCGGGCACGGCATCCACACACCGGGAGGAACTCCCCCACGCTCTGGACGGTCACTCATTCCAACAACGCTCCGGATACAAACTCGCTCTAAGAGGTAAGCATAGCAATTTCAGGCATTTGGAACAGACGGGGAAAGGGGAAAGGAAAGGTCTTACAATCTTCCCTAGTTTTCCCCGTCTTCCGTTCTCAAAAACGTGCTTGACTGTTCTTGCTCACACGGGTATGGCACGCCTCCAATAGATTAGAAATCAATCGTAATTCTGGGGGAAATGCGATGAAAATGAAGTGGCTGTTCTCTTTTTCGACTTTGGCGTTGATTCTTGTATCGACGGGTTGCACAAGCCCTCGACTTGTTCGGGCAGATAAAACTTCGGTCATCATAGCCGTGCCGGAAGATACCGATGAGTTCCCGCACTACTACAAGAGCGAAGCTGCGAAGATCGCGAAAACACACATTAACGATGCCGAATTTTTCGATGCGACAAAGGTGAAAGAAGGAGCTTTGATCCAAGCCAGTGGCACGCAACCTGTCAAACCGGGTGAGGTTCGTCCGGGTGAAGTTGCGAAGAGCACCAGCGATAAGGTCGAATACTATTTGGAATATCGATCCAAATCGACAATGGGGCCGTTAAGCACCAAACCGATGATCCGTGTGGGTACGGGCGACCCGAATGCCAAACCCGAAACGACGACCCTTCCACCCACAACGATTGGCGGTGACTTGAAAATCCCCGAACGCCGACCCGTTCCACCTATCACCAACCCTGCACCAATTCAAAATAACTTCCCAAGCACGGGCGGACTCAGATAGTGGATAGTGGGCAGTGAAAAGCAAAGTCAGTCGCCCAGAGTTGGTAGATTTGCCCCGTGTTGTTTTGGTTTTTCACTGTCCACTGCACACTATCCAATGTCCACTAATCCCTACAATCCGCCTAATCCTATCTCTGATTGCAATTCTTACAAACATTCTTCTTTAGCCGATAGGTACAATCGTCGCGGATTGACGTATTTTTCCGGATCGTTTGTCTCGATTCGGTTGAACCGACTCTTTCCAGAATGTACCGTGTAAACAGGCGCAAGTAGGTAGTTTGGTTGTATTCCTCTACTTGTGGGTTTTGGAGAAGATTGTTTCTCTTGGCAAAGATTTCGCTTTGTGCTTCCTAAGCCGAGCAAACCAAGAGTAACACAGAACCAAACCGATACCATCTACAAGAAAACTCATCCGGAGGATTTTGATATGTTTCGTCGATTCATCTGTGGGGCCATCCTGAGTGTTATGGTTCTCTCCTTAGCCGGTTGTGCAAACGGGCCTCTGCGACGTTGCTGCCGCGAACGTCACCGCGACGACTACACCTCGCGCTCTGCGGCTCCTTGCAACGACTGCCCTACCCCACGCACTGGCGCCTTTTACAGCCCATGATCGATTTTTGTTCAGACCCTAACTCCTGCCTAATTTATTGTTAGGCAGGAATTTCTGAGCGAGTTTGGTCACGATTTGTTCAAGTGATGAAAGTCGGGTTAATGAACCGTCATAATCGTCATAACTATTTCAATCATTACAGTCGATTTATTTTGACTATTTGCACTTTCTGAAATAGGTTTCCCAGACTGAAACTGTCTACCCATCTTCTTTGGTCCCACCTGAACTTGGGGTTGCCTTCTTACCGTTTTACGTCAATAGTTGATTGTCAATCTTAGTTGATAGTGGTGAATCGAAATTTCAGGCGGTTCCTCGGGGGAGGGACTGGAGGATGTAGCCTCTTTCATCCGATATGAAAGGCTGACCTGAAGGTTCACGGGGGACACACATGACCGACCCAAAATCGCAGAACAATTGGTGGAAGCGTTGTTATCAGGATACAATCTTCCATCTTGCCATGTGGCGTTTCTCACTCGCTCGAAGTGAAAACCCTCTCGCCAAACACACAAGCCAAATTCTCGATCTTCTGGGCGTTCCTCGACCGGCTCTAATCCTCACCCGCAAAAACTAATTACCTTTCGGTCCTAGCACCAAGCCAACGAACTTCAAGACAGGCATTCTGGGGAATCCAGCCCGATACGCCTTCCCGATTCTGACACTGCACCCATTCCCCACGACGATTCACTAGCACAAGCTCTTCGCCAACAATAAACCGAACATCAGCCCGATAGGGGTAATCGTTCGAGTTACCGATTCGCGGCTTACTTTCCATACACACTATCACACACGGCTTTTTCGCAAGGTCGCTCAGACGTTCGACTTCATAATGAGCAATTCCCCAACTCAGCAACCCGACACCCACACAGGCAACCCCAATCCACAAAACGCGACGATCTCGAATCACCAACCAACGCCACACGCACACCCAACCGACACCCGCAAGGATGATCGCAAGCCACTTCGCCTGCATAGGCGAGACCCACCGAAACAAAGGTGATTGATTCACCCAATTCGACGACGAGTTATTTCCGAGAGTCGCATAAACGGTTTGCAATTCGTTCCAAAGGTCTTCGTTAGTCGGTGCGAGTTGCAAACCTTCTCGATAAGCTCGAATGGCTTCGGCAGGTTCGCCAAGTATCGTGTGCGATTGTGCACGCAGTTGTACGAGTTGCGGAGTGCTGATCCCATGCGACCAAAGGGCATTCGTTTTTTCAATCACTTCGCGGAAGTGTTCCGGTTGTTTGGACTGGATCCCTTTTTCAAACGCAGAGGCAACTTGATTCGCAAGCTCCCTCGACTCGTCGGCATGAACGTGAGTTGCGAAGAAAAAGAGAAAGGGGAGTAGAAACTTGAAAAGCGAGAGGAGCGAAGCGATGTTTTCCTTAGCCCACTCGCGCAAGCGGTGGGGCGCTGCCAGTGATGATAGTGATTTCCCCACAAACCCTAACACGGTAAGTTTTGGTAAGTGGCTTGGCAAGCGAGTATCATAGCTGGCAGCGCCCCACCGCTTGCGCGAGTGGGCTAAGGAAAACATCGCGGGGTGAGTAGCTACGGAAAACCTCATGCGTTTTCGATCCCCAGAATCAGGTTTTCGGCAAGGGTAATTGTCGCGGGTATGTCGTGCGATTGTTGGGGGCGAAAGCGATCTCGTTCCAGAATATCACGCAATGCCTGATAATCTTGATTCAACGCAACATCTACGGGTAACTCGGACGGGAGTTGCTGCGAGGGTAAACCAAAACGATCCGCAAAGTAGATTCGTATTGTCGTATCGATATGCGTTAGTGGATCGAGTGAGTGGGCGACCTGTTTGAGGTGGGCGAGGGCATGGCGTGCAGCCCGATTGCGTTTCGCTTTCGCACGACGGGCAGCACTCGGGTTACGCCACAACCACACGAGATATCCCCCACCTAACAACACCGGAGGCAATACCAAGCCGAACACCTCACCTAGTGAGGTGTTCGAGCTTTGCAACAATCGCTCGCCTGTTGGATTTTTGAAAACGTAATCGGGTACGACCAACTCACGCGGTTTCGGGATAACCACGACGGCAGGCGTAACGGTGAGAGGAATCGCATCGCTTCGGACAAAGGCGTATTTGCGACGGGCTTCTACGTTGGGTTTATCGCGTGCAGGATCGAAATAGTGGAAAATCATTTCGGGTATCTCGCTCACTTCAACCGAACGAGGGCGGAGCTTGTACGCAAACACCCGCACACCTTCGGGGGTATTCGTTTGCGGAACCGATTCGATCTGGAAATTCCCGAACCCTTCAAGGGCACTCAAATCTGGAGCGGTCACTTTGGAAGGATACAACACCCCTTCAAGGCGAATGGTCAACACAAGCCAATCATCCGGGGTGAGGGCTTGACGATCTGAGGTGAGCACAACTTTGAGTTTGGAGCTTACGATCTGATAAAACGGGCTTGGCTGCCCCACAGTCGGAATAGTGAAATCAGCCGATTGACCGAAAAGCAATACGAGCGGAAGTAGGTTCATTCAGGTGTAAAAAAGGGTATTTGTGATTTTGTTGCAAGTCCGTGAAGTTCGCCCCAGACCCCTCGCTTCCCTTCGGTCAGCATCGGGATGTCTGGGGCTATTGAGTCATCCCTACGGGATAGGATTTTGGCATTTCGGTTTGCGAATCATTTCGGGTCTAACCCAGAGACAAAAAATCCTATCCCGTAGGGGTGACTGAATAGCCCCAGACACCCCTATAACGGTCGCCAGACCGTTGCGGGGTCTGGGGCGGACTATGGGAAAACACCAACAAGCCCAAATCCTGAGCTATTTCACGATACCGCGATTGACCAATTCCAACGCACATTGCACGGCATTGGTTGCTGCCCCTTTGCGGAGGTTATCGGCGACGAGCCACAAGCACAAGCCTTTGGGATTGCCCGGTTCTTGGCGTACCCGTCCGATGTAGGTTGCATCGGTTCCCTCTGCGTGGATGGGTTGCGGGACTTGGCCTTGTCGTTCGTCGAGCAGTATCACGCCGGGGGCATTTTTCAGGGCTTCTTTGGCCTGTTCGGGTGTGATGGGGCTTTCAAACTCAATCGTGACGGCTTCGCTATGAGCAACCTTGACGGGGACACGCACGCAGGTCGGTACGACGGCAAGGTTTGGTTCACCCAGGATCTTGCGGGTTTCGTTGACAACTTTGTTTTCTTCCTCGGTGAAACCATTTTCATCAAGTGTCCAATCGAGCGTTAGCACATTGCCTACAAGTTGACCTTTGTGAGCGGTCGGTGCAGGAACAGGGCCACCCGATGCCCAACCTTTGATTTGAGCTTCAAAGTCTACAAGACCGGTAGCTCCCTTACCAGAAGACGATTGATAGGTAGCCACCACAACACGTTTGATCTTTGCAATGGCATGTAACGGCTTGAGGGCCACGCAAAGGGGGATCGCCACGCAGTTGGGGTTTGCGACAATACCTTTGGGGATGTTGTGGAGCTGGTCGGCATTCACTTCGGGAACGACAAGGGGAACTTGCGGATCCATACGCCATGCTGACGAGTTATCGACCACGATTGCACCCGCTTTGGCAGCAATCGGCGAATACTCCTTGCTAATACCCGAAGGGGTACTCGACAGGACGATCTGCACGCCGTCGAATGCGTCCGGTTTTATTGGCTCGATTGTGTGTTTCTTACCTTGGAAGTCCACCTGTTTACCAGCACTCTTTGGGCTGGCAAGGAACTTGATGGATTTCAGGGGGAATTGACGTTCAGTAAGAACCTGACGAATCAACTCGCCAACAGCACCGGTCGCACCAACAACGGCCACATTCACAGCCACGATAAAACTCCTGTAAAATTCGCGGGATAAACGAAATGCTACCCTCCACGATGAAGCTATTGTAGGGAAACGAAGGGGCTGTGCGAAGATGCTATTCTTCGAGGTCTGATGTGAGTTCAAATTCTGAATCCTCGCCTGTTGCTTGGAGGCCCCTGATAAATGTCTCGAAGTTTGGCGCAACGATTGTAATAACGAATTCTTCGATCTGATAGATGTGAGAGACTTGCGGTTCTCCAGACGGCCCACATTGACGGTAATCTAAGCAGAACATCGAATGACCTCCATTACCCGTATTCGCAAAGTAAATCCCGATGGATGGGAAGTCCCAATCATCGATCCAAAATTGGCTTCCGAACGTCCCGAGTAAAGATTCATGTTTTGACTCACCAATCGAGAGGAGTTGGTCTATTCTAAATTCCTGACCTTCGACAAATATCGTCGTGAGGTTCGGAGCTCCCCCGTTTTGTGTCTGCATAAGTTCGATGTACGATGCCGGAAGTTTGTAGCCCAACGTCCGCTCGACCAATTCAATCATTTCATCGGTGGGGTAAACGTCGGTGCAATCCCGTGTGGCCCAATCTTCGGGGTTCCAAAAATTGGTGAGGTCGAAGTTGTGAAAGTGCTGTGGCATTTATGATCCTTCGTCCTCTTCGAGGTTGCGGATAAAGGTCTCGAAATCGGGTGCAACAACGGTTAAATCGTAGTCGCGTTCCTGATCGATGTTGACGACACGCGGTTCTCCGTTTGGCCCACACTCGCTGTAATCCAAGCAAAACATATCGTGACCTGCGGAAGCGGTATCCGCAAAGTAAATCCCGATAGGCGGATACTCCCACTCTTCCATCCAAAATTCGCTGCCAAAGAATCCCAACAACGAAGACTCTTGAGAGCTTCCGATTGAAAAAAAGTGATAGATGCCAAACTCTTGCCCATCTACGAAGATCGTCGTGAGGTTTGGCGCTCCTCCGTTTTGCGTTCGCATGAGTTCGATATACGACGCGGGTAGTTTGTATCCCAATTGCCGTTCGACTAACTCAATCATTTCATCGGTGGGGTAAACG
>VYLT01000149.1_pt1 | contig 23516 bp, 27 predicted proteins | sample 5114261 | NCBI WGS metagenome assembly VYLT01 (sample SAMN12291815, study PRJNA351875) | freshwater metagenome | isolation source: freshwater lake | place: USA: Michigan, Little Long Lake | collected 2011-07-12 | reverse complement strand
GCTTGACCGAGTTCAAACTAACGTCGGTTTTTGGCTTAACGGGTGCAGGCTTGCTGCCCGAATTTTCGAGCGCCCCTTGCTGAATCCAGTTAAACACAACGTCGATTTGATCCTTGGGAATCGGCCCGCCCTTTGGTGGCATGAAGGGTTGCTCTTTGTGGGCAGTCAAACGCCACAAGCGAGAGTTTTCGGCATCGCCTGCCTTGACCGAATCGCCCGAAGCTCCGCCCCCCATCAATGCGGTGTACGTGGAAAGGTCGAGTCCGCCTTTCGCTTTATCGCCTTGATGGCAACCGACGCAGTGCATTCGCATGATCGGCAGAACGTGCTGATCGTAGTTTAATTTCGTTTTTGGATCGATCTTGGGTTCGGCAGCAAGGACCGGAAACGCAAAACCCAACAAAGAAAGTGGAAGCAAGTAGAATGCTTTCATGGTAGGAAGGATAACCTCAACAGTAACTCTTACGCAAACGGGCAAACCGTTGGCTTGAGACTATTTTAACATCCAAACCCCGTTCGGACTACCCAAAACCCAATTATGATGGGGATATTATCCGACCCTCAAGCCAAAAGTAACGATTATGGGGCGCAAAAGAACCTCGTTTGACTCCGTCTGGCGGTTCCTTTTCGTAGAATGGCTTTTCTCTCCCCTCTGTGGTGGTTGCTATGCGTGTTGCTTTCCTCTTACTTCTCTTGGTTCCGGTGTCCCCGCTCTTTGCGGTCGAGAAGTTACCCGAACGTCCGAACATTATTTTCATCATGACGGACGATCAAGGTTACGGTGAGATGAGTTGTCACGGGAACAAGATTCTCAAGACCCCTCACCTCGACCAACTCCACAAAGAGAGCGTGCGTTTTGTTGATTTTCAAGTTTCGCCGACCTGTGCGCCGACAAGGGCCTCGTTGATGACGGGGCGACATGAATTTCGCTCCGGTGTGACTCACACGATTCTCGAACGCGAACGATTGAACCTCAAAGCAATCACGGTAGCAGAACTCTTGAAGGCGAATCGTTATTCAACGGGTATTTTCGGCAAGTGGCACTTAGGCGATGAAGATGCCTATCTTCCGAATAAACGCGGGTTTCAGGAGATATTTATTCACGGTGCTGGAGGGATTGGTCAGACCTACGCGGGGAGTTGTGGCGATGCGCCGGGAAATAAGTATTTCGATCCCGCTATCTGGCATAACGATAAGTTCGTGAAAACCAAAGGCTATTGCACCGATGTCTTTTTTGGAGAAGCGACCCGTTGGCTTGACGAGAAACGCAAAGAGAAAACCCCGTTCTTCTGCGTGATTACGCCAAACGCTCCGCATGCCCCTTACATCTGCCCCGAAAAGTATGCCGAGCCTTATCAAGATAAAGGTCTGAGCAAAGACGAGGCTAACTATTACGGGATGATTGCGAACATCGACGAGAACCTCGGTAGGCTCATGGCGAAGCTCAAGGAATGGGACATCGAGAAAAATACCCTTGTCGTGTTTATGACGGATAACGGTCACCCGTTGCCCAAACTCTACAATGCCGAGATGCGTGGAATGAAAGTCACCCCGTATCAAGGGGGTGTGCGTGTGCCGAGTTTCTGGCGTTGGAAAGACGTTCTCAAGCCGGGGGTCGATGTCACCTCACTCGCTGCCCACGTCGATTTTCTACCAACCCTTTGCGAACTCACCGGAACGAAACTCCCTGAAGGTGTGAAACTCGATGGGCGTTCGATTGTCCCGTTGTTGCAAGACCCGAAAGCAAAATGGGACGACCGCACGTTGGTCACACACGCAGGACGTTGGCAGAAGGGGAAACACGAGGAGGCGAAGTTTTCAGGCAGTGCCATTCGTAATAGTCGCTATAAGTTGGTGAATAACAAAGAGCTATTCGACCTGCAAAACGATCCTTCCGAAAAAGAGAATATCCTTGAAAAACATCCCGAAATCGTTGCAGAACTTCGTAAAACCTACGATGTCTGGTGGAAGGAAGTCCTCACCACGATGAGCAACGAAGACGCCATACCGCCAAAAGAAAACGCCTTCAAAGAACGATACTGGAAGCAGTTCGGAAAAGAGCCGAAATGACCCTTGATGAATTTAACGAACTCACCAGCCCGCGTGGGCAAAGTGTGATACGCTCGATTCGGGAACACAATTTCACCGAAGCAACCTTTCTTTCGGTTCACAAAAAGCTCATCAAGGTCTATCCCGAATACCTGTTGCGTATTGCTCTCGAAACCGAACTCTTTCGCCAGAAAGCTCAATCGAAAATCGAGAATCCTGCCAACTTCTATTTCACCAAAGAAGCTCTCGAACAAGCGACGCCGACCCCTATTGCCAACGGGCGACGCCCACGTTTTGCCGGTTATAAAAAGATCGCCGATTTGTGTTGTGGTGTCGGGATGGATGCAGTTGAGCTTGCGAAGACGTGCGAAGTCCTTGCGATTGATTCGCACCCGTTACGGGCAGCAATGGCACGCGAGAATCTCAAGAACCTTCCTGCCACCGTTCGCCAAGACGATGCTTTGATTACGAAGTTAGACGACTGTGAAGCGGCTTTCGTTGATCCCGACCGACGCCCACAGGGGACACGCCAACTCGATGGCGAAAACTATAGCCCTGCTCTTTCTCAAATCGTTGCCCGTTTTCCACAAGGATTCCCGTTAGGAATCAAGGTTGCCCCTGCCATTTCTTGGAACGAAATTCAGCGTTACGATTGCGAAGCGGAGTTTGTTTCCTTGAATGGTGAGTTAAAAGAATGTGCCTTGTGGTTTGGCGTACTCAAGACCCAGAAACGCAGTGCCGTTGCGTACCCTTCAGGGAAGGTGATTTCTGCCGACGAGCCAAAGGAAACGCATCTCGGACCCATCAGCACATATTTATACGACCCCGACCCGACTATCACCCGTTCGGGTTTGGTTGCGAACCTTGCCGAACGCCTTCAAGGTTGGCAAATCGATCCCCAGATTGGGTTTATCACAAGCGACACTTTCACCCGCACCGGTTTTGCACGCCCCTATCGTGTGGAAGGGCATGTTTCGTTTAGTCTCAAAAATATCCAAGAAATGCTACGCTCGCACTCGATCGGCAAAGTGACCATCATCAAAAGAGGGTCCCCCGTTGACGTGAATGAATTCCAGAAAAAGCTCAAACTCAACGGCACCGAATACCGCCACCTGATACTCACAAAGCAAGACGACAAGCCGATTGCCGTGTTGGTCCAAGAAGTGAAGGGGTGAGAATGGAGAGTTGACGAGTGTGGAAACCCGTTGGCTTATCCGTCTATAGATAGACCATTATCAAATAATCTAGGGGTAGGCGATGGGGAATCGGGTTGCAATCATCGGTGCGGGTCCGGGTGGGTTGGCCTCGGCGATGATGCTTGCCAGGGCAGGCAAAAAGGTGACGGTACTCGAACGATCCAAACAAGTTGGCGGGCGTACCTCAGTATTTGAAGCCGACGGGTTCAAGTTCGACCGAGGGCCGACCTTTTTCCTTTACCCACGTATCCTCAAAGAAATTTACGAATCGTGTGGCAAAGATTTAACCGAAAAAGTCGATCTGGTCCGCATCGATCCCCAGTATCGCTTAATTTACGGCGACGGGTCGCAGTTGGTGTGCAGCCCCGATGTCAAACGCATGGAAGAGAGTATCGCTGCCCTCGCTCCAGAAGACGCACCGAACTTCCGCAAGTTTCTTGAAGAACATCGCACCAAGTTCGCCTCTGTGGCGCCTTGTTTGCAACGTCCGTTCCTCGGTTGGAAGAGCTTGTTTTCCAAAGACCTGTTCCGGTTAATCCCGTGGATCAAGCCGTGGTCATCCCTTGATAGCGAATTGCGACGATTCTTCAAAGACGAACGAGTGCGACTAGCGTTCACGTTTCAAGGGAAATACTTGGGGATGTCGCCGTTCAAATGCCCAAGCGTGTTTTCGATCCTTTCCTACCTTGAATATGAACACGGGGTTTATCATCCTATCGGTGGTTGCGGTAAGGTTAGCGAGGTCATGGGTAGCACTGCCGAAGAACTTGGTGCCGAGATTCGCTTAGGTTGCGAAGTGCAAGAGATTCTCTTCAAAGGTCGAAAGGCCGTCGGTGTTCGCACGAACGAAGGGGTTTTGGAATTCGATCACCTGATTGTCAATGCCGATTTTGCCCGTGCGATGTCACGACTTGTTCCCGATCATCTTCGCAAACGCTGGAAGGACAAGAAACTCGCCAAGAAACGCTATTCCTGCTCGACTTTTATGATGTATCTGGGGATCGACGGTCTCGAAGAGAACATCGCTCACCATTCGATCTTCTTGCCGAAGGAATATGAACAACTCGTCGGCGATATCGAGAAACGCCACATCCTTTCGCAAGACCCTGCTGTCTATCTGCAAAATGCCAGTGTCACCGATCCGACCCTTGCTCCAACCGGTCAAAGCACCCTTTATGTGTTGGTTCCGGTTACGCATCAACACCCGAACGTCGATTGGAACAAGGAAAAAGCCCCCTTCCGTGCCAAAGTCGTGAAGCAGCTCGAAAAGTTCGGCATCAAGAATTTGGAAGAGCGTATCCGCTACGAGAAGATCGTGACCCCTGCCGATTGGGAATCGCAAGAAGTCTATCGGGGGGCGACGTTTAACCTCAGCCACAACCTCGGCCAAATGCTCCATCAACGCCCGCAGAATCGCTTTGAAGACCTCGAAGAGGTGTACCTTGTCGGCGGAGGCACCCACCCCGGTAGCGGTCTTCCCGTGATCTACGAATCAGCCCGAATTACTTCCCGAATCCTGCTGCAACAAAACGGCGAAGAGTACAAGTGGCTCCTCCCCACACCCAATAGCCACCTTCCCACCAGTATTCCAAACGCTCAAAGTATCAGTTGATAGCGAAAGATACTTGCTTTTTCTTCTGTCTTTCACTATCCACTCTCAACTCTTTAAGTGTCCACCAAGTCGCTGAAACGGGTGATGGCAGCAATTTCATTGCGGAAGACGATGACTCTTTTGCGATTGCGTTTAATGCCAGTCGTCATTGAAGCTGCCACATAGTTTTCGCGTGAGGTTTCGGTATCGCGTAAATCGTGAAGGTCAGCGTTCTTTAATTCCAGAAAATGCTCATCGACACTCAACAAAGTGCCCAAACAAACGTAGGGGCTTTTCAAGTCGATCACGATCTTTTCGCCAACAAGTGCATCGAGCATAGGTTTTCTCTGCCGAGTTACTTCCGGAAATTACTGAATCTTGAGTAGGGCATCCCATGAGGTTACATCGAACAACTTTTCCAGCATGCGATCAAGTCGTTTGACATCCTCGATTTGGGATATTTTGTCTTCGTGCGAAGCAGAACCCCCAAAACGGTGCTTCATCGCATTGATAAGCCCTTTCCGAAGTGACTTTGCATTCATCTCATTCATAAACTTCGATTCGACCATGTTCCAGCCCTCCAGTGCCTTTGTCCATTCTTCGGGGTCGCCGATCAGTTCGGAAAAGAGTTTTGCAATCGATCCCAAGTCGCTGCGTACCGTATTACTTTCGACCGCTTTGGCTTGGGCGATCCATCTTTTTATTATAGCCGGTTTTGTGACCCTTTCATCAACGGAATGAATCCCAAAAGATTGATCGGAAGCTCCTTCGATTCGACCTTTTTGAGGATACTGGTTGCACTGAGTGTTTCGATGTTAATAATCCGGTAACGATGATCCCGAAGGAAACCGGCTTTCTTCCACTGCGTTCGTCGATGCGGTTTTTGGACGCCTGTTAGGTTGAGGACAATGGAACCAACAGAGTAACGGTCGCTTTTATTTTTCGTCGGTTTGCTATGCCATTCGACCTTATTGGAATAATCGGTAACTCGATAGTGCATATCGGAATCAACGCTCGATTGATATTCCAGAATACTCGCCCACAAGGGGCCAACGGTATCCTTTCGCTCGATCTCGGCGACCGTATCGCTTTGGCGGTCGGGGTAGCCTAATTCTTCTGGGAGTTTGGGATCGATCCAACCTTTGAAGGCAAAAATTTTCTGCGGAACGTCCATCATCCAACCAAGGGTTTCGCGAGGACACATTTTAACCAAATACCGGCTGGCTTGGTCGTAAGGGGTTGGCGTCGCCATAGGCTTTGCACCAAAGGGTTTACGGAATGTTCTTCATTCCAATATATTGCAAATTGTTACCGGTCGCCTTGACGGGTTGCTAACTGATAGAGAATCTCCGCAGCGAGGTCGAGTTGACTGGTTTCGACCCATTCGTCTTTGGTGTGGGCTTGGGCAATGTCACCCGGTCCGAAGACCACGACGGGCCACCCTGCTTGCGAGATTGTCGAGGCATCCGTGCCGTAGGGAACCGATTCGACCTTGTGACTTCCCCGCACGCTGTCGATTGCTGCTCCGAGGCGTTTGGTAATCTCGTCGGCGTTACGGGGTGCAAACGGCGGACAGGCTTTGCCTATCGGGTCGCATGTGAAAGGGAAATCGATACGGGGATCGTTTCGCAAAGCTGTTTCGAGATCGTTTTGGACCGATTCGTTGGTTTCATTCGGTAAATAGCGGCGATCAAGGTGTATCAAACAGGAATCCGGAACCGTATTGGGGCTAACCCCGCCATGTATTTCGCCGATGGAGATTGTGGCAGGCCCCAAACGGGGATGCGTCAATCGTGTCGGGAGCTTCGCGGCGTATTCTTCAAGGACTGTGATTAACTTCGCCATGCGATAGACGGCGTTCACCCCTCGGCTTGGACTTGAGGCGTGGCAGGCGCGTCCTTCGGTTCGGATCGACCAACCGGCGATACCTTTGTGAGCATCGACAATGTTGCACTCGGTCGGCTCTGCGACAATGGCATAATCGACCTTCCAATCTTTTTTGACAAGCTCTTGCACACCCAAAAAGGTACTCTCTTCATCGACGGTGCAAGCCATCACCACCGAGGCTGCCCCTTTGGGATTCTCCTTCACAAGACGAGTAAAGGCATGCAGCATGGAAGCCATGCCCCCTTTGATATCGCACGCCCCACGACCCCAGATTTTACCGTCACGCAGTTCGGCCCCGAAAGGATCAATCGACATCCCGTCAATCGGCACGGTATCTTGATGCACTTCGTACATATAGGTCGCTGAACCACTCCCCTGATACCACGCAAGGATATTATCACGTCCGTGGGTAACGGGTTGCCGTTGGAACTTCACACCGAGGGTACGAAAGTAATTTTCGAGATAGTCCGTCATTCGCGATTCAAAGTGAATCGAAAGGTCAACAGGTTTCCCCATCGGGTTGACCGAAGGGATACGGACGAGGTCTTGAAGGAGTTGCGTCGGGTTCATGGGGTTAGGATAGCAATTCTGTGTGTCGGGAATCGGGAATCGAGGTTCGAGCATCGGGGAAGCACAAAAAGCCAACGGTAAAAGGCACGATCCAGCCCGACCACAAGTTTGCCGAGGTTGCCCATACCGATGGCGTTTCTGAACGGGGCTTGAGAAGATTGACGTGTTAAGGCAACCTAAAGGAGCTATTATTAAAGAAAGAGGCCACTTTCTTTAATAGTGAGAAACCTTATTAAAGGATTTTTGAAAGGAACAACATGCACCGAGGTCTACAAGGGCGTTACTCCATCTCGAAAATGGGAGGAGAACAGATTCGAGCCTTTATCCCCAACCCCCTGCCTCCTGATCCACCTTTCGATCTGCTTCCTGAACGCCAGAGGTTGTTGGAGAGGGCGACACTTGCGGTTGGTAGATTGGATAGCATTACCTCACTGCTACCAAACCCGAACATATTCCTGTACGCCTACATTCGCCGAGAGGCGGTTCTTTCGTCACAAATCGAAGGTACACAATCGTCCCTTTCTGATTTGCTGTTATACGAGTTAGATGAGGCTCCGGGTGTTCCTATCGACGACGTGGTTGAGGTCTCCAACTATGTGACTGCTCTCGAACATGGAATGGAGAGTTTACTTGCGGGAACCCCATTGTGTAACCGGTTATTGCGGGAAATGCACGCTCGACTTTTAGCAGGGGGACGAGGAGAGGACAAGTTGCCGGGGGAATTTCGCACCTCACAAAATTGGATTGGTGGCACCCGACCGGGTAACGCGCACTTTGTGCCGCCACCTCCGTTTGAGGTTCAGAACTGCATGTCCGAACTTGAAAAATACGTTCATCGATCCGATCTGTATCCAACCCTGATCACCGCAGCATTTGCACACGTCCAGTTCGAGACAATACACCCGTTCCTTGATGGAAACGGGCGGATCGGGAGGCTGCTGATTGCGTTCATCCTTCATCACGGAGGATTGCTTTCCCGTCCGCTTTTGTACCTCAGCTTGTATTTCAAGCGATACAGAAGCGAGTACTATCGGCTTCTTGATCTTGTTCGGACCGAAGGCGATTGGGAAGCATGGGTTGATTTCTATCTTGAGGGAGTTGAAAACACAGCAACGAATGCGGTTCAAACGGCTCATAGACTTGTTGCATTGTTTGACCAAGATCGGGACCAAATCCAAAAGTTAGGTAGGACTGCTTCGAGTGCAGCTAAAGTTCTCCAAGTGTTGCGAGAACGCCCCCTCGTTACCGTACAAGACGCGATGGAAAAAGCCGTTATCTCTTTTCCCACCGCAAATAAAGCCGTACAACTTCTGGTCAATCAAGGGCTTATTCGCGAGGTTACGGGTCAACGCCGAAACCGTGTCTTCGCTTACTCGAAGTATTTGGATATTTTGAACGAAGGAGCCGAACCCACCTGATAATCTTCAAATTGAATTTGCAACTCTGTGGATCGTGTGACGTGCGGCGTGGTTCGTCTGTCGTGAAAACCGGAAAACCAAAATGCCCTTTGCTTCGTGACTGTTATCTTACACTCTCCACCCTTCCCTATACTAAGCTCAACTTCGATGAGGGTGGGTTATGGGTCGTAAGGTCTTGATGTTCCTTTGCGTGTTTGCCATTTCGCTGGGGGTGATGTTCTTCTCCACGAAGTACGCCCGAAAACTTGTCAATCCCGAATCTGAAAAAGGAAATACACCTGACGACAATCGTCCTGCAAACGTCGAAATTCCTTCGATTCCCTTTCGGAATATAACCAAAGAAAGTGGCGTTACCTTCCAACACACCATTACAAAAGGACCGCAAAAACTCCTTCCCGAACAGATTGCAGGGGGAGTGTGCGTCCTTGATATCGATAACGATAATCTCCCCGATCTCTTTTTTCCAAACACAACGTGGCCGAGTTTAGGGGCAGAAAAACCCATAACCGGCAAGCTCTACCGAAACCTCGGGGGCGGAAAATTTGCGGATGTAACCGAAGAATACGGCTTGGCGATCCCAATAGCAGCAATGGGCGTTTGTGCGGGTGATTACGACAACGACGGGTTTATTGATCTCGTGATTTCCTGTGTGGGAGCGCATCGTATCTTCCATAACGATGGCGGAAAGAAATTCACCGAGGTCACCCAAACGACTCTCCCGAAACAAATGGACCTTCCCGTTTTGAGAAAAGAAGAATTTTTGAGGTGCAAGCAAGAGGTACCCGTTGGAACGTCTTGCACCTTTGTCGATTACGATGCCGATGGGAAGCTCGACCTATTCGTCTGCCAATACGTTGTTTGGTCTCCACAAAGCGACGTTGCACGCGAATCGCGTCCCCGTGAATTTACCCCCGCTCAGTTCGCTGCCACCCAATGCAAGCTCTATCGCAATATCGATGGCAAAACCTTTGCGGATGTCTCGGCAGAGGCAGGGGTGGAAGTGACCTCGAAAGCAAGCGGGCACGAAACACCCATCGCAGCCGCCCTCGGGGTTTTGGTGTGCGACCCGAACGACGACGGTTTCCCAGACCTGATTGTGACCAACGACGGCGCGCGTAACTTCTTTTTCCTGAACACGAAAGGAGCCAACGGGAAACGTGTTTTTGTCGAAACAGCGGAACGGGTGAGCATAGCACTTCCCGAGGATAACAAGCCGTTAAGCCAACGGGGGGTTGATTTTGGCGAGATACGCCCGAATAAGTTTGCTGCCATCATCGGCACTGCCTTCAACCAATTAACGACGCTGCATCGGGTCGAATCGATAGAAGCAGGCTACCCAAAATTTATTGAAGTTGGCGGACGAGCGGGGATTGCTGATAACACTCGGTATCAGCCGAAATTCTCTCCCCTCTTAGTAGACCTCGATTTAGATGGTCGCCAAGACGTGTTAATCTCAACAGCCCAAACCCCGTTTGTCCTTTGGAATTCGGGGGAGGAAAAAGTTTTTACTACCCTCTCGGCGGATAAGTTGGGCCAAGAAATTTTGGAAATATCGGGTGGACGTGGGCTTGCGGTGTGCGACCTTGATGGCGATGGTGACCTCGACCTTATCTTCGCAAGCAACGGCGGAACAGGTCGTATTTTTCAGAACGATCAAAAGATCGGACATCATTGGATACGTCTGAACCTCGTCGGGAACGGTGTGCAAACCAATCGGAGTGCCATCGGAGCCAAAGTAACAATCGAAGCCGGTGCGCAGACCTTCACAAGGTACGTTTCCGGGGCAAGGGGATTTTTAAGCCAAAGCGAATTGACTGTGACAATCGGGTTAGGGAAGCTCGAAAAGATCGACAAAATCTCGATCCGGTGGCCCAATGCCGATGCCAAAACCGAAGAATTTACCGGTCTGAAGATCGACACCCTGCACACGATAACCGAAGGAACCAGCCAAATTAAATAAGCGAACCTGTAGAAAATCTCCCTGTCTCTCCCACATAACCCCTTGCTATCTGACGTGCAGGGTGTAAAAATAAAAATACCACTGCTCCTTTAGCTCAGTTGGTAGAGCAGCTGACTCTTAATCAGCTGGTCCTCGGTTCGAGCCCGAGAGGGAGCACTAACGCAAATGCTTATTTTATAGGTGTTTGCGTTGAGTAGCTGAAAGTGATTTGTGGCGAAATTATCTTTGTGCCAGAGATTTGTGCCAGAGATAAGAGTCCCCCTCCCACAACGGGAGGGGGACAGAAGCCTTCCTTGGCGTCGTGGCTAAAAGGAGGCAAACGCAATGAATCATTACCACACACCCAAACCGTTCTACCGGCCCAAGAAGAATCGCTGGTACGTTCAACTGGATGGGAAACACATCAACTTGGGTTCCGACGAGAAGCAAGCTCTCGCTCGGTATCATGAGATTATGGCTCAACGAGCCAACACAAACTCAACAACCAAACCCTCATCCAATCCATCCGATCATCCTTTCCTGATCTCGATCTACGATCAATACTTGGATTGGCTTTCCAAGCGAGTTGACGAGGGTAGCAAACAACAGCGAACCTTCGTTTGGTACCAAACCTACATCCAATCCTTTATTCGGTTTGAAAACGAACACACCACAATCTCAGACCTCACTGTTGATCAAATCCAACCCATTCATGTTTACCAGTGGATCGATAGCAATCCCACTTGGGTTTCCGGCAAACGAGGAGCTATGATCGCTGTCCAAAGACCGCTTACTTGGGCAGCCAAAGCGGGACTACTCAAATCCATCAACAGCCAAAACCCACTCACGAACCTTGAGAAACCCCAACAGGGTCGCAGGGATCAACTGGTCACCGAACCCGAATACCAAGAGATTCTTTCAGTCCTCACTTGCAATGAGTCTCACGACCTGATCGAACTCGCTTGGGAGACCGGAATGCGACCCCTTGAACTCTGCTCGTTTGAAGCTAAATTCTTCGAGCCTGATAATGCCCGTCTGGTGTTCCCCATCCGATTGAGCAAAGGGCGGAAGGTTCAACGGGTCGTGTATCTCAACGAGCGAGCTTTAGAGATCGTCAAACGACGGATCATCCAATACCCAACCGGCCCTGTTCTCCGTAACGCCGATGGGAATAGGTGGTGTTCCTCTTCCACGAATTGCCTGTTCCGCAGGGTTCAACGCAATATCGGTCGCAAGCGAATGAAATCACAAGGGCTCATCCCCGCCAAAATCCCTCGACTCAAGGTCTCCGACCGGAATGACAAAGCCAAACAGAAAGAACATGACCGGCTGGTTCGGGAACGCCTGCAAGCGATCCGCAATCAGGCTCGAAAGCTCGGCACCAAATACTCCCTCTACGTCCTCCGCCATGCCTATATCACCGAAGCTCTTGTCAGTGGAATCGATGCCGTCACCGTAAGCCTCTTGGCCGGACATCGAGACACCACGATGATTAGTCGGGTGTATTCTCACGTCGATCAGAATCAAGATCATATGCGAAAGGCTGCGAATCAGGCCAAGAGAAAAGAACCCAAGCAAGAAACTATGAGCGATTCTAACACTTAATCCAAGTTCAGATGGCGAAGGGCCGGTTTCTTCTTGGGCGGTTCTCTCTTGGGCTGTTCGTCTTTCGGGTCAATCGTTCGGGACTGACGGTACTCTTCAATCGCCTGTTCTTGGATCAAGATTCGCCCTCTCCCCAAGCCGTGCCGTTCGTGACGGATTCGTCGAGAAGAGATCAAGGCATAACAAAGGGCACGCGAAATCCGTAGTCTTTTGGCAGCCTCGGCTACCGTTAATGGAAACATTGTTTTTTCTCTCGTAAAAATGGCCATCCCTGACCGACACAAATTCCTTAACCAAACTGGTTATTCTTCAAACTGACCCGACGGGGTACGAACCTCATTGCGAACATCGTTGGGTGGTTCATCTTTCTTGGCTCGCTGTTCCGCTTTCATCCGCAGTTCGACTTGCTTCAAAAGGCACTTCGCACAAATCTCGCCAGCGAAAACCCCTTTGTTGCAATCCGCCACGAAAACATCGCAGCCCTTGTCACAAATCAAACAGACCCCGTTCTTTTGCAATCGTTCAATCTTAAACACAGCATCCTCCTATTGTTGTTTCTTCATCCACCAATCCAATACTCGGCCTGCGAAAACAAAGATCACCAGAGCCGAGATCAGGCGGACAATAATTTCTGTCATCGAATATCCCACACTATTTCTCCTTGAGTTAACCGCAGTGCCGATTGATCGCATGGATAATCTCACCATTCGACCACCTCGGCACGGCACACTGGTCATTCCATTCTCCTGCGACAAATTCCAAGATTTGGTCAGGAGACCAGCCACAATCCCGAAGGACGCAGACCACCCGAACTAAACCCTTGCTCCCACCCTGCCCTTGAACACTCGGTATCCGCAGACAGTAGGCACGCGGGTTGGTGATCTTCAAGGTGTTGGAGCGAACCTTGCCGACCACCTTACCGACATCCTTTTGCACCTTCTTGGTCGTTCCATCAGACTCCATACTCTCTCGCAACAAAGCCATAATCCGCTCCGGCACGGTCGGCAAACAACCAACATGACGGGGGCCAACGAGCCATTCGTATGCCTTTCCTTCAACCACAGAACCCGGCGAAACGATATGGCCAGTCGCTTTAATATCCAATGGAATGTTGCCAAAATGAAGTTTGGTTTTTAGTCCTTCGCAATCGTGGCGATAATACACATGCTTTCCGTGAGGCGATTGGACGATGGTGTTACTGTTCATCAATCCCTGATCCTCCAACCAATTCTCAGCCTCTTCACTGTCCGCATCAAAAACGAGCAAAGATCGAGGTTCCAAGAGAATCCCAATGTTGCGATCCTCTTGGAACACCTCATCAATGTCCGAGAGAGAAAGAACGTTGGAGATCGACCGTCTGGCAAATTTCAGATTCGGCTCCAAATCAATCACTGGATAACCAAGCCGTCGTTGTCTCGCAGCTTCACTCCAACGCTCTTGAATAGGCATGTTCATCACACTACCTCAGTGTCACCGTTTAATTAAACCGTCATCGGTAACAGGCGGAGGAGTCTGCGGAACACTGACCGTCTGACGACCAAGAGTCCTCGTTAAACCATCATCCGTCACAGGACGTGGAGTCGGCGGAACGCTGACGGCTTGGCTACCAAGAGACCTCCCCAGTTCGGGAGCTACTGGTTTTGGGGCAGTTGGGGGTGTTGTTGGAGCTATCGGGATTGTTGTGGGGGCTGGCGTCGTTGTCGCTGTGGGCGAATAGACCGTGATTTCGGGTCGAGCCGGAGCCAAACCTTGCTGTTTTCGCTCCATCGCGTCAAACAGATAGAGTAACCCTAAAACCAGCAACTCCTCTTGAGTCGTTACTTCAATCCCGTCAATCACGACTTTGGGGACTGGCGAGTAATACGTTGTCGGTTTCGGATAGCTCGGACTCACATACACCGGCGGTGGGGTCGGCCTCGTCGGTTGTGGGTAGTATGGGCTTGTCCCGTAAAGCTCCTGCAAGCGTCGTTGTTCGGCATCCAGACGGTTGATGACCCTCTGTTGGTCGTTCAACCTCTGGGTCATCATTTGCAATGTTTGCGATTGCAAGACCTCGATCCGTTGTTGGGGACTTTGGGCCTGTGCGAAGCTCGCACAAACCAAAATCGCCATGATTGTCATTGCCTTTTTCATCGTTAATGTCCTCCCTCTTCAAGTCCGTGTAACTCACGGAAGTTTTTACCTTGAGTGTTGTTTTCCTGCCATTGCTTGGCGCTGTCGGTTAGGATGTCGAGTTGGTGTTCGGTGATCGGATGGGTGCGATCCCGAGCCGACCGGCCCGAATTTCCCCATCCGCCTCCACCGCCACCCCCACCAGACCCACCACCACCGGAAGAGCCACCGCCACAGCCAACCATCAGACCAAAAAACAGTCCCGCAATCATAAAGATCACGGATGGTTTTGGCTTCTCGTTGTTGTTCACTTGCGAATCTCCTTTTTCAGTTTTTCAATGCTTCGGGCATGATTGTCCAACCGTTGTTGCGTTGTTGTCAAACTATTCATCAGAGGCGATTCCTCATAACTTGGAACCACCTCAAACACATGGATCGTTGGCAATGTCCAAAACAGAAGGAACGCTGTGAGAGCCCCTCCCATAAAAGACACCAACACCGGATTGGCTTTGGCCAGCTTCTTGAGCTTCAAAAGCAATCCTTCTTTGTCGGTGTTGCCTACCATCCCCAACGGAATAGCACCCAACGGAATAGCAACGGTTGGGGTCGCCTGTGGATTGGCCGGAAGGCTGGCCTGCGAAATCGTCGGCAACACAGGATTGCCTGGTTCGGGTCGGGGTCGTTCTGTCTCCGTTTGAGGAGGGGGACGTTGTGGCCCCGGTGTTGTACTCATCGGAATCTCCTATCAGTGCTGTCAGTCCATATCTTCCCCATGCACGCACTCAAGCATGTGGAAACTTCGCCCTCGAAATAAGGGTTAAGGTCAAAAGATTGGGAGCTGTCGTGGCAGCTCCAACCGTTTTTCTAAAGGTGCTTCCTTGCTTCTTTCACGATGTATCCCATCGCGTCGATTACCAGTGCATCCACTGTTCGGAAATCTTCCAGTGGAATGACCGCAAACGGTTTGAGTTTACCTAACTTCGGTTTCTGAGCCGACTTTTTGAATTTCGACTTTCGAGGTTTGTTAGGACAGTCCTTGTTAGAACATTCCTTTACAGGATTTAGGGCATTTGGTTTTAGCTTGAAAATAGACACCTTAATGTCAGACTTTTTGCCACGTACATGGCGACTCATCTTGAGAATCAAGTTGCCTCGCTGACTCGTCATCAGCGTCTCTTCGAAACCAAAACCAAACAGTTGTCGTAACTTCATGTCACGATTGGAAAAAAACAACGCTTTTTTTCAAAGCGACACAAGCGTCCGATCAGCCTGCCGAGACCACGATCTCCGGCTTACGGAAAAACCAGTGCTTCCATCTACCCCTCGTCGAAGGGTTATATAGTCAATCGGTTGGCCACTCTCCTTGCTCGGCTCCCAAAGGGCTTTGCCCACCATTTTCAATTCCCTCATCCGTTTGTTCTCCGGTGCTTTCCCCGCCATTCTCCACCACTTCTCCCACTGGCGAATCTCCGAGCGAATGAAACTCTCCACTCAGGTCTTTCCATATCTGGCCGTTGACCCCAAATTCCTCGATCCACTGCATCGTCGTAAAACACAAATTCAAATCCGAATAGCTCGACCAACCGATCAAGCGATCCACCAAACGGGACGCATCCAGCGAACCCCTCGGAACAAAAACCAGAATCGGATCATCACAACGGGGAATCCTTTTGTCTCCGTGATACCGAGCGAGTCGGGCCAGCCATTGAACCTTACTCTGGGTGCCGGTGAAACATTCCACCCGAAACGTCAACGATCCACGAGGCATCTCCATATCTTCGAGGTAAGAACTCACATTCGGCCCTCGCAAATCATTTTCATTCGCTCCGTGCTTCAACCAAAACTCCGTGATGCACCATTCGTGAAACAGCTTGTCTTGAGGTGGCTTCCAACCATTGCAATAAACCAAGACCCGCCGACCCGTCCGGTACGAGTTCTTGATCTTGCCGACCTCCCGCAAGCGACCTTGCTTTGCCATATCGGAGGCCCAGCGACTCAACACAGGGTACGGCAAACCTGTTAGTCCATTCATCTGATGAACGGTCATCGAATGCTGCAAGACACTTTGGAAGATTAATGAAAACCTTTCGGCTTTCGCTTGGGCTTCTTCTCCGGCTTGGGCAGAGGAGAAGGCATGTCCAACATCTTCGGAATCGCTGGGGCTCGGTAAATCCTCTGATCGCTGAATATCCTCTCCAAGGCCGCCTGCACTTCCGTCATAAAGTTCTCCTCGAAGACGCATAGTTTTGGGAGCCACTTTACCACTCCTTCTGTTATTTTCTCGCTCTTGAAGACCCGAAAATAGTGCATGTCTGCAAGGGTGCTTAACTTCTGGGCCAACCAAAACATCTGATCATTGGGCGACTCAAAAGTTCTTCTGATCTCTGTCTGTATCCCATACTCCGGCACTTGGTGGAGGCTGGTCGTTTGGCTCGTTCCGCTCTTATCACCGTCGCTCCACTTACCTTGAGCCGTTCGCTCTTCTTGCCGAAAACCCAAGTGGACTTGGCGATTGGTTTCATCTTCGTGATGAACCTTCATCCGATCCGTCAGAGCGACAAGGTCGCGGGCTGCTTCCATAGCCATCTCAGGGTCGGCTTGGCGACCGATGTACTTTCCGTGCAGATTTTGCCGTATCGGAGTCCAGACCGATTTATAACCGACCAACCAAGTCATAATTCACAACCTCATCAACGTACAAATACCGAGGAATATCACAGGGTCGCTCATGGGCATCAGCGATGATCTGCTGGATTTCTGCACCCATTAAGGTCTTGATCGCCTCTCGACCACCACCGCCCAAACAAATGTAAATTCCGCCCTGACGCATCCAATCGGGAGCATCAACGGTCGGAGCAACCGAACACATCGCCTCCACAGCACTCGACCGGAAGAAACCTCTGAGCATTCGCTCGGTAGGCAAGGCAAGAGAAATCTGGTCGTGCGAATTCCAATCCATCATTCGCCGAAGACCTGCCCTTGCTTCCTCGTCTGTGCAGTGATCCACTGCCCAGAACTGCATAGGGTGTCCCTTCACAAGGAAGTTCGGTATCTGTGCGGGAGACAGCCATTGGTCGAGTGATTGGTACACACTCACCGCGATGCTGCTGGCCTGCTCAATCGTCGGCCTTTCCGACAAACGAACCTGTTCCCCTCGTCGTCTCCAAGCCAAGTCAAGGAACACATCGCGGTAAGTGCTGTTCTCTTGCCGTCGTGTCCAATAATCTGCGGAGTCTGACCTACGGATCAAGGTCGTGGGTAAGACAACATCGGTTCGATTCATATCCCGAACCAAGAGCCGATTGCCATGCCCCCGGTCAATCAGGTGCAAGATCAACTTGTACCCTTCATCTGGGTGTGGCAAAAAAAAGCCAATCCCCGAACTACAATCCCAACCTCGATCCGCCTCGTAAATAGCAGACCACCCTGTGAGGGAGGTTTTCCCACTTCCACTAACACCCAAAAAGCCGATGTGACCTTGTTCGCTCATAACCATCCCTTTGTGTTAATGGATGTTATCTGCCGGTGGTACCACATCGATAACTTGGTCAGTTGCCGAGTGCGTTCCTCCTCGTTCTCAAGGGATCGTTCAATCCATACCTTGCTTTCCTGATAATGTGCATCTGTTTCGTTTCTTAATTGTGCCGTTGTCTTTTCGGGCTCCCATTCTCCTTCCTCAAGAGCCGGAAGATCAGACACACGCAGGTAGTAATCCAAACCCACGATTTTGGCCTCCAGAAGTTTCCAGAGTTTTTCTTCTCGCTTGGCTTTGGCCGTATCGACAGCCGTCTTGTCATTCTTCAACTTCAGTTTGGCCAGCAATTTCCGAATCCAAAACCACATGGGGGTGAGCTTACCCGTTGCCGACCAAATCCCGAATCGATGTCAAGTATCTTCTCTTGGCCGATTTTCGGGCAAGCTCTCGTTCCTCTTCGCTCAAAAGCGACCCATCGATAGCAACGAGGGCTTCCATATAAACTTCCGTGCAAGTGTCGAACTTCCATTGAACATAAGTGCGATTATCATTTTCTGGGCTTTTACTCGGTGTCGTAGCGGGCGACTCCGGCTTTTCAATCGAACTCTTAATCAAGACTGAAAAACCGCCGATCAGCCAAACTACGACAACAATCAGCACAAAACCTTCGGCTTCCATAAAACCTCCTTTGAGGGCGTAGTTTCCTCGCAAGGTTTCTCCACTCGAAAAACCTACGAGAGTTCCAGAACCACCGAGGCTAGACCGCCTCAAGGCTCCAAAACCAAAATTAAAACAATCAAAGGAAACCAAGAATCCAGAGAATTTTTGCGGTTCTAGGGCGTATTATTGATGAACGGCCTGCGAAGCCGTAAACCAAAAACGAGGTGAGTTCCTAAACCTTAACCCTCGTAATTTTCCTTGTTCTCCGTGACGATTAGCCTCCCTTCACCCAGTTAGTCTTGTGTTTTTCAAAGTTGTTCCACAGATTTTCTAAATTTTTGGAGAAATCTTTTATGAGTGAAATTGACCACAAATCACTGCCACTCCCTCCTGAACAAGAGGCGCAGCGACAACGTGACATGATGAATGAGGAATTGAGGAAAATTTTTGGTATCCATGAAGCGAATTTGTTTTATTCCCTTCGGGGTTGGGGACACTTTCAAGATGATGACAAAAATGAGGTCATTAATGACACCTTTTTGGCTTACGAAGCTGCCATCAACAAGGGTGATGTGATCGGTAATCTCGGAGGATGGCTATATCGTGTTGCCAGAAATATAGCCAGCGACAAGAGTAGAAAGATGGAAGACGAGAAAAAGAATTTTGGTTGGCAACCTATCTCTGACAACAATCTTAAACCAACCGAACCCGAATATAATGTCGATCTGATTATTCGGGTAACCAGTGCTTTCTCTTGGGTTCTCCATAAAAAATTGCCGGATTCAATGATTTCCGAAGTCTTCCGCAAGCTGCAATATGGACACAAATCTCAGCAGGAATTGGCCGATGCGTTGGGGTGTGCCAAATCCACCATTTGTCGAACCCTTGAGAAACTTGAAGACATCATTGCAGGCTTCAACGAGGCTTCCAACATTTCATTGATTGGAGACTTTGTTTATGGCGTTCAAAAAAGTGAAAGCACTCTCGGTGGAAAGTTGTGGGAGCATCCTAAGTTCTCTCAGTCTGTTCATAGCACTTTTTCTCCGACGGTATCAGCCATTTACAAGAACCTCGCAGCGATTCACCCAAAGCTGCCTTATTTGTTCTTCAGTGAACCGCCTAGCGTGAGTGACTACAGAGCCTTTGGTCGGTCTTTGGTTTCAGCGGTCAAACAAAAAATGCGGGAAGATCGCACAGAGGAGATTGAGGATAAGATGGAGAACGAATTGTTCCACGCTGCCCTCATGTCACGCGACGATAAATTGATCAATGATCGAATTGAGGTTGCAAAACGAAAAGCCGAAAAGGCTCAACGGAAATTGGAGGAAGCCACGAATCGGTGGTATGAGAAATTGGGCGGATTAACACCGTTAGAAAAACTCTGCGAAAGCCTGCCTCAAAAAGAGGCCGATGAGATCAAACAAGCCCTCGAACAATATCAAGCCAACGTGGAGAGAGAAGCGGAGGAAGCTCGCCAGAAAACACCGCTTCTTGATAATTTGCTTCTTTTACCTGCTGAATTTGACGACCTAACCGACCCTGATGTGTTGTTCTATCATCCACTTCCTCTTCTGAAACTCGGTGAAGAAAGCTGATATTTCCTCGAACGAAAAAACCTCAACCTTGCAGTTGAGGTTCCCCCTGCCGAAGCAGGAGAGAGTGATTAGTTTTGATTATGATCCGACAACATCAGGGCATTGAGCTTGATTGTTTGATTTACAAAGGCTTGTGGTGCGCTGACCGAACGAGGCTTCAAAATCTCGGTGAAGGCATTAAACAGGCTCCATGCTGTGCGTGGTTTGAAATCCTCGTAACGGGGCTCCTCCCACTCCTTGCAGACTTTGGGCAGTTGCAAGGCTGAGATAATCCCATTCCGATAGGCACTCAAGAGCAGGTGACTAGCCTCCTGCGAGGAGAGTTCCGTATCCATCATGCGTTGGATGCGGAGTGTTTCGGAGTCCTTGTAAGATGCGAGCGAGGCTACCGCCTCGGAAATGGCCGAATCGAAATGTTTAAGACCATTGACCGTGTGACGTTTGCTGACCATCAGTTCACTAGCGAAGCTCAAATTATCGCAAATGAACACTTTAGCGCCGCAGGCAAACGCAATAGGGAAACTTTTATCGACCGAGTTCCTTACGCCAATACTGAGACTCGTTCCCGGAGCCAGTGGGGTATCAAGATTTAAGACCGCAAAGAAACGAGCATCGTTGCGGGCTAAGGCGAGTTGTTCGGATTTGATGGTGTAAGTGCCAGCGAGCTTTTCCTTAACACTATCTAACACTTGGGCATGTGACACAGGATGCCAACGCCCTTGCGGGGGTGGCGTTTTGCACATACGGATTTCGTCGAGCGTAGCCAGACGACCGCCTCGGTGCAGGATGAGAGCAGACATTCAATACCTTCCTTTCGGTGAGTGTGAAAAACCAATCTAAGCAAAGTGCCCAGACGACACGAGATTAGCCCCTCTTGGCCAGTCGCGCTAGTCGCCGAGCCAAAGCCTTTGGCGAGAAATGCCACCACGAATCGTTGAATGACTTGGACGGCGATGTTTTTGTTTCTGGGGGCCTCTTACCGCGTTGAAGGTCTTGGATCGAAAGGCCAAAGGTGTATTGCAGATGTGGCTTGTCGGTCTTTGGCTTCCCCCAAGACCCGCCCCACTCAAAGCCGATCTGTTTGGCGATTCTCGCAGGAAGTTCAAAGTCTCCCGACCACTGAGCCTCACCTTTCGGGCCAACAGGAACAAAATCAAAGGCCAATCGCCAGTTATGGTAACTCTGCCCTGCTTTGGCGAAGGTAACAATCGGGCCGGGCGTTGTTCGGCCTTGTGCATAGAGTTTGGTCTGCTCTTGGTTCGAGCGATAACCCGAAGTGAGCAGCACTTCAATTCCGATATTCGAGAGAGCATCAAGCCAACGATGGCCCATCTCGGCTACCGTTGGGTGGAGTTGGCTCAGGATGCCTTCATTGCGTTTCTCGTAGATCATTCGGGCAGGGAGGGATTTTGAAGAATCTCCATTGTCTGCGATTGATTCTCAAGGTTAGTTAGCTTCCCAGAAACCAAAGTATACTGTTCGTTGAGATAGTTGTTTTGCTTTTCCAATTCACCGACGTACCGTAACAGATCATCGACATCGCTGAGGATCGCTTCGAGATCAGCAGGACAGCGTCCTCGTCTCTTGCGAGTGCGAATCACCGAGGCACGCACTTCGATGTCTTGGAGACGCTCAGGCAAAAGCATGGGGAGCGGGAATGATTACCGAGCCTTTGCGATCTTCGATTTTTCGATCTTGTGACCGATGCCAAGACCCAGAAGACCAACAAGGGCGACCACAAAGGTCTCAAACAGGGCTGGCAGCTTTTGGATGCACTCCATCAAGAGGGTATCACCCGTCAGACATTGCCCAAGAACGGTCAAGAGATCAGCAAGGACGAGAAGAGTCCCCGCAATTCCAGTAACCAAAAGACCCCACGAGGCCAAGAGCGTTTTGTAGCCATCCATTCTTGGGATCGAAAACTTGCTCATAGGGTGGGGGTGAACTCTGGTACACGACAAGGATAGCACAGAGCAACTTTGTCAGACTCAGATCAAGGTTCGTCGTCAAGACAAGAAACCATCTTTCTACTCGCTCAGAGTTCAGCGTCGAGGGTGAAGTGGATTCGCATATCATCACCCGCAGCCTCGGAAACAGCATTCGTCCAAGTGAACGCGACCTGCCGATCATTGCGGGGCGGGCTTGGCATCACAGTACTCGATGTGTCGGCTACCCTAGTGGTATTGCGAATCTGGGCATTCGCAGCAGCAGGGTTGAAGGTCGTGTTGCTTGCCGTTTGGATACTACGCATCCGAACCGGAAGAAAGAAGAACGGCGAAAGGTTCACGGAGTTGTTGATCTTCTGCCACCGATACTCGCCAGTGTCGTTACCCGCATTCTGTACGGGGGCTGTTTCGAGATCGAAGGTCTTAAAATAGAACCTCTGGCAGCGTTGCAGTTCGTCGTTAAAGGGCATGTCCACCCACTCACGCACTTCCGAGCCATCGTAGAGTCCCGCTTCGGCAATGTTGAGTTCGTCGCTTGCTGCGGGTTGGCCGTTTGTCCAAATCACAGGAATGAGGTTCTTGCAGTTACTTGGAACAACAAAGGTCGCCGAGTAGGTCACCCAAGAACCCGTCAAAGTACAGGTGACACCACTTCCTGAGATCGTGCCACCGTTGGCACTAGCCGGAGTAATCAGCGATAAGTTGGTACCAAAGGTGGGATCAGTCCCCGATGCACCGAATGCCGAGACGAACGTGGCAGGGATGGTATCAATCGTGCCAGAGTTAGTGAGTTGCAAGAGGCCCAAGCGGACGACCATCGAGGACGCCACTGTGTACCGCATCTTGGCTTGGAAACGGACGGTCTTGCCTCTCAGGGGCATCATTTCGGTTCCTTCAACGACTTGGGATACCACCATTTTTCCGGCACTGGTGATCTTCTTGAACCTGCCGTAATAGCGGGCAAAAAGGCTTGATTCAGGAGAGCCTTGTGAGTCGATCCGTTGGAACTGCATCGAAGCGTTCTCATTGGTCATGCCCCAACGATCAGCCCCATAGGATCGACCCGAAGTGTTCGAGTAGGTGGTCAACGTTCCGGGTGCTTGTCTTTGAGCGAAGGCGAATCCGCCGTTGATGAGATAGTTCTTATCACGCCAACCGGCAGGGGAAGCAGCTACCTGAACAGAGTCGTATAGTTCCTTGAGGGCAGCTTCAACGGTCGTTGCGGTAAACACATTCGCTGTATCGACAACGCCAACTAAAGACGCTCCTTTGCCTGTTGCTGTCGAAGCTAACGTAGCGAGCAGTTGGGCTAAAGCCTCGTCTGAGAGATAGACATCTGTAACAATAGTTTCCAAGATCGCTCCACCCCCTCCTCCGAATTGGGTTGCACTGGCGGGCACATTGGCGTTATCCATTCGGAGCCAGTTGGTGTGCCCCAAAGCCGTCGTGATTTCATTGTCGGTCATGGCAACG